>Ga0307373_10002006_pt1 | contig 37326 bp, 36 predicted proteins | sample OX2MG_FD_202534 | JGI IMG/M metagenome (GOLD analysis project Ga0307373, IMG submission 202534) | Soil microbial communities from Risofladan, Vaasa, Finland - OX-2 | ecosystem: Environmental > Terrestrial > Soil > Coastal area > Acid sulfate soil | place: Finland: Risofladan, Vaasa | collected...
TATCTTGAGCGTGTCGCCGAGGCTTACGCGCATTTCTTCCATTATTACAACGCTGCACCGCTTCTTATCGTGAATGCGGCTGAAATCAATCCGGTGGACAGCGATGAAGACTATGACATGCTGGTCAGGGAGATCAGCCGTGTCAAGAGTGGCCGACACTACTTCAATCCGGGCAAAGGAAGGCAGTTCGTTGCCTGAAAAGCGCGCAGGGCTGAAAGGGGGCGCTATACTTTCGTACCAGATGTCCGATATAAAAAAAGAGAAGCTGGAAAATGGCATTTCACGTGCCAGGTGGACGAAGACCATGCCAGTTCAATGTGTGATGGTTAACTAGAGATTCAAGCGGCTGCAACAATGCTTCAATTCATCCGGGAGTTTCTAACCTTGCCCGAGTACAGATCATGCTGACGCTACACGGCATTATAGAATTGCGTGATTACGTTAAGCATTGGCGCATCACCAGCCAGAAAATTGCCTTGGTGCCGACAATGGGTAACCTGCACGCAGGACATCTGCGCTTGGTGGAGCGCGCACAAGACGCTGCCGAGCATGTTGTGGCCAGTATTTTTGTAAATCCGCTACAATTCGGTCCCAACGAGGATTTCAAAAACTACCCCCGCACGCTTGAAGCTGATAAAAACAAATTGATAGCGGCTGGGACCGAGCTACTTTTCGCACCTTCGATTGATGAGATGTACGCTGGCGACCGTGAACAGATTACACGCGTGGATGTCCCCGGTTTGACGAACATCCTGGACGGTAAATTTAGGCCAGGCCATTTCGCTGGCATGGCTACAGTAGTTACCAAGCTACTTAATATGGTGCAGCCGGATGTGGCACTGTTTGGCGAAAAGGATTATCAACAGTTACAGATCATCCGCCGCTTGGTAGATGATCTGTCCCAACCTGTGGAAATCATTGGTGTACCCACGGTGCGCGAGGTGGATGGTTTGGCCATGAGTTCGCGCAATCTATACCTGACCCCATCTGAACGGGAGCTGGCACCGCAGTTGTTCCATACCCTGGAAGCGCTGGCGCAGGAACTGCGTGATGGCAGGCGTGAATTTCAGCGACTCGAGTCCGAAGCCGTGCGCAGGCTTTCCACGATCGGCATGCGCCCCGACTATGTAGCGATTCGTGCAGCCGGTACGTTGGCCGCGCCGGATAACGGAACGGTAAATTTAGTGATATTAGCCGCTGCCTGGCTTGGTAAAGCACGTCTCATCGACAATATTCAGGTGCATGCGGAAAACGCGCAGAACACATTACCACTTGAGCGTCCGCACAGGAGCAAGGTAAAATCAACTTAACTCAACTGATTTGACCTGATCAACATGCAACTCACACTGCTCAAATCCAAGCTGCACCGCGCCCATGTAACCCATGCTGAAGTGGATTACGAGGGCTCTTGCGCTATTGACGGCGATTTACTGGATGCCGCCGGCATCTTCGACTACGAGCAGTTGCAAATCTACAATGTCACGAATGGTGAGCGTTTCACCACCTATGCCATCCGTGCACAAGCCGGCAGTGGTGTCATATCCGTGAATGGTGCTGCCGCCCATCGCGCTGCACCCGGAGATCGCATCATCATCTGTGTGTATGCGCAATTAAATGCCGCCGAATCTATCAACCACAGTCCGCGGCTCGTTTATCTGAACGAGCACAACCGGATCACGCGCACTGCCAACGCCATACCCGTGCAGGCGGCGTAAATCAATTGCTTAAGCGCTGTGGTTGACTGCAAATACCTGAGGGATAAGCTTAATCCATTCTCTGGACAGTATCCTTCTGCATGAATGTTTCTGTTACCCAGTCCGCGCCTTCCGACAGCAGTGCCGAGCAATTCCGGCACAGCGGTTATACCGTCATAGCTCAGGCCATCAGTCCCGAAAGCGCTGGATTCATGGCCACCTATGCGCTGCTGCAGCAGAAATGGCCGGGTTACTACCAACCTGAGGAAATGTTCCGTGCGGCGCTTGGCCGATATGCTGACGCCCTGAGCGAAGCGCTGTTGCTGGATTTGAAGCCCAGGGTGGAGCGGGCCACTGGTCTGGAATTACTGCCCTGTTATTCCTATCTGCGCATCTATGGCAACGACGCGATCCTGCCGAAACATCTGGACCGGCCATCTTGCGAGATCAGCACTTCGTTGACCCTGGGTTTCAAGGCGCCGGCCCCATGGCCACTGTGTGTACAAGCTGATGGTATGGACAAGTCACTGGCGTTGATGCCCGGCGATATGCTTGTTTACCGCGGCGCCAATGTACCCCATTGGCGTGAGACATTCATCGGCGAATACTGGGTGCAGACCTTCCTGCATTACGTGGATGCCAACGGTCAGTTCACCGATTTCAAATTCGATGGCCGCGAGCGCATCGGTCCCTTCGACAAACTCACCATGCGACGGGTATTTCAGCGGCCTGCGAGCCTAGGCCAGTATGACAAGCCCGCGACCATTGCTGCGGATGCACCCTGCCCATGCGGCAGCGGCCTGCGCTTCCGGGATTGTCACGGAAGAAATATAAAAAAGTAATATTATTTTTCAAGAATGCTGATCAAATCGTTGTTCTGGACTGTTTGCGATTGGATGAAAATAGCCGTGGTTACATCTTATTGATGAATTGTTATTTATTACACCTGTTTATGTTGATATAACGCCCATAGCACATGTTCACGTACGAGTTCTGAAGTGTGATCCGCACGCAATTCCAGCGCGGCGCGAATTACCGGTGTAACCGGCGCATTACCCAGCGCTATGGCTAGATTCCGCAGCCAACATTCATAACCTACGCGTCGTATCGCGCTGCCTCGCGTGTATTCCAGAAAATCCTCCTCCGTCCAGCTGAATAGCTTCACCAATGAAGCGCTATCCAGGCCGTGTCGCGGTTCGAAATTTTTCAGCGGTGTGACTTTGGCAAATTTATTCCAGGGGCAGAAAAGCTGGCAATCGTCACAGCCGAATATACGGTTGCCGATGGCCTCGCGGAATTCAATCGGAATTGATCCTTTATATTCAATGGTGAGGTAGGCGATGCAGCGGCGCGCATCCAGCTGATAGGGTGCGACGATTGCCCGCGTCGGGCAGACATCCATACAGGTATGGCAGCTACCACAGTGATCTTCTGCGGGTGCATCGATCGGCAGGGGTAGGTCGGTGAATAACTCGCCCAGGAAAAACCAGGATCCGGCATCCTTATTAATAAGATTGGTATGTTTGCCGATCCAGCCGAGTCCTGCATTGCGGGCCAGCGCTTTTTCGAGCACCGGCGCACTGTCGGTAAACGCCCGGTAGCCAAACTCGCCCACTTCCCGCTCAATGCAATCAGCAAGCTTTTGCAATCGGCCGCGCAATACCTTGTGATAATCACGGCCCAGAGCATAGCGGGCGATATAGGCACTATCCTTGTGTTCTTCCAGCAGCCTGTTCGGGTCCATGGCATCTTCTGGCCAGTAATCCATGCGCGCGGAAATCACCCGCAGGGTGCCGGGTACCAGTTCTGCCGGGCGGCTGCGGCGCGTGTCATGGGTTTGCATGTACTGCATATCGCCATGGCGTTGCTGTCGAAGCCATTCCAGCAGGTGGCGTTCATCCTCCGGCAACTCCACACCACTGATGCCGGCTTGCTGAAAGCCCAGATCCCGCGCCCAGCCGCGGATGCGCTCGGTGAGCGCGCTGAGATCAGTGATAAGGGGGGATTCAGACTGCATGGGCTATCGCTGAGGGCATGCTGTATATAATGCTGCCATGCTGACGATTTCCCAAGCGTTATATACGGCTGCCCAGACGCGGGAACTGGATCGCTGTGCCATCGACCAAGGCATCCCTGCGGAAGAACTCATGCTGCGCGCCGGCAAGGCAGCGTGGCAGGTACTCGCAAACCGCTGGCCTGCGGCTAAGCATATCGTGGTGTTGACTGGCGCTGGTAACAATGCCGGCGACGGCTTCGTGCTGGCTGACGAAGCATTACATGCACACCGGCGCGTGACTGTCGCGAATGTAGGCGATACAACCAAGCTATCCGGCGCTGCGGCGAAAGCGCGTACAAAATATTTGACTGCCAAGGGCAAGGAGCAGAAGTTTTCCGGTGCCTCCCTGGACGAAGGCGATGTCATCGTGGATGCACTGTTGGGCACGGGTTTGGATCGACCTGTGCAGGGTTCGTGGGCAGAAGCCATACAACTTGTAAACAACTGTAGCAAACCGGTATTGGCGCTGGATATCCCTTCAGGGCTAAATGCCGACAGCGGCGCTGTCATGGGGACCGCAGTGCAGGCCACAATGACCGTGACCTTCATCGGCAAGAAAGCCGGTTTGGTAACCGGACAAGGTCCTACCTGTGCAGGAGAGATCGTATTAGCAGGGCTGGAAGTACCGCAGCAGGTTTACGCAAATGTAACCCCAGTAGCGCGCTGTATCGATGACGCAGAGATGCATCTGCCACGACGCGCACGTGCGGCGCACAAAGGTCGCTTCGGTCACGTGCTGGTGATCGGCGGAAATATCGGTATGGGTGGATCGGTGCGTCTGACAGCGGAAGCTGCACTACGCAGCGGCGCTGGACTGGTGACGGTCGCTACCCGTCCGGCGCACGTGACAGTATTGCTGGCAGGACTACCTGAGGCCATGGTGCATGGTCTGGAAAATGCTGCCGAGTTGCTGCCGCTCATAGAGCGGGCCACGGTGATCGCCATCGGTCCGGGCCTGGGCCAGGATGACTGGGGCCGAATGCTGCTGGCAATGGCTCTGGATACACAGCTGCCGCTGGTAGTGGATGCCGACGCACTCAACTTGCTGGCAGCTCATCCCATCGTGCGCGGCCAATGGGTGTTGACTCCCCATCCTGGTGAAGCCAGCCGGCTGCTCAAAAAATCCATCAGCGAGATCCAGGCACATCGTTATCAGGCAGCGCAGCAGTTGATGGAACAGTATCGTGCGGTGGTGGTACTCAAGGGGGCTGGCAGCATCATTGCGGTCGTGGACGAGCTACCAGCGGTATGCACTTACGGTAACCCGGGGATGGCGGCTCCCGGCATGGGCGACGCACTTACCGGGGTCATCGCAGCGCTGATCGCCCAGGACTTATCATTGCCTGAGGCAGCCAGAATGGGCGTCGCCTTGCATGCATTGGCTGGAGACCGGGCTGCGGAATCCGGCGAGCGCGGCCTGATGACGCGTGACCTAATCAGTGGCTTACGCCACGTCATGAATCTGTGACTGAGTTTGTGGTGGATGATGCGGCGGCCATGGGTGCGTTGGGCATACAGCTGGGGCGCGTCCTCAGTACCGGCGCCGTTGTGTTTCTAATGGGTGAACTGGGCGCAGGTAAGACCACCCTGGTGCGGGGTGTGCTCCGTGGGCTGGGGGTTACCGGCCACGTACGCAGCCCGACTTACACGCTGATGGAAGGTTACGAATTTCAAGACCGGGTATTCCAGCATCTGGATCTGTATCGCATCCACGATGCAGACGAACTGGAGTTTTTAGGGGCGCGTGAACTGGATGACCCGAATCGCTGGGTGTTCGTGGAATGGCCAGAACGAGGCGCAGGGCAGCTACCGACTCCGGATCTTGAATTAAAGCTTGATTTCCAGGATTCCGGTCGCCGGATAGGGTTGAAAGCGCGCAGCGAGCGGGGGCGCGGGCTGGCGGAAGCCTGGCAGACCCTGGCCAAGGCCGCCGTGATACCGGGTTTGCTCGTCCAGGATTGACACCCTTTCTAAGGACTCGCTCTAAGATCCAACCGTATCTACATAAATTCATTGATAAAAACTTGAATTTCAACTGGGATCATGTATAACTACATGCATGTCCTCAAGATGTGGTTTGGGCCTGAAAGCTTTACTGACTCTGGCACTGCTTTGGCCGGTAATGGTGTTGGCCGCCCCCGCAAACCTGCTGGGGGCGCATTTCACACCCGTCAATGGTCAAGCGGCCCTGATCTTCGACTTTTCCGGTCCGGTGGAACACCGGATTTTTACCCTCAGCAATCCGAACCGTATCGTCATCGATATCGATAACGCACGTTTGGCGGCATCCTTACCGGCTGGGCAGGGCGTGGTGAAGGATTTGCGCAGCGCGGTACGTGACCAGAACGGATTGCGTGTAGTGCTGGATCTGAACTCCCGCGCCGTTCCACGCAGCCAGTTGCGGAATACGGCTTCCGGTGCACAACTGGTGGTCAATCTGTATGCCAATAATTCGCAGGTGGTCCGCAAACCGGTACTCACGGCGGCGACTTCGGTACCCAAATCCGGACGTGAGATCGTGGTCGCCATAGATGCGGGCCACGGCGGCATGGATTCCGGAGCCCGTAGCCGCCATGGACTCATGGAAAAGACCATCACCCTGGAGATCGCTCGCCGGCTCTCGGCTTTGGTGGCCAAGCAGCCTGGTTTCAAACCCTTCCTGACACGCGATGGCGATTATTATCTGACGTTACGCCAACGTATCGACCGCGCGCGCGCAGCCCATGCTGACATTTTCATTTCTATACATTGCGATGCATCGCAACATCATTATGCCGACGGTGCGACCGTGTATGCGCTTTCCACGCATGGCGCCAGCAGTGAACACGCGCGCCTGCTGGCAGATCGCGAAAACGATTCTGACCTGCTGGGCGGCGTGAGTCTGTCCGACAAGAGCAACATGTTGGCCTCGGTACTGCTGGATCTTTCACAGACCGCCACCATCGGCGCCAGCCTGGACGTGGGTAATCGCGTGGCGCGTCAACTCTCAAGGCTCGGGCCCATGCACCGCGATGATGTGCAGCAGGCAGCCTTTGTGGTGCTCAAGTCGCCGGATATCCCCTCGATTCTGGTGGAAACGGATTACATCACTAATCCTCATGAAGAGAGCTTGCTCAAGTCCTCCAGTTACCAGGGTAAAATTGCCGATGCAGTACTCGGCGGTGTGATCGGTTACTTCAATCAGTATCCTCCACCGGGCACCGAACTGGCCATGACAAAAGCGCACAACCAGCAAGGCGCACCGATAGTCGGTACTGCACAGCAAGCCACGGATTACAGCGTCGCCAGCCGCAATAAGCGCGATCAATAAACTTTCATAGTTTATTCAACAGCCGCAAGTCGCTAAGCTAGACACTTGGCGTTATAGCGGTGGCCCATGTCAATCCGATTGTTACCAACCCAGCTTATCAACCAGATCGCCGCTGGCGAAGTGGTGGAGCGGCCTGCCTCGGTGGTCAAGGAGTTGCTGGAAAACAGCTTGGATGCCGGTGCCACGCGTATCGATGTGGAGCTGGAAAAAGGCGGAACCCGATTGATCCGTGTACGCGATGATGGCGGTGGTATTCCCAAAGAAGAGCTGAGTATGGCGCTGGCGCGGCATGCAACCAGCAAGATCGCCAGTCTCGACGATCTGGAGCGGGTGGCGACGCTGGGTTTCCGCGGCGAAGCCTTGCCCAGCATCGGTGCCGTGGCGCGCTTGAGCATGACTTCACGCACCCGCGGTCTTGAGCATGGCTGGCGTATCGAGGGCGACGGTCATGGGCATTACAGCCAGCCACAACCGGCGTCACACCCGCTCGGCACGAGCGTGGAAGTGCATGAACTATTCTTCAATACGCCCGCACGCCGCAAGTTCCTGCGCAGCGAAGCCACTGAATTCGGTCATGTAGATACGCTGCTGCGACGCATGGCATTGGCGCGCATGGATGTGGCGCTGCATGCACGTCACAACGAGCGCGGCGTGTATGCGCTGGCGGCAGCCGGCGAACAGCGCGACCGCGAGCAACGGATAGCGGTGCTGTTGGGCAAGGAATTTGCCGCGCATGCCCTGTTTATTACCCATGCCATGAGCGGATTGATCCTGCGCGGTTGGATTGCCCGGCCCACATTTTCCCGCAGCCAGCCGGATCTGCAGTTTTTCTATGTGAACGGGCGCATGGTGCGCGACAAATTATTGGCACATGCCCTCAAACTTGCCTATCACGATGTGCTTTTCCACGGACGCCATCCGGCCTATGTGCTGTATCTGGAGCTGGATCCGGCGCGCGTGGATGTGAATGCACACCCGGCCAAATACGAGGTGCGTTTTCGCGACAGTCGGCTGGTACATGATTACGTGTTTCGCACCGTGGAGGCGGCGCTTAAAGAAACGTCGCCTAAGTCGTTGATGGAACCCGGGCCGTTACCGGTGCTGCAGCCATCGTCTGCCACGCCAACAGTGGGCATGCGTTCGCAGCAGCCGATAGGGTTGCATGTGGCGGAGGACATGGCCGGTTATGCAAAACTACACGCACAGCCACCCATTTCCGAGCAATCGCCGGATAACGCTCATGACATACCGCCGCTCGGCTTCGCGCTCGCGCAATTGCATGGGGTCTATATCCTGGCCGCCAGCCGTGATGGTTTGATACTGGTAGACATGCATGCGGCCCATGAGCGCATCACCTATGAGCGCTTGAAGAAATCCCTGGAATCGGGGCACGTGATCTCCCAGCCGTTGCTGGTGCCGATGAGCATGAGCGTCAGCCGTCGCGAAGCGGAACTTGCTGAGTCGGCGTCGGCAGGTCTCGCAGAAGTGGGGTTCGTGGCGGAGCGCCGTGGTCCCGATACTCTGGTGATACGTGAAGTCCCGGCATTGCTCGATGGCGAGGATGTGGTGCAATTGCTGCGCGACCTGCTGGCCGACATCATCGAAAACGGCGGTAGCCGACGCTTGCATACCGCACTCGAACACGTCCTGGCTACCCGTGCCTGTCACACTTCGGTACGCGCCCATCGCGAGCTGACTCTCGCGGAGATGAATGCCCTGTTACGCGAGATGGAACGCACCCCGCGAGCCGATCAGTGCAACCATGGGCGACCCACCTGGAAGAACCTCAGCATGGCGGAGCTCGACAAGTTATTCCTGCGTGGCCGATGAGAAACCGAATCAGCCATAGTCGGGTTAGGCATGCCCGAATGATTCAGCTATTCCTTAAATAGCTACGCTTGGATATCCAGAAACTTTCTGTGGATTTCAAATGAATACTGCACTATTGCCGCCGGCGATCATGCTCATGGGGCCGACAGCATCCGGCAAGACCGCGCTGGCTGTGGATATGGTTAAGCATTTTCCCTGCGAAATCATCAGCGTGGATTCGGCCATGATCTATCGCGGCATGGATATTGGCACCGCCAAGCCCGGCATGGATATCCTGCGCATCGCGCCGCATCGTCTCATTGATATTTGTGATCCCGCCGAAAGTTATTCCGCAGGCCGGTTCCTCACGGACGCACTGCAGGCCATGCGGGATATCATTACCAAGGGCCGGATCCCGCTATTGGTGGGCGGGACCATGTTGTATTTCCATGTCATGCAGCAGGGGTTAGCCGACCTACCGGTCGCTGACCTGGAGATTCGCGCGCGACTGGATGCCCGCGCAGCTGACGAAGGCTGGCCGGCCTTGCATGCGGAACTGGCAGGCGTCGATCCGATCGCCGCAGCGCGGATCAATGTTAATGATTCACAACGTATTCAGCGCGCACTGGAAATTTATTATGTCACCGGCCGGCCTATGTCGGAACTGCATGACAGCAGCACTGTCCAAACTTTGCCGTATCGTCTGATCAAACTCGCGATATCGCCTTCGAGTCGCGGGTTGCTGCATGCACGTATCGAACAGCGCTTCCATGACATGCTGACGATGGGATTCGTGAAGGAAGTCACGGGCTTGCGTGCGCGCGGCGATCTGACGATCAACCATAGTTCCATGCGCTCGGTAGGTTACCGGCAGTTATGGGAACATCTGGACGGTGACTGCAGTCTGGAGACGGCGGTACAGCGGGGGATCGTAGCCACGCGCCGTTTTGCCAAACGCCAGCTGACTTGGCTGCGAGCGGAAAAGGATGTCCATTGGCTGCAGAGCGATGCTACGGATGTGTCGGGTGATGCGAAATCGCTGTTAAAACAGGTGTTGGCGGGCAGCCCCTGAGGGCGCTGTGCTACAATCTTGCGGTCTTTAAATACAAGAACTAAGCCGACCATGAGGCTTACTTTATGACGGACGTAACTAAAACCAGGAGAAAAGACATGGCAAAAGGTCAGTCCCTGCAGGAACCCTTTCTGAACAGTCTGCGTCGGGACAAAATCCCTGTATCGATTTATCTTGTCAACGGCATCAAGCTGCAAGGACAGGTCGAATCCTTTGATCAATTCGTTATCCTTCTCAAGAACAGCGTGAGCCAGATGGTGTACAAACATGCCATTTCCACTGTAGTGCCGAGCCGGAATGTAAATCTGACGGCTGATGAGAGCGCTAGCGAAGCGAGTGGCGAGGGTGCCCTCTAACGTATGCCGAGGCCACGCATTGTTTGAACGTCCGAAGAGCGGTGAACGAGCCGTTCTGGTTCACCTTAACCTAGACCCCACGACCGGCGACGATCTCCTTCAGGAATTCACCGAGCTAGCCAAAACCGCCGGCGCAGAAGTGCAGGCCACAGTTATCGGCAGCCGGCGTGTACCGGAAGCGCATTTTTTCATCGGCGAAGGCAAGGCTGCGGAAGTGCGGGCCAAGGTACTGGAGACCCAAGCCGATCTGGTATTGGTGAATCACACGCTCTCACCCAGCCAGGAGCGCAACCTGGAGAAATTCCTGAATTGCCGTGTACTGGACCGCACCGGCCTGATTCTGGATATTTTCGCACAACGTGCGCGCAGTTTCGAAGGCAAGCTGCAAGTGGAGCTCGCCCAGCACCGGCATCTGGCCACGCGACTGGTGCGTGGCTGGACACACTTGGAACGTCAACGCGGTGGCAGCATCGGGCTGCGCGGTCCCGGTGAAACACAATTGGAAACCGACCGGCGGCTTATAAGCAAGCGCATCCAGCAATTGGTGAAACGTCTGCAACGCGTGTGTGAGCAGCGCGAGCAGGGGCGGCGCACACGCGTGCGCAGGGCAGTGCCCACCATCTCACTGGTGGGATACACCAATGCCGGCAAGTCCACGCTATTCAACGCGCTAACCGGCGCGGATATGTTGGTCGCCGACCAATTGTTTGCAACCCTGGATACCACGTTGCGTCGCCTGCATCTCGACACTGGACCTGAAGTGGTACTCGCGGATACCGTGGGTTTTATCCGTGAACTGCCCCATGATCTGGTGGCGGCATTCCGTTCCACACTCCAGGAGACCGAGGAGGCGGCACTGCTGCTGCATGTCGTGGATGCCAGCGACCCGCAACGCGATATCTATATTGAAACTGTGAATCAGGTACTCGCAGAAATCGGTGCACAGGATATCCCGCAACTCGAGATATTCAATAAAATTGACGCCACCGGACAACTCCCGGCTGTCGAAAATGGTCCTGATGGCATGCCGCGACGCGTATGGGTTTCAGCCCGCAGTGGTGCTGGTCTGGAGCAGCTGGGTAAAGCCATCGAAGAACGGCTTCGCACTGAGACCGTGCATGGCTGGTTACGGCTGGCGCCGGCCAAGAGCCGCGCACGGGCGACGCTATTCCAACTGGGTGCGGTACGCGGCGAGAAACTGGATGAGGATGGCAGTTATCTGCTGCAGGTGGAATTACCGCGCAGCGATTACCAGCGCTTCTGCCATCGCGAGGGGCTGAGTCCCTCGTTGCTGATCGCTTGAAATGGCGGGCGCATTTTCGCCAGCCAGCTATTATGCAAAAAGTGGAAATTGTAATTATTCGATCAGCTACACTGGTTGAGATACGGTGAGAGCCGGAGAGACCTAACCGGAATGCGTTTTGGAGTAAACCAAGATGGTGTTTTCAGAAAATCTGAGTGACTGCATGGGAGTGCGCCGCTATGGTGTGGAATGAACCGGGGAAGGACAAGGATAAAGATAAAGATCCCTGGAAAAGCACAGAGCGTCCACCGGACCTGGAACGGATCGTCAAAAGTCTGCACAAGCGATTCGGCTGGTTGTTTGGCGGGAAACGCGCCGGTCCACAACGTTTCAAAATGGCCATATTATGGTGGCTGTTGCCCGTCATTATCGTCACCTGGCTGCTATCAGGATTCTACAAAGTAGCCCCCGGTGATCGCGGTGTGCATTTTGTTTTTGGCCGCTATACACAAGTGGTATCTCCGGGTTTGCAATGGCATGCGCCATGGCCCATTGGACATGCAGACATCATCAACGGCGTTGAAGGCCGCGATTACACTCGCAGTTATAACCGCCTGCTCACCAGCGACGGTGATTTCGTGACGGTCGATGCGGTGGCGCAGTATCACGTGGTGGATATGAGCGATTACCTTTTCAATACCGCAGTCACCGCGGGTGCTACCGAAAGTGCCGATGCCGGCGCCCGGACGCTTCTGGGGACGCTGGTGGATACAGCTATCAGCGCAGCAGTGGCCCACAGTACTTTGGACAATGTCATGGGATCGGGACAGGATGCGGTGGAAGCAGAAGCCAGCCGACGTTTGAACTCACTTCTGAAACCATACACTACAGGTATCGCCGTGACACGCCTGTCATTTCAGCATGTCAGCCTGCCTGAAAGTGTAAGCAGCAGTGATGCGGATATAAGCACGGCCCAAAAGGATGTCGGTCAGGCCAAGACTGCGGCACAGGTATATTCAGAAAATCTACTGCCTCAAGTCAAAAGCGAGGCGGATGCCAAGATTGCGCAGGCCGAGCTCTACCACAGCATGTTGGTTAATCAGGCGCAGGCGGATACCGCGGGGTTTGATGCTGTGCTTGCTGCTTATCGCAGGGCCCCGGCATTGACCCGCGATATGCTGTATACGCAAACCATGGAAGAAATCCTCGGCAATGCCAATAAAGTGGTAGTGGATACACGCGGCGGGAATGTCACTGTGCAACTGAACCCGCCTTCCCAACCGGCAGCACCGGTGGCTGTCAAGAAACCCGTAGTTGCAAAGGATCCGACGCGCACTCCCAGCGCGGCTCCCGCCGCCAGTTCGCACAAGAGGCAGTTATGATTTTGCTGCATCGTTCGATAATCAGTCTCATCATCGCCCTCGGCTTGTTGGTAATCGTCAGCCAGAGTGTGGGTGTGGTGCAGCAGGGTCAGACGGGCGTGCGCTTGCGTGCCGGTACCGTGACTGACACCGGACTCGCACCTGGCCTGCATTTCAGGCTGCCATTCGTCGGCCGTATCGTGGGCGTGGACGACCATTGGATCACGCTGGACAGTGACCATCAGAACGGCGGACGTCTGAAATTGGCAAGCGCCGATGGCAAGAACCTGGAAGCGGGCTATGCTGCAATCTGGAAAATTAGTGACCCGGCGGCATTCTGTCGCGTGACTGGCTGCGACGAAAGCAGCGGCGCACGCCGCATAAACGATGCGCTGACTCCGATGCTCGACAAGCTGTTCGCGGCGCACACGGGCGCCGAACTGCTGGCCGACAAGGATGGAGCTTTGATGAAGGATCTGCCTGCCACTCTCTCTCGGCAATTGCAGGCGCTGGGCGTGACGGTGCAGGCGGTCTATATCACCGCACTGACACTGCCGCATGACCAACTATCCGCGGTATATGAGCGCATGCGCGCAGCACAATCCGACAAGGCCGAGCAGATACACGCCCAGGGTATCGCCGACGCCGACGCCATCCGCAACTCGGCGGATCAGCAGCGCGCCGCCATGCTTGCACAGGCAGATATCCAGGCACAGAAGATTCGTGGGCAAGCGCAAGCACAAGCCACGGCGGTATATGCGCACGCCTATCAACAAGATCCGGAGTTCTTCAATTTCTATATGCGGTTGCAGGCCTACAAGCGCACTATAAAGGATGATAATAGTGTGATCGTGCTGGGCCCGGATAGCGGGTTTCTCAAATATTTCGATGGACTAAAAGAAGCTGTCAAGAAACCATAGTGATATGGGGAGCAGGTGAACATGTGGCTGGCGTTACTGACTGCGCTCGGGTTGATGCTGGTGATCGAGGGCATCATGCCGTTCCTGAATCCGCGTACTTTCAGACAAGCCCTGGCGGCAGTCACCCAGGCTAACGACAAGGTGCTGCGCATCGCGGGACTGGTGAGCATGCTGGTGGGCGTGACGTTACTGTATCTGGCACGCAATCTGTTCTGAAGGCATCCAGGAGTAACCGGTGAGCAAATCAGGCAAGAACATCATTGTCATCGGCACCCAGTGGGGTGACGAAGGCAAAGGCAAAGTCGTGGACTGGCTCACTGATCGTGTGACAGCGGTGGTGCGCTTCCAGGGTGGACACAATGCCGGCCATACATTGGTGATCAACGGCGAGAAGACCATCCTCAAGCTGATCCCTTCCGGTGTGCTGCGTGCGGATGTGCGTTGCTTCATCGGCAACGGCGTGGTGCTGTCGCCCCCGGCGTTGCTGGAAGAGATCGGCATGCTGGAGGCCAAGGGTGTGCCGGCGCGCGAACGCCTCCGGATTTCGCCGGCCTGTCCATTGATACTGCCTTCACACGTGGAGCTCGACAAAGCGCGTGAACAGGCCAAGGGCGCTGCCAAGATCGGCACCACCGGCCGCGGTATCGGCCCGGCCTATGAAGACAAGATCGCGCGGCGCGCGGTGCGGCTGGCGGATCTGTTCCACCGCGAGCGCTTCGCCGCCAAACTGGGCGAAGTCCTCGATTACCACAACTTCATTCTCAAGAATTATTTCCGCGCACCACCCGTAGCTTTCCAGAAGACCCTGGAAGATTATTTGGCGCTGGTTCCGCAACTGGAACCCATGGTGACGGACATCACGCCGCTGCTGTACGAGTTGCACCAGCAGGGTAAGAACGTGCTGTTCGAAGGCGCGCAGGGTGCGTTGCTGGACGTGGACCACGGCACCTATCCGTACGTGACTTCATCCAATACCACCGCCGGTGGCGCCGCCACCGGTACCGGCCTGGGTCCGCTGTACTTCGACCAGGTGCTGGGCATCGTCAAGGCCTACGCCACGCGTGTGGGCGAAGGACCCATGCCCACGGAATTGTTCGATGCCATGGGCGAGCATCTGGCGCGCCGCGGCCACGAGTTCGGCTCGGTCACCGGCCGGCCACGCCGCTGCGGCTGGTTCGACGTGGCCGCCATGCGCCGTTCCATCATCAACAACAGCGTCAGCAGTCTATGCGTCACCAAGCTGGACGTGCTGGACGGCATCGACACCATCCGCATCTGCGTGGCCTACAAGACCCCGCAAGGCGAGATGACGGTGGCGCCCATGGGCGCAGAGAGCTTCGCGGAATCGGAACCGGTGTATGTGGAGATACCCGGCTGGAAGACTTCCACGGTCGGACTGACGAAATACAAGGAACTGCCGGAAAACGCGCGAGCCTATCTCAAGAAGATGGAAGAACTCATGGACGTGCCGGTGGATATCATCTCCACCGGACCGGATCGCGCGCAGACCATCGTGCTGAAGCATCCATTCGACTAGCAATGCTTAAACAAGCAAGAAATAAAGTTGTATTCAATAAAATAATTTCTTGTATCGGAAAATATCTAGCAATCGCTTCAGTGATGCTGGCGGCGTCCTGCTCAACCACAGGTCCAGCCAAACCCAACCAAAGCCCTGTCGTGACCCAGAATGGGGCGGTTATCGACTACTCGATGCCCGGCAATCTTAAGCCCACGCATAAAGTCGGCTGCGTCTCTATTGCCAGTGCCAGCGATACCTGGACACCGTCCGATATATTCCCGGCCATGAGGGCCTGCATTAACCGGGGCAGTTACACGGATGCCATAGAACTTTTTACCCTGGCAAGCAGTTATGGACGATTTGACATGATGCGCATTCCAGATCAGTCGGCATGGAATGCGATGCAGGTATTACAGATGCAATATCTGCAGGATGTGACACCGGTTCAAAAAGCCGGTTTCAATAAAGCCGCCGAAGCCATGCTGCAGAACCGCAGCGACATCTGTATAAAACTTGAGAAACTCGGACCGCCGGTTTACGTCCCAACCTATATGATTGAGCACGGCATGGCCGCGTTTACTAAATCATTAAAGAATGGCGGGTTAGTGCAGGATTTCAATGGGCAGGCGGCATGGGCAGAGGTGCTGCACGATTATGCGCATTGTAAATAAATGCGGAATACGGAGCGCCATAAGGAAAGACAAGAACTGCCGTAGATCACATGTACATGCTTACGATTAGCAATCGTATATATTATTGTTCAGGACAAAATAATTTCATGCAAAGTTTATAATTGATCTCTCTGATCCCAACAATCCATAAAGGGAGCATATAATATTTATGCCACCGATAATTGATATCTACTCGCGGGGAGAAGTTGCGTCTCACCTAGAAAAGCTTATGAAGGCCGGACAAATTAAAGACTGCCAAAATATGCAGTTAGAATTTGGTCACGCGCGTGCATTCTATCCACGTTGCAATCTCAAATGGGCTAGTCGAGTGAGTGCTGATAATGTTCCTTTGGATCGTACAGCCTACAGCGGACCAAGCAGTTATTGGTGGCCACGGTGCCCAGATAACTGTCCACACTATGAAAAATCCAAGAATTTTCTACTATCTGTGTCTCGTGACCAATATTCCGGTGCTGATGAAGAGGAAAAATCTAGAAATTTAAATGGCGCCGTCTCAGTTTCTGAATCCCAAACACCGCTTGGGTTAGAACCCGATGTTCCTCGTGTTTTAACAGTAAAATGGCTTTATGAAAATGTGCCGATCAGCTGGTGGAAATGGATAATTGGTGCTGTCATTGCAGTATCCTTAGCCGGTGTTGCAGTAGGTCGTTGGCCACTTTCCAGGCTGTAACACCCTATTTAAGTATCCCGAGATTTACCAGCCCCTTACATGCGCATCATTGCTTACTTCTGTATAAGCCTGTTTCTGAACGCCGTCATAAGTGATGAGTCCCAAGTTTCCAAGGTAGGCTGCGAAACAGGGCGAGGAGAGTCCGTAGTAAGTCTCCAGCTGACTGACAGTCTGCGGCGAAAAGTCAGTGAGACTGAAGAACGAGATCAATTTGATCTGATCGTAATGCGCATCCCAGGCGCTGAATACCTGGTCGATGAACTGGGACTGCATGCTCTCAGAACTGCCGCATGCGCTACCTGATGGATACCCGACTTCCAACAGGTGCAATATGCGCCCTGGATACAGGCTCGTGAGTGCATTGAAATCCGCACTGACGACTGTAGGGGATTCCGGGCTGAAGTCGCTGTTGAGTGGATAATAGGTGACTTCTACTACGTCGCTGTACTGATTCAGTGCCTGCATATTCGCCTGTGCCGGACCGACAATGCCGGAAAATTCCCCTTTAACTCCCACTTTGAGACCGGGCCGCAGGCTGCGCGCATACGCCGAGATCTGCTGAAAGAACGTGATGTACTGGGGCCACTCGCTGGGATTGTTATCCAGGTATACATCCACTTCGTTGCCGATGGTCAAGGAAGTCAGCTGCAGGTTGGGTATCTGCGTGAACGCCCATTGCAACAGGCTCTCGTACCTGCTGATAACAGTGGGATCATCAAATGGGAGCGTCATCAGGTCGCTGGGCATGCGGCGCTTCACCGTATCGATCGGGTCGATTTCCAGCGAAACTTGCGTGTTGACGCCGGGATAGAACGCATCGGCGATGGCAAGATTGTTGGGGTTCGGGTTGTAGGTGTTAGGCGAGGTCTCCAGGTCATCCCAAAACAATGCGAGAGGGCTAGCCTGCATGCCGAGGGCTTGTCCCTGTGCGAAAGCATTATTAAAGTTGTTATCAGAGCCGGGATTAATAGCGACTGACAGAATGCGGTCGCCCTTCATCACGACTGTGGGCGGAGGAGGATTGGAAGTTGTCGTCGAATTGTCCGACGAAGAGCCTTGGCAGGCGCATAGGCTGCACAGCAATACCAGGAGTATCAGCAAAGGTGACGAAAATGAGTTTGTTTTATGATTGCTCACAAGTGCCATGCCCATAATCTTGCGCGCTAACAAAATGAGCGTAGCACAACGCAGGTATAAGACTGAACGTTAGGTCTAGAATGGCTATTTAAGCAATTGAAAGCAAAAAACGTCTGCTAGGATGCTTATCGGTACAAGACATTTGGTGCCCAGGAGAGGACTCGAACCTCCACGGTGTTACCCGCTAGCACCTGAAGCTAGTGCGTCTACCAATTCCGCCACCTGGGCAGGGGCAGGTCAAATACAGTCGCTGCGAGAGAGCGGCACTTTACCGATAGCCTCATACTGTGTCAATGTCACATCTTATCTAAGTCACTCATTCCATGAAGAAAAAACCTAAATCACAAAAAACAGCACGGCCGCCACGCGATCCCTATGCGGAACGCGAGGCGCAAAAATACCAGAGCCCCATCGCCAGCCGCGAAGCAATCCTGCATTGGTTGGAAAAAGCCGGCAAACCGCTGCGCTTCGAGCGTCTGGCGCACGATCTGCATCTGCGTAACACCGATGAACTCGAAGCCCTGAGCCGGCGGCTGGCGGCCATGCTGCGCGACGGCCAGCTGGTGCAGAACCGCAGCGATGAATACTGTCTGGTGAAACTCCTGCCGCTGGTAGCGGGCACGGTAATCGGACATCGTGATGGTTTCGGGTTCCTCAAGCCTGACGAAGGCGGCGACGATGTATTTCTGCCGCCGCGGCAGATGCGCACGCTCATGCATGGCGACCGGGCATTGGTACGGGTGTCTGGCAAAGATGCACGCGGTCGCGCAGAAGGTTCACTGGTGGACGTGCTGGAGCGCAACACCCATGAGGTGGCGGGGCGTTACGTGGAAGAACATGGCGTGAGCTTCGTGCAGCCGGACAATTCACGCATCGCCCACACTGTGCTGGTGCCCACGGCGGAACGCCACGGCGCGCGCACCGGCCAGATGGTGGTGGTGGAGATTACCCAGCAACCTGACAAGCAGACTGAGCTCATCGGGCGGGTGACGCGCATCCTGGGTGAGCGGCATGCGCCGGGTATCGAAGTGGAACTGGCGGTGCATGCCCACGGCTTGCCGCATGAGTGGCCGGCGGACGTGCAGCGGGAGATATCCGGGTTCGATGAAGCGGTGCCGGAAGCGGCGAAACCGGGTCGCCTGGACCTGCGCAACACACCGCTGGTGACTATCGACGGCGAGGATGCCCGCGACTTTGACGATGCTGTCTATTGCGAGCGCAAGGGTAACGGTTTCCGCCTGCTGGTGGCCATCGCCGATGTCTCGCATTACGTGCTGCCGGGCAGCGCGCTTGATCTGGAAGCCCGGAATCGCGGCACCTCAGTTTATTTTCCGGACCGCGTGATCCCCATGTTGCCGGAGATACTTTCCAATGGCTTGTGCTCCATCAAACCGCTGGTGGACAGGCTATGCATGGTTTGTGAGATGCAGATCACGGTTGATGGCAACATCAGCCAGGCGCGATTCCACCAAGGAACTATGCGTTCGGCTGCGCGCCTCACCTACACCCAGGTGGCCGGCATGCTGGTGGATAAGGATGAAAGACTGCGGCGCGAGCATGTACATTTGATACCGCATCTTGAGAATCTATACGCGGTCTATCACGTGTTAGCCAAGGCACGCACCAAGCGCGGTGCCATCGATTTCGACAGCACCGAGACGCGCATCATCTTCGGCGAAGACCGCAAGGTCGCGTCCATCAAACCGCTGGTGCGCAATGATGCCCACCGTCTCATCGAAGAGTGCATGATCGCCGCCAATGTGGAAGCCGCGCATTTCCTGGAGAAACACCAGATACCCACGCTTTACCGTGTGCATGCCAGCCCGGATGCGGATGGACTTAAGGAAGTGCGTCTGTTCCTCGGCACCCTCGGTCTTTCACTGGGAGGCGGACAGAAACCTGAAGCCGTTCATTATGAGAAATTACTGGATAAAGTCAGATCGCGTCCTGATAAGGCCCTCATCCAGACAGTGCTGCTGCGTTCCCTTTCGCAGGCCGTCTACGGCCCTGACAACATCGGTCACTTCGGTCTGGCCTTGAGCCATTATGCGCACTTCACTTCACCGATCCGGCGCTTTCCAGATCTGCTGGTGCATCGTGCCATCCGCCATGTGTTGCGCGGTGGTACTGCAAAGAACTTCTATTACTCCATGACGCAGATGGTCAACCTGGGTGCTCATTGTTCGATGACCGAGCGGCGCGCCGATGAAGCCACGCGCGATGCCACCGACTGGCTCAAGGCCGAGTATATGCAGGACAAGGTAGGCGAGGAGTTCGAGGGTTTCATCACCAGCGTGCTGCCGTTCGGACTGTTCGTGCAGCTGAAGGAACTGTATGTAGAAGGTCTGATCCACGTGACTTCGCTGCCCAGCGACTACTACACGTTTGATGCAACCGGCCATCGCATGATCGGCGAGCGCTCCGGCCGTGTCTACCGTCTGACCGATCCCATCCGTGTTCGCGTGAGTAACGTCAATCTGGAAGAACACAAGATCGATTTCGTACCGGTGATACCGGCACATGAAGAACGCGCACACAAACCCGCAACACGCCATCCGAAGAAAAACCGCCGTAAGAAACGCTGAGCATGGGCACCGATAATCTCGTGTATGGATTGCACCCGGTCATGGCACTCTTGACCCAGCGCCGGTCGGTACGGCAACTGTGGGTGCTGGACAAGCGCCATGATGCGCGTATGGATGAACTGCTGGCCAGGGCCGCGGAGCTCGGCATTCCGGTGCAGCTGGTGGCGCGCGACAAGCTGGATAAAATCACGGGGGATGGACGGCACCAGGGCGTGGTGGCGGAAGCCGGAGCGGCCCAGGCCGGCGATGAACACGATCTTGAGGCCTGCATCTCAGCGCTCACTTCGCACGCGTTTATATTGGTGCTGGACGGCGTGCAGGATCCGCATAATCTCGGTGCCTGCTTGCGCAGCGCCAACGCTGCCGGCGTGCATGCGGTCATCGTCCCCAAGGACCGGGCCGCGGAAATTACTCCGGTGGTGCGCAAGGCGGCGGCCGGCGCCACCGAGATGACACCGTTTTTCCAGGTCACCAATTTGGCGCGCACGCTACGCTGGCTTAAGCAGCAAAATATCTGGCTGGTGGGTCTGGCGGGCGAGGCCCATGACACACTCTACGATCTGGACCTCAAGGGACCATTGGCGCTGGTGCTGGGCGCCGAGGGTTCAGGGCTGCGGCGTTTGAGCAAGTCCGAGTGCGATTTCCTGGCGCGCATCCCCATGGCGGGTGCTATCGAGAGCCTGAATGTCTCCGTGGCCGCCGGCGTGGCCTTGTTCGAAGCGCGGCGTCAGAGACTTATTAAATCAACCAAATAATGGAAACAGATGTTATGGGGATTATCTCCGCGCACTTCATCTCTTAAACAGAGCTGAGCAATATGCCGTTGAGAATACCTATTTGACTGGCAGGGCTAAAAAGACGTCATGAAGCGCGCTGACTAATGCAGCGTGAAGCGGCAAAAATAAGTTGAACGCCTGTTGACGCTCTTTAATGTTTCTTTTGGTTACTTTTCTTTGCACCAAAGAAAAGTAACCTGCCGTAGGGGCGCGGATGCCCCATAGAAATCAGGGAGCGGCCGAAGGCCGCGTATTATCAAACCCAGGATTCCAGCTTTCGCTGGGATGACGGGACAGGCGGACGCCCCCTAAGCAGCTGAATTTGCAGGTTCTATTCGCTTCCGTCATAATGCGCGCCATCCCGCTGAATTGCGGGAACCTTGCTCCACCGCTTTGACGGGGAGCCGGACAGTCCGTGAGGAGTACGAGTGAGACACTACGAAATCGTGTTTCTGGTCCACCCTGACCAGAGCGAACAGGTGCCCGCGATGATCGAGCGTTACCGCTCGATGATCGAGTCGGAAGGCGGCAAGATCCACCGCGTCGAAGACTGGGGCCGCCGTCAGCTTGCCTATCCCATCGCCAAGGTTCACAAGGCCCACTATGTTCTGATGAACATCGAGTGCGGCCAGGCCACGCTCAACGAGCTGGTGGGCATGTTCCGTTTCAACGATGCCGTATTGCGTCACCTGGTGGTGCGCCGCGATGCCGCCGTCACCGAACCGTCGCCGCTCATCAAGCCCAAGGAAGAGAAAGATGAGCGCATCGAGCGCTTCGATATGGACGACCGCGATGACGATAATGACGAGGAAACCCGCGCTGACCCGGCGTGATGACCTGAACCGAATACGAGGATAGCAACATGTCACGTTTTTTCCGCAAGCGTAAGTTCTGCCGCTTCACAGCCGAGGGCGTCGAAGAGATCGATTACAAGGACATCGGCACCCTCAAGGCTTACGTCACCGAGACCGGCAAGATTGTGCCGAGCCGCATCACCGGTACGCGCGCTTTCTACCAGCGGCAGTTATCGTTGGCCGTCAAGCGCGCGCGTTTCCTGGCGCTGCTGCCCTACACCGACCAGCATTGAGGCGGAGGCATACCGATGGAAGTCATCCTGCTGCAGAAAGTCGAGAATCTTGGCAACCTTGGCGACAAGGTCAAGGTGCGTCCGGGTTACGGCCGCAATTTCCTGATTCCCCAGGGCAAGGCCAAGGCTGCTACCGCAGCCAACATCGCTGACTTCGAGAAGCGCCGCGCGGAGCTGGAGAAACACGCGTCCGATGCCTTCACTTCGGCGACCGGACGCAAGCGCGAACTGGATGGTAAGAGCATCACCATCACCGCCAAAGCCGGCAACGAAGGCAAACTGTTCGGTTCAGTGGGCACCGTGGATATCGCAGAGACTCTCACCCAGGGTGGCACCAAGGTGGAACGCAAGGAAGTGCGTATGCCCCAGGGCCCCATCCGCATGGCCGGCGAGCACAAGGTGGAGATCCATCTGCACACCGATGTGAACGTCGAGATCACTGTAGTGGTTGTGGCCGAGGAATAAGCCGCCCACTTATTGACCAGTCTGCGCGCGGGGGTTCAGGCCCCCGCATGCATTTTCAGCAACCATGCGGTTTATATCGACATGAGTTGCATGCAGCGAGTTCGCTCCCTTAGAGTCTAGTCACCAGCCACATGTGATCCAGCCAGCATGCCGGGAGCCGTCAAAAGTCTTGATACTCACGCCAACGCGGCGCTCGAAGCCATGCGCATCCCGCCGCATTCGGTGGAGGCGGAGCAGGCGGTGCTCGGCAGCCTGATGCTGGACAATGCCACCTGGGAGCAGGTGGCGGACCGGATCCGGGAAGATGATTTCTACCGCCAGGATCACCGCCTTATCTTTCGAGCCATCAGCGAACTCACCGATGGCAATTCACCTTTTGATGCCGTGACCCTGTCCGAATGGTTGTTGAGCCGCAACCAGCTGGAAGCGGCCGGCGGTCTTGCCTATCTCGCCACGCTCGCGCGTGACACACCGACCGCCGCTAACGTGCGTGCCTATGCGGACATCGTGCGTGAGCGTTCGGTGCTGCGGCAGTTGATCCGCGTGGGTGGTGAACTGGCGGAAGCTGCTTATCGGCCCGAAGGGCGCGGCACCGAGGAGCTCATCGATTACGCCGAACGTCAGGTGTTCGACATCGCTGAACGTGGCGGACGCCTGCAGCGCAGTTTCGTAAAGATAACCGAATTGTTGTCGGTGGCCGTGGATCGTCTCGACCTGCTGATGCACGCCAATAATCCGGTGACCGGATTGCCCACCGGCTTGGATAAATTCGACCGTATGACTGCTGGCCTGCAGCCTGGTGATTTGATCATCATCGCGGGGCGCCCCTCCATGGGCAAGACCGCGTTCGCCATCAACATCGCCGAATACTGTTCCTGCCGTCCCGAGAATCCGATACCCACTGCCATCTTCAGCATGGAGATGTCCGGTGAGCAACTGGCCATGCGTCTCATTTCTTCTTTGGGGCGGATCGACCAGCAGAAGGTGCGCACTGGGCAGCTGGACCAGACCGACTGGCAGCGGGTCAGCTCGGCCATCGCCATCATGTCCAAGGCACCCATGTTCATCGACGATACCGGCGCACTCACACCCACAGAGCTGCGCGCCCGCGCGCGGCGCCTGAAGCGTGAACATAACCTGGGCCTGATGGTAGTGGATTACTTGCAGCTGATGTCGGTGCCCGGCACCCGTGAGAACCGCGCCACCGAGATTTCGGAGATCTGCCGCAGTTTGAAAGCCCTGGCCAAGGAGCTGAAAATACCGGTGATCGCCCTGTCGCAGCTCAATCGCAGCCTCGAGCAACGTCCCGACAAGCGCCCCATCATGTCGGATCTGCGCGAATCCGGATCCATCGAACAGGACGCCGACCTGATCGCCTTCATCTACCGCGATGAGGTCTACGACAAGGACAGCCCCAACAAAGGTATGGCGGAAATCATCATCGGCAAGCAGCGCAACGGGCCCATCGGCACGGTGCAGGCCACTTTTCTCGGCGCTTATACGCGTTTTGAGAATTACATCTCCGAAGATACCGGGGGCTACGCGTGAGTCGCGCCACCGGCGCGGTCATCAATCTCTCCGCACTACGTCACAATCTGCAGCGGGTGCGGGAGCTGGCACCACAGGCGCGCATCATGGCGGTGGTCAAGGCCAACGCCTATGGGCATGGCATCGCACAGGTCGCCCGCGCGCTATCCGCTACGGATGCCTTTGCAGTTGCGTGCCTGGATGAGGCGCTGGAAATCCGCCGCGCAGGGTTGGTGCATCCCATCGTGTTGCTGGAGGGTGTGTTTAGCGTCGCGGAGCTCGAAGAAGCTGCCCGCAACGGCTGTGAACTGGTGGTGCATGATGCCCGCCAGCTCGCCTTGCTGGAGGACGCGCATATCCAGCACAACCTGGGCGTGTGGCTCAAGATCAACAGCGGCATGCATCGCCTGGGATTCCCGCCCGCGCAGGCACACGCTATCTGGGAACGTCTCGGTAACGCGGGCGCGGTGCGCAACCCGGCGCGACTCATGACGCATCTGGCGAGTGCCGATGAAATCTCCAATCCGCGTACGCACCAGCAATTGAAGACATTCGCTGTTGCCACTTCCGGCATCCAGGCGGAACGCAGCATCGCCAACTCCGCCGGCATCCTCGCCTGGCCGGACAGTCATGCCGACTGGGTGCGGCCGGGGATTCTGCTGTACGGCGTCTCGCCATTCACCGGACGCGTCGGCGCGCAGGAAGGATTGATTCCCGCCATGACCATGAACACCACGCTCATCAGTGTGCAGCAGGTGAGCAAGGGCGAAGCGGTGGGATACGGCGGCGCCTGGGTGGCGCCGGAAGATATGCGTATCGGCATCGCTGCCATCGGTTACGGTGATGGTTATCCGCGGCATGCGCCCAATGGCACGCCGGTGCTGGTGAATGATGTTCGCGCATGGCTTGTGGGGCGCGTATCCATGGATATGATCGCGGTAGATCTGCGCGGGTTGCCGCAAGCGCAAGCGGGTGATCCGGTAGTGTTGTGGGGACCTGAATTGCCGGTCGAGGAAATCGCACGCGCAGCCGGCACCATCCCCTACGAACTGCTTTGTGGTGTCACCCAACGGGTGAAGTTCAGTCTGGTGGATGAAAGTGTGACACTTGCCCGGTCCATGGCAAGCGCCAAGGCTTGAGACGTATCAGTTGATTGATCAGCTGTTGAGAAGTGAATAGAAACCCATCTTGACGCCGGCCAGCTCGATGACATCGTTGTCGCCCAGCTTGCGTGCTTCTGCACCGATTTCCTTGCCGTTCACCGTGGGGAATCCTTGTCCCTGTCCGCTTTCAACATGCACGATGTAGAAACCATCCGCGCGGCGTGTGATGGCAGCTACCTGCACGCCAGGCCGACCAAGGGTGGTGAGTGCTTTGGTCAACTCCAGTTCCTTGCCGGCGAAACCGCCGGAGAGCACTTGCAGTTTTCCCTTGGGCAGGGCGGTCTTGGCGGTTTCACCTACGGGTGCCGTGCCGGCTCCTGATTGCGCAATTGCGCGGTTGACGCTGTCGAGACTGGGCGCGCCGGGCTGGCTTACAGCACCCGGCTTGATGACCATGGTACGTTCGAATTCGTCTTCGTTTTCCTTGTTGCGGCCGCTCATGTACTTGAGCTGGTGGCGGCCGATCGTGATCACATCGCCATCCTGCAGCGCATGTTTCTTGATGAGCTTGCCGTTGACGTAGGTGCCGTTGGTGCTGTTGAGATCTTCCAGGAACGAATCCTTGAGGATATTGAGTATCAGAGCGTGATGACCACTGACCGCCATGTTGTCAATATGGATGTCGTTGTCAGACAGTCGGCCGAGGGTATAGCGCTCTTTCTCGAGCTCGTATTGAGCCAGTTCCTGCCCGTCCAGCGTGAGTATGAGCTTGCCCATGGATCAGCCTCGTTAGTATCAATTTGCGTAATTGCAGTTTGTTATTGTCAGCGTTTCATGAAAACCATTCGCTGAATCGCTCGAAGATACCCTTTTTCTCGTCCTCGAATGTGGTGAGGGGTTTGGCCAGCACCACCGAAATATTATCACGACCGCCATTGTCATTCGCCAGCTTAACGAGCTGTTTCGCTGCGATTTCAAGGTTATCACTAAACGTATCCACGGTTAAGTGAATATCCGGCTCCATGACCATATCATGCAGGCCATCACTACATAATAGGTAGATATCGCCCGGCATTGCCACGTCTTCCAGCAAGTCTACTTGCACCATGGGCTCGATGCCCAGGGCCCGGGTAACCAGGTTTTTATTCAGCGATTGCCGGGCTTCCTCCATCGTGTAGAAGCCACGTACCACCAGTTCCTGCAGCAGCGAGTGATCGGTAGTGATCTGCTCAAAGTATCCATGGCGCAGACGGTAGACCCGAGAGTCGCCCGCATGAGCGATGGACACACGGTTGTTGTAGAACAGGGCAGCCACGATGGTGGTTCCCATGCCTTCACATTGCGGCTGGCTTTTGGCGGTGTCGTGGATCACTTCATTGGCCCGCATGATGGCGTTGCGCAGCAACACGCTTTCGTGTGAGTAACCGCTATCACTAATGCCGTGTTTTTTGCTTATGTCTTTGAGACCGCTGACGATGAACCCCTGAATGATTTCTATGGCGATACCGCTGGCGATCTCTCCGGCCTTATAGCCACCCATGCCATCGGCGACGATCACCAACCCGGTTTCAATGTCGGTAAGGATGGCATCTTCGTTATTCGGTCGCAGCATGCCTTTGTCCGTGCGACCCACGAATTCAAGTTTGCCCTGATAATCCATGGCCTGTCTGCTTATCCTAGGTCGCGATGTTTGCGGCGCAAGCGCGCAGATCGTGAGCGAAGTCCGCGCCATGCTGATAGCGCATTTCCGGATTCTTCTGTAAGGCTTTATCCAGGATGGTGTTCACACAACCCGGCAGATCCGGGCGCAGGCTGGTCACCGGCGCGTGCGCCTCGTTGGCAATCTTGAACATGAGAGTCGCCATGGATTCCGCCCGGAACGGCAATTGTCCGGTGAGCAATTGATAAAGCGTCACACCCAGCGAGAACAGGTCGGAGCGGCCATCGACTTTGCGGCCAGCCAGTTGTTCGGGTGACATGTAGGACGGCGTACCTAGCACCGTGCCGGTCTTGGTCTTGCTGGAGTCGGTGATGCGCGCAATGCCGAAGTCCGTGATTTTGATGGTGGCGGTTTGCTGTTCGTACATGATATTCGCCGGTTTCACATCGCGGTGCACCACGCTCTGTGCATCCGCGTAATCGAGAGCTGCAGCCGCTTTGGCGCCGATTTCCATCACCACGGCTGCCGGTAACAGGTTACCGGGCTTGGTGTAGTGCGTAAGGTTCAGACCCTTGAGGAATTCCATGGAGATGTAGGCCAGGTCGTGTTCCTCGCCGGCATCGTAGATGGTGACGATGTTGGGATGATTCAGGCGGCCGGCGGTTTCCGCTTCGCGGAAGAAACGCTGTTTGACCTCAACGAGTTCATCGGCTTCGAACTCGCGTGACAATGCCAAGGTCTTGATGGCCACGATGCGGTTGATCTTGGGATCGCGGCCCTGATAGACAATGCCCATGGCGCCCTTACCCAGTTCTTTTTCCACCTGGTAACGCCCGAGCATGGGGCTCTGCAGGTTATCGCCCAGTATGAGCGTGCCGTCGGTGGTGGTGCTGCCGCCCAACACTATGCGGCCTTCGATCTGCTGCGAGCGTTTCAGACGCAGACCCACGTCACGGAACCCGGGATCGTAGTCGTCAACGTATTTGTAGACTGAACCGGCTTTGTTGAACTGGCGTTTGCGCTCGTAATCCAACCCCAAGTTGTAGAGCAGGTCGGCGATGCTGTCATCCATGGGACATTTGCGGAATTTATCGAAAGCCATATCCAATTGCCCCTGACCCTGGAAAGCCAGCCCCAGCATCTTGTTGCTCTCGGCGCTGTCCGCCTCGGTACGCAACCGCAGTTTGTCGGTGACGCGGAAAAGTTTGATGGTCATGAACAGATGACCGGTCACCAGCAGCAACGCCGGCAGCATCAGCTCGATCCACACGAAACGGCTGCGCATGAAGCCGAACTCAGCGATGCATAAGACCATCAGCAGCAGCAGACTGACCAGCGCGCCCCAGCCGGGCTTGAGCTGTGGCAAGACCAACGCCAGATACACGATCAGCAACAGCAAGGCCGCCAGTGTGACGATATTGGTCCACACCGGCACCGTATAGAAATTCTGCTGCAGGATGCTGGAGACCACATTGGCGAGGACCATCACCGGCGCCATGCTGGCGGAAGTGGGCGTAGGGAAGCTGTTACCGATGCCGAAGGCGGTGGCACCGATGAGCACGATCTTTCCCTGGAAGGCGGCAGCCGGGATTTTGCCGAGATAGACATCCGCATAGGAATACACCGGGAATGGTGTATCTGCGTTATTGCCGCTGTAATAGAAATTGTGCATGCGGAAGTGTGCATCCGTGCCGATGAACAGATTACCGACTTTTACACCTTGCCCCGGCAACACCTGCACGTCACCCGGCTGCAGGTTCAGGTATTTCATGCTCACGGCCAGTGCCAGAGACGGGTAATAGATACCGTAATAGCGCAACACCAAAGGTGCCGAACGCAGTTCCCCATCCGGATCCGGAAGGTCATCCAGGAAACCGATGGCCGCAGCCGATGTCGCAAACTCTGCCTCGGGCGCGGTCATGGATTTGCTGGTAAATGGCTGATCGGAATCGTTTGGCGTGTTCACCACCGGACCGAGGGCATTCTTGAGCAGATAGTCCGGAATCTGGCTGTTGGGCTTGCCCAGGGGTTCGCCCAGGATAAACAGTGTTGGGATCACCACAGCACCGGAGGACTTGATGCTGGCGGCGAGTTTGGCATCGGCGTTCAGGGCCAGTTCCGCGAGCTGCAGCTTGCCGCGCAATGTCTGCAGATCCTGCTGCACCTGAGCAGGCAGCACCACCGTACCGACGCTGGGTACCGGTGTATGCGCAGCATCGCAATTGGCGGACACAGCCGGTGCAGTCGTCGCAGCTGTAGGGGAGTTGCTTACCGCAAATGGCGCCAGGATGCCAAGGCTCGAGCAATGGTCATAGAAATTCACCATGTCGCGGATGAACACATTGCCCTGATCCACCTGGGGTTCAGACAGGAACAGGGTCAGACCGACCACCTTGGCATTGTCCTTTGCTAACAGGTTGATCAGGTCGGCGTGATAGTCTCGCGGCCACGGCCAGCGTCCCAACGTATTGATGCTGGCTTCGTCGATGGCGATGACGGCGATCTGGTTGCCGGGTGAGGCGTGAGTGAGATTCACACCCAGGTCATAAGCTGCATTTTCCAGACGCTGAAATGTTCCCGGGAAAACCACGTATGCGACCAGCAGAAACACTGCGCCGTAAACAAGTCCCGCGAACCAGTCGCTGGTCCAGATGACTCGCTTCACCCTGCCACTCACTTATGTAGTTATGTTAAGGATGCAGCATAATACCTTGAATTTTAACCACAACGGAAGCGAATCGGCTTCCAGGTAAGGTCTAGCGCGCGTGCTAACATCTCTCTGCTTCCACAACGTCAGACAGCTTTCCGCGTGAACAAGACCCGCGTCCTTTATGTGTGTGATGCCTGTGGCGGGCACTCCCTCAAGTGGGCTGGTCAGTGCCCCGATTGCGGCGCATGGAATACGCTGGTCGAATCCCGCATGCCCGACCGTCCGTCGCCCCGACAAACGGTGAGGAGTACCGGAGATAATTCCGTTCATCGACTGGCGGAACTTGAAGGCCGTTCCGAACCCCGCTTCACCACTGGACTCGATGAATTAGACCGTGTGTTGGGCGGAGGGTTGGTCTCCGGTTCCGTGACTCTCATCGGTGGCGATCCCGGCATCGGCAAATCCACCTTGTTGTTGCAGGCGGCGGCCAGCATGGCGGGTGGCCGGTCGGTGTTGTATGTCACCGGGGAAGAATCCCTTCAGCAAGTGGGTCTGCGTGCCCGGCGCCTGGGAGTGGCGGAACATCCGTTGCAACTGGCAGCCGAAACTTGCGTAGAACGCATGTTGGAGATCGCCGATAAATCCAAACCTGCCGTGTTGGTGGTGGATTCAATCCAGACCATGTTCACGGAAATACTGCAATCTGCTCCCGGCGCAGTGGCGCAATTGCGAGAATCGACAGGGCTGCTAGTGCGCTTCGCTAAAGCCAGCGGCACCGCAGTGTTCCTGGTGGGGCACGTCACCAAGGAGGGCGCCATCGCTGGTCCGCGAGTGCTGGAGCACATGGTGGATACGGTGCTGTATTTCGAGAATGACGCCGGCAGCCGTTACCGGGTGATCCGTGCGGTCAAGAATCGTTTCGGCGCCGCCAACGAACTAGGCGTGTTCGCCATGACCGAATCCGGACTCAAGGAAGTCAAGAATCCATCCGCGATATTTCTGTCGCGCCATGCCACTCCGGTGAGTGGCAGTGCGGTCACCGTCATCCGTGAGGGCAGCCGTCCGATGCTCATCGAAGTGCAGGCGCTGGTGGATGAAAGCCACCTCGCCAATCCACGCCGCGTATCCGTGGGCCTGGACCCCAACCGTCTTTCCATGCTGCTGGCAGTGCTGCATCGTCACGGCGGCGTCGCCATGTTCGACCGTGACGTATTCGTGAATGTGGTGGGCGGACTGCGAGTCAACGAAACTGCCGCGGATCTGCCGATCCTGATGGCGGTGTTATCCAGTTTTCGCGATAAGCCGTTGCCGAATCAGCTGGTGTTGTTCGGTGAACTGGGGCTCGCCGGCGAAATACGGCCGGTGTATAACGGTGAAGAACGCCTGCGCGAGGCTGCCAAGCACGGTTTCAAGCGTGCCATCGTGCCGCAAGGCAACGCGCCACAAAAGAAGACCATCGATGGCATTCAGGTTACACAGGTGAGCCGGCTTCAGGACGCGCTGAATGCGATTTAGCAGGCGGTTGAAAACAACCTGCCAGACGGATACCGGGCAGATTGTTACTTCTGCATAATCTATGTTTCCGCCATGCATGGCGGTCGAGGTATCCGCATTTTTCAGTCAGTCCCACTGATTGAAAAAAATGCAGGAAACCGGAAATCACATTTTAGGTTTTTCCAGTGTTACCTCAATTTGCGGAAAAATACGCACGGTCTTCACCGCGCTACCGCTGGTTTGCACGATATCCAGGGGATAACCCGCAAGCTTGAGACTGGTGCCGGGTTGCGGTATCGCTTCCAGATATTCAAGTATCAGGCCGTTCAGGGTCCTGGGGCCGGTGGTGGGCAACTGCCATTTCATGATGCGATTCAGGGCGCGAACATTGGTGCTGCCATTCACCAGGTAACTGCCATCCGCCTCTTTATATATGTCATTCTGTTGGGCGGCGGGATCAGAAGTGAATTCACCCACGATTTCCTCGAGGATATCTTCCAGCGTCACCAGACCTTGGATGTCGCCATATTCATCCACCACCAGACCGATGCGCCGCTTGACTGCCTGAAAATTCAGAAGCTGGCGTTGCAGAGGCGTACCTTCCGGCACGAAGTAGGCTTCCCTGAGGATTTCGCGCAACAGTTCGCGGGTGGGCTCCTGGTGCATCAATAGGTGCAGGAACTCGCGTGCGTGCATGAATCCCAGCACATGGTCGATGCTGCCTTCATACACAGGCAAGCGGGTGTGCTGACTGGTACGCAGTTGCGCCATGATCTCGTCCCACTCGGCACTGATGTCGATGCCGCTGATCTCGTTGCGTGGCACCATGATGTCTTCGACGGAAATCTTTTCCAGATCCAGGATGCTCAGCAGCATGCGTTGATGGCGCTTGGGAACGAGGCCACCGGCTTCCATCACTACTGTGCGTAGTTCCTCCTGGCTCATGGAATGGATTGTCGGGCTGTTGACCAATATGCCAAATAGACGCAATACCCCGTTAGCTATGGTATTTACTGTCCATACAATCGGATAGAGAATCCATAGCAGTGGTGTCAAGATGAAGACTGCGGGAAACGCAAGTTTTTCCGGATGCAGCGCCGCCAGGGTTTTGGGCGCTAGGTCGCCAAAGATCAGCACCAGCAAGGCAATCAGGATGGTGGCTACTAGCACCGCGCTGTTGCCGCCAATGCGCAACGCAATCAAGGTGGCGAGCGCCGTGGCGAAGGCATTGGCCAGGGTGCTGCCCAGGAGCACGATGCCGATAAATCGGTCTGGACGTTTTAACAGACGTTCTGCCAATTGTGCGCCGCGGTGACCGGCGCGCATCAAGTGCCGTAGACGGTAACGATTGAGCGCAATGACGGCGGTCTCAGAACCGGAAAAGAACGCGGACAGGATCAGCAGGATGATCAGCGCGACGAACAGTGCCCAAAGAGGAACGTATGACAAAGTCTGATCACCTCACTCAGGACATGAGATTCCAGTGACGATCCAGAATCAGCTCCAGCACCGCTTTGCTGCCGAAGTATGCCAGCATCAGGACCACGAACCCGCCCAGCGTCCAGCGGATCGCTGTGCGCCCGCGCCAGCCGAATCGCCATCGTCCCCACAGCAAGACCGCAAACACCAGCCATGCCAGCACCGATAGCACGGTTTTGTGCACCAGGTGCTGGGCCATGATGTTGTGCACAAAAATGAAACCTGCGAACAGCGCCAGTGTCAGCAGGATAAAACCGGCGATGATGAGCTGAAACAGGAAGCGTTCCATGAGCTGCAACGGCGGCAATGCGCTCCATATGCCACCCGGCATACGTCGTTGCAGCCGGTGTTCCTGTACCGCCATCAGGATTGCCTGTAGCGCCGCCACCGTCAAAAGGCTGTAAGCGATCAGCGACAATACTATATGTGCATCCAATGGCCAATCACTCTCGATCACCATGAGACGATCGCTGGGGAATATCTCTGCCAGCAGGATGCTGAGGCCAGCCAGTGGCAACAGCACCACGCCCAGGTTTTCGAAATGCGGTTTGAAGAGGGTGGCAAACGCGATCAGCGCCACCAGCCAGCCAACAAGCGAGGCGGTGTTGAAGATCCCCAGGTCCATGCTATGCGGTGTGAAGATTAACGCATACAGAAGCAGGGTGTGCAGCAGGATGGCAGCCACTATGACGCTACCAACAAAACCCTTACGTTCGCGTATAAATGCCGGGCCGCGCTTGAAGAAAGCCAGCAACAACGCCAGCGCTGCTACGCAGTAGAGGATCAAATCAATAACTGCCATGCCGGCGAAACGCATAGATGTTGCTCATGGTGTACGTATCTGCGGGAGCATCATCGCACAGGCGCAGGCATCGGGTGAAGCGGTGACTGAATAGAGCAAGCAATGCTGGCATTCAGGCGCCCCCTGGTTAGAATTATTGTTTTGACAGCGAACGGCAGGCTCTTTTACGAATGCCGTATCCGGTAACCCACCAATCCAGACCAGACTTGGAAGTATCCAGGTAAGCTGTGGAAACTACAGGCGCTATAATCCGGTCTTCAGTTTCGATGGCGCGAACTCATGTTTGAAGTCTTAAGCGAACGCCTGACGCGTACTCTTGATAGGCTGCGCGGCAGCGGACGCCTTACCGAAAATAATATCCGCGACGCGCTGCGTGATGTGCGTATGGCGCTTCTGGAAGCGGACGTGGCGCTGCCCGTCGTCAAGGTCTTCATCGAGCAGGTGCGGGTGCGGGCCCTGGGCAGTGAGGTACTCAAAAGTCTCACGCCCGGTCAGGCCTTCATCAAGATCGTGCATGACGAGCTAGTGACGGTCATGGCGGGCGGCGATGCGCCGCTTGATCTGAATACCCGGCCGCCGGCGGTGATCTTGCTGGCTGGATTGCAGGGTGCCGGCAAAACCACCACGGCGGCGAAGCTGGCGCGATTTCTGCAGACGCAGATGAATAAGAAAGTATCGATGGTGAGCACCGATGTCTATCGGCCTGCGGCGCGTGAGCAATTGCAAAAACTCGCCGATGAAGTCGGCGCAGCTTGTTTCATGCCGCCAGCGAATGACCCCGTGGAGATCGCGCGAGCCGCGTTAGATGATGCCCGCAAACAGCTTTGCGATGTGTTGATCGTGGACACCGCCGGCCGTCTGCATGTGGACGATGCCATGATGCAAGAGGTGCAGCGCATCCATGCAGCCGTGGCGCCGGTGGAAACCCTGTTCGTGGTGGATGCCATGGCCGGCCAGGATGCCGCTAATGCCGCTGCTGTCTTCAGCAAGCGTTTGCTTCTCACGGGCGTGGTACTCACCAAGGCCGACGGCGATGCCCGTGGTGGCGCCGCTTTGTCCGTGAAGCAGGTGACCGGAGTACCCATCAAGTTCCTGGGCATCGGCGAAAAAACCTCGGCCTTGGAATTTTTCCATGCGGAACGACTGGCCTCGCGCATTCTAGGTATGGGTGATGTGCTGTCGCTGGTGGAACAGGCGCAGCAGACAGCCGATCATGAAAAGGCCGGTAAGCTCGCCGACAAGCTCAAAAAAGGCAAAGGCTTCGATCTGGAGGATTTTCGCGATCAGATGCAGCAAGTGATAGATATGGGTGGACTGGAATCCATGCTCGAGAAGATCCCAGGCAGTGGCCGGATTCCCGAACAAGCCAGGACACAGTTCAGTGATCGGGACGTGCACCGCCAAATCGCTATCATCAATTCCATGACCCCAAAGGAACGGCGACGACCGGAGATCATCAATGGTTCACGGCGCCGGCGCATCGCTTCGGGCTCCGGTAACCAGGTGCAGGATGTTAACCGACTGCTCAAGCAGTTCGAGCAGCTCTCCCGGGTGATGAAGCAGATGGCGGGTGGTGGCATGGCCAGCATGCTTCGCAACCTGAAAGGGCGTCTGCCGCCGGGGTTTCCGACTCGATAATCCAGCAATCAGTTGCCGCAAGTCCTTTACAGCACTTCACTTTTGGCCAGAATCCCGTAAAATGCGCAGTCCCCCGGCGAGCCCAGTAAAGCATGCCGGCCCGGATTCGTATTCAGAGGATATAGATTTCCATGGTGACCATTCGTTTGACGCGTGGCGGCGCCAAGAAGCGCCCCTTTTATCATGTGATCGTGACCGACAGCCGCTCGGCACGTGACGGCCGTTACATTGAGCGCCTGGGGTTTTTCAATCCCATGGCTGTGAGTCATGAAGAAGTGTTGCGCTTGAACGCTGAACGCGTCAAGTACTGGCTTTCCAAAGGCGCCCAGCCGTCGGATCGCGTGAGCTACCTCATGAAGGAGCACAAGGTCGCCGTCTGATTCCGGCGTCTGTTTGCGCCATGTCCACAGTGGAATCCAGGCGCATCGTTATCGGCAAGGTCACGGGACATTTCGGCGTGAAAGGCTGGGTCAAAGTCCAGTCATGGACTGAACCCCGGGAAAAGATCATTGAATACCGCCCCTGGTTGCTGGAACTTGGTAGCGGGTGGCAGGAATGGCAGGTGGCCGAGGGCCGCATTCACGGCAAAAGTGTGATCGCGCGTTTGCCGGGTGTGGATAACCGCGAACAGGCCGCGGTTTTCTTGGGCGCGAACATCGCGGTACTCCGTGAGCAATTGGCGGCGACCAAACCCGGTGAATATTACTGGGTTGATCTGATGGGGTTGCAAGTTCTGCTGGCTGACGGACGGGAACTCGGCACAGTGAAAAACCTGCTGGCCACCGGCGCCAATGATGTGCTGGTAGTGCAGGGCGAACGTGAATACTTGATCCCTTTCGTCCGAGGACAGGTGGTCAAGGCTGTGGATCTGGACGCGCGGGTGATACGCGTGGATTGGGATCCGGATTTTTAATATGGGCGTCCTGCAGATACAAGTAGTGACGCTTTTTCCGGAGATGCTGGATGCGCTGTTGGCGTTCGGTGTCACCGGACGCGCGGCGCAACGCGGACTGCTGCAGGTGCAGTGCTGGAATCCGAGGGATTACACCAGCGACCGGCACCGCACTGTGGATGATCGGCCTTTTGGCGGTGGTCCGGGCATGGTGATGAAGGTGCAGCCCCTGAGCGCGGCGATCCGCGCAGCACGGGTGGCGGCCGGTCCGCAAGCGCGGGTGATTTTTCTGAGTCCGCAGGGCAAGCGGTTTGAACAGCAGGATGCTGTGCGTCTCGCGGCCTCAGCCGGCACGGTGCTGGTGGCGGGTCGCTACGAAGGCGTGGACGAGCGCGTGATCGAGGCCGAAGTGGACGAGGAATTGTCCATAGGAGATTACGTGCTTTCAGGTGGTGAACTGCCGGCATTGGTGGTGATCGATGCGGTGGCGCGCTTATTGCCGGGCGTGTTGAATGATGCGGAATCAGCGGCCGAAGATTCATTTATGCACGGACTGTTGGATTATCCGCATTACACGCGACCGGAGGAAATTGACGGCCGGCAGGTGCCACCAGTATTGGTGAACGGTGACCATGCGGCCATACGCCGCTGGCGGCGCCAGCAGGCCCTGGTCCGCACCTGGCTGCGGCGACCGGAGCTGTTGGAGAAACTGGACTTGAACGCGGATGAGCGCAGCTGGTTGGACGAATTCATCCGCACCCACAAGCAGCAATGAACATTTGATTTGCGTAAAGGTAAACGACTATGAACAAGATCATCGAACAGATTGAAAAAGCGCAACTAAAGGAAATACCGGTATTTTCTCCGGGCGATACCATAGTCGTGCAGGTGAAGGTGAAGGACGGAGAGCGCGAGCGTCTGCAGGCTTTTGAGGGCATGGTGATTGCAAAAAGCAACCGCGGCCTGAATTCATCGTTTACAGTGCGCAAGGTTTCTCACGGCGAAGGCGTAGAGCGCACCTTCCAGACCCACAGCCCAAGTATCGGTGCCATCGAGTTGAAGCGCAAAGGCGACGTGCGCCGCGCCAAACTCTATTACCTTCGGGATCTATCCGGCAAAGCCGCGCGCATCCGCGAGAAGGTCTGAAGATCGGGAATTTTGTGCTGATACAATGACGGGTGCTGTTGGCACCCGTTGTTCTTTCAGCTCTGCAATCCATGCGCATGCCATTACGCAGTTGTTTAATCGTGTTTGCCGTCATGTTGGTGACGGCGATACCGGTAAATGCTGCACACAAACACCCTAAGCATAAACCCGCGACGGCTAAAC
>Ga0307373_10002007_pt1 | contig 37312 bp, 34 predicted proteins | sample OX2MG_FD_202534 | JGI IMG/M metagenome (GOLD analysis project Ga0307373, IMG submission 202534) | Soil microbial communities from Risofladan, Vaasa, Finland - OX-2 | ecosystem: Environmental > Terrestrial > Soil > Coastal area > Acid sulfate soil | place: Finland: Risofladan, Vaasa | collected...
GGCCGCGACCGGCTTGGCGTTGATCATCTCCTGCGGCATCAGCGGCTCGGATTCGGCGATCGTCAGGCGCTCCTTGACGGCGCGCTCGACCCGCACCAGCCCCACGCGGAACGCGTTCTCGGCCATCTCCCCGACGCTCCTCACGCGGCGGTTGCCCAGGTGATCGATGTCATCGACGGTACCGTTGCCGTTCCTGATGTCGATCAGCACCTTGAGCACGTCGAGGATGTCGTCCTTCGACAGGATCGGCGAGCCGGTGATCTCGCGGCGGCCGACGCGGCGGTTGAACTTCATGCGGCCCACGGCCGAGAGGTCGTAGCGCTCGTTGTTGAAGAACAGGTTGTTGAACAGGTTTTCGGCCGCGTCCTTGGTCGGCGGCTCCCCCGGACGCATCATGCGATAGATCTCGACCAGCGCCTCCAGGCGCGTCTTGGTCGGATCGATGCGCAGCGTATCGGAGATGTACGGACCGCGGTCCAGGTCATTGACGTAGAGCGTGTGGATCTCGGAGATTTCGGCCTCGACCAGCTTCTGCAGCGTCGGGGCGGTGAGCACCTCGTTGGCCTTGGCGATGATCTCACCGGTGCCGGTATTGACCACGTCGTGTGCCAGGATCTTGCCCTGCAGGTACTCGCGCGGCACCGGCAGCTGCTTCAGTCCCGCCTCCTCCAGCTGGCGTACATGCCGGGCGGTGATGCGCCGGCCTTCCTCGACGATGACCTGATCGCCGATGCGGATCTCGAAGGTCGCAGTCTCCCCGCGCAGGCGCTGGGCCACCAGCTGCATCGCCGCGCTGTCGGCCTTGAGCTCGAAGGTGTTCTTCTCGAAGAAGGTATCGAGGATTTCGGTCTCGCTCATGCCCAGCGCGCGCAGGATGATCGACACCGGGAGCTTGCGCCGCCGGTCGATGCGCGCGAACACGCAGTCCTTCGGGTCGAACTCGAAGTCCAGCCACGAGCCGCGGTAGGGGATGATGCGCGCGGAGAACAGCAGCTTGCCGGATGAGTGCGTCTTGCCGCGGTCGTGATCGAAGAACACGCCCGGGGAGCGATGCAGCTGGCTGACGATCACGCGCTCGGTGCCGTTGACGATGAAGGTGCCGTTGTCGGTCATCAGCGGCAGCTCGCCCAGGTACACCTCCTGCTCGCGTACGTCCTTGACCGGCTTCTTGGCACCGGCGGCTTCCTTGTCGTACACGATCAGGCGTACTTTTACCCGCAGCGGCGCGGCATAGGTCAAGCCGCGCGACTGGCACTCCTTGACGTCGAACACCGGCTCGCCGAGCCGGTAATTGACGTATTCGAGCACCGCATTGCCCGAGTAGCTCGAGATCGGGAACACGCTCTTGAAGGCCGCATGCAGGCCGGCGCTCTGCCGCTTCTCCTCGGCCACGTCCGCCTGCAGGAAGCTGCGGTACGAGTCGAGCTGGATCGCGAGCAGATAAGGCACCTCAAGAATCCCCGGCTGGCGGCCGAAGTTCTTGCGGATGCGCTTCTTCTCGGTGAATGAATAAGGCATCGTGTCACCCTCTCAAAGGCAGGAATGCGCGCGGGCGCGGCTCGAGCCGATCAGGCTGAGCCGCTCCCGCGCGCCAGGCGGTGCGGGACTTGCGGTATCGCAGTCCCAATTGGTACATCGAGGCTATTTGACCTCCACCTTGGCCCCCACGTCTTCGAGCTTCTTCTTGATCACCTCGACGTCGGGCTTGGCGATGGCTTCCTTGACCGTCGAGGGCACCCCTTCGACCAGGTCCTTGGCTTCCTTCAGCCCCAGGCCCGTGATCTCGCGGATCACCTTGATGACCGTCACCTTCTTGTCGGCCGGATATTCCTTCAGCGTGACGGTGAACTCGGTCTGCTCCTCGACCGGCGCGGCGGCCGCGGCAGCCCCGCCGCCGGCTACCATCGCGACCGGCGCCGCGGCGGTAACTCCAAACTTCTTCTCCATGTCGGCGATCAGCTCGACCACCTCGATGACGCTCATCTTGCCGATGGCATCGAGGATCTCATCTTTCGAAACAGCCATGATCATCTCCTCAAAATACGGTTGCAGTTGCGATTCAGGCCGCTGCGGCCTGTTTCTGATCGCGCACGGCGGCCAGAGTTCGTACCAGCTTGGACGGCGCTGCGGCCAGCGTGCCGACGAGCTTGCCAATGGGCGCCTTCATCACTCCCATCAGCATCGCCAGTGCCTGCTCGCGCGTCGGCAGGTTCGCGACCCGTTCCAGGTCCTTCGCTGCCAGCAGCGACCCACCGAGCGCCACCGCGGTGGGGACCAGCTTGTCGTTGTCCTTCGAGAAGGCGCGGAACACGCGCGCCGCGGCGCCCGGATCGTCCTTCGAGAAGGCCAGCACCAGCGGTCCCTTGAGTACCGGACCCATGCACTCGAACGCGGTCCCGGCGATGGCACGGCGCGCCAGTGAGTTCTTCACCACACGCATGTACACACCGGCGGCCCGCGCCTTCGAGCGCAGGTCCGTCAGCTGTGACACGGACAGGCCGCGATACTCGGCCGCCACGGCGGACAAGGCCCCCGACGCCACCGCCGCCACCTCGGCCACCAACGCCTTCTTGTCATCCAGGTTCAGAGCCACCTGACCTCCTGCGTTGAATCACCCATGGGCAACTTCACGCGCTCGCGCGCTTGCCCGAAACGGAAGCTGCGCCAAGCGCGACTCCCACCTAGATGGTGATCCCTTCCAGGCGTCACCATCATCTGCGCAGGCCGGTTGCGATTAAGAGCGGCTCCGGGCATGCGCCCGAACGCACTCGCCTGCGGTCTTCGATGATGGCCGGTGAATCCCCACCGGCCTGCACCAAATCGACTTCATCCGTATCGTTGCTACAACCCGAGGCTCGACTGATCCACCGTGATGCCCGGACCCATGGTCGAGGACACGGTGATGCGCTTGAGGTAGATGCCCTTGGACGCCGCCGGCTTGGCCTTCTGCAGGTCCGTCAGCAGCGCCTTGAGGTTGTCCTTGAGCGCCTCGACCTCGAAGGTCGCGCGGCCGATCGCACAATGCACCAGCCCCGCCTTGTCGACGCGGTAGCGCACCTGGCCGGCCTTGGCGTTGCGCACCGCACCGGCCACATCGGCGCTGACCGTGCCGACCTTCGGATTGGGCATCAGCCCGCGCGGGCCGAGGATCTGGCCCAGCTGTCCGACTACGCGCATCGCGTCGGGGCTGGCGATCACCACATCAAAATTCATCTCCCCGGCGCGCACCTTCTCCGCCAGGTCCTCGAGCCCGACGATATCGGCGCCCGCTGCGCGCGCGGCGTCCTGGTTCTTGCCGCTGGTGAACACCGCCACGCGCACCGATTTGCCGATGCCGTGCGGCATCACGGTGGAACCGCGTACCTGTTGATCGGATTTGCTCGCATCGATGCCGAGGTTGACCGAGGCGTCGGGAAACTTCGCGGTCGCACACTCCTTGACCAGCGACAACGCCTCGTCGACAGCGTAGTGCTTGCCGGCGACCAGCTTGCTCTTCCAGGCCTGGGCCCGTTTGGCCGTATGCGCCATGTTACAGGCCCTCCACATCGACGCCCATGCTGCGGGCGCTGCCGGCGATGGTGCGCACCGCGGCCGCAAGCCCCGCTGCCGTGAGGTCGGGCTGCTTGGTCTTGGCAATTTCCTCGAGCTGAGCGAGCGTGATGCGCCCGACCTTGGCTGTATTGGGGGTGCCGCTGCCCTTTTCAATGCCGATCGCCTTGCGGATCAGCACCGAGGCGGGCGGCGTCTTCATGATGAAGGTGAAGCTGCGGTCCGAATACACCGTGATCACCGTCGGAATCGGCAGACCCTTCTCGAGCTTGCCGGTCTGCGCATTGAACTGCTTGCAGAACTCCATGATGTTGACGCCCTGCTGGCCGAGCGCCGGCCCGATCGGCGGCGACGGATTGGCCGCCCCCGCGGGCACCTGCAGCTTGATGTAACCCTGAACTTTCTTCGCCATGATTCCTACCTGCGGGTGCTGGCGCCGTGAGGCTCCCCGACTGTATTGCCGTTCAAATCCTGATTGCCGCTCAAACCTTCTCGACCTGGGAGAAATCCAGTTCCACCGGGGTCGAACGCCCCAGAATCTGCACCGCCACGTGCAGGCGGTTCTTCTCGTAGTTCACGCTCTCCACCACGCCATTGAAGTCGTTGAACGGCCCGTGCACGACCCGCACCACCTGCCCCGGCTCGAACGACACCTTCGGACGCGGCTTGTCGACGCCTTCCTCGACGCGCTGCAGGATCCGCATCGCCTCCTTATCGGAGATCGCCGCCGGCTTGTCGCTGGTGCCGCCGATGAAGCCGAGCACCTTGGGCACGTCGCGCACCAGGTGCCAGCTCTGCTCGTCCATCTCCATCTGCACCAGCACGTAACCGGGGTAGAACTTGCGCTCGCTGCGCCGCTTCTGTCCGTCGCGCATCTCAACCACTTCCTCGGTCGGCACCAGGATCTCGCCGAACTTCGCCTCCGCGCTCTCGCGCTTGATGCGGTCCTTGAGCGCCTCGGCCACCCGATGCTCGAAATTCGAATAGGCATGAACCACGTACCATCGCAGCGCCACGGTCAGCCTCCCTGCCCAGTCAGAAAGCGGGTGGCCCAGGACAGGAACATATCCAGGCCCCAAAAAAACAGGCCGACGATGATCGTGAATGCAAACACGACCATCGTCGTCGTGGTGGTCTCCTGTCGCGTCGGCCAGACCACCTTGTGCAGCTCCAGGCGCGCGGCCTGCACGAACTGCCACAGCGCCTTGCCGCGCGCCGAGGTGCCGAACACCGCCACCGCCAGCACCACGCCGGCCAGGACTGCGGCCCAGCCGAGCCAGCCCGAGCGTGCTTGCAGCAGGTAGAACCCGGCGATGCCGGCGAAGATCAGCAGGATCGCCGCGACGAGCTTGGCGGTATCGGCGCTGCCGCCGATACCCTGTTGTGAAGTCGCATCATTCATCGATTTGATCGCCGCCTACGTTCCAACGTGCTCGAGTCGCGCCCGCCGCGCCGAAGGAGGCGCTTGAGGCTGGCAGGCCAGGAGGGAATCGAACCCCCAACCTGCGGTTTTGGAGACCGCCGCTCTGCCAATTGAGCTACTGGCCTGTGAATTGGCTACTTCAAAATCTTCGACACCACGCCGGCGCCCACGGTGCGTCCACCCTCGCGGATCGCAAAGCGCAGCCCCTCCTCCATCGCGATCGGGGCCATCAACTCCACCGTCATCTTGATGTTGTCCCCGGGCATGACCATCTCGGTGTTGCCGGGCAGCTCGATCGTGCCGGTCACGTCCGTGGTGCGAAAGTAGAACTGCGGCCGGTAGCCCTTGAAGAACGGGGTGTGCCGCCCGCCCTCCTCCTTGGTCAGCACGTACACCTCGCACTCGAACTGCGTGTGCGGGGTGATCGAGCCGGGCTTGGCCAGCACCTGCCCGCGCTCGACCTCCTCGCGCTTGGTCCCGCGCAGCAGCACCCCCACGTTGTCGCCCGCCTGCCCCTCATCCAGCAGCTTCCTGAACATCTCCACCCCGGTGCAGATCGTCTTGGCCGTGGGCTTCAGCCCGATGATCTCCACCTCGTCATTGACCTTCACGATCCCGCGCTCGATACGCCCGGTCACCACCGTGCCGCGACCGCTGATCGAAAACACATCCTCCACCGGCATCAGGTAGGGCTTGTCCACATCGCGCTTGGGCACCGGAATGTAACGGTCCATCTCCTCCACCAGCTTCACCACGGAGGCCGTGCCAATCTCGCTGCCGTCCCCCTCCAGCGCCTTCAACGCACTGCCAATCACGATCGGGGTCGCCTCCCCCGGAAACTTGTACACCGACAACAGCTCTCGCACCTCCATCTCCACCAGCTCGAGCAGCTCCTTGTCATCCACCATGTCCGCCTTGTTCATGTACACCACGATGTACGGCACCCCCACCTGGCGGGCCAGCAAAATGTGCTCGCGCGTCTGCGGCATCGGCCCGTCGGCCGCCGACACCACCAAAATCGCCCCGTCCATCTGCGCCGCCCCCGTGATCATGTTCTTCACGTAGTCGGCGTGCCCCGGACAGTCCACGTGCGCGTAGTGGCGCGCCTTGCTCTGGTACTCCACGTGCGCCGTGGATATCGTGATCCCGCGCGCCCGCTCCTCCGGCGCCTTGTCAATCTGGTCGTACGCGGTAAACGTCCCCCCGTTCATCTGCGCCATCACCTTCGTCAGCGCCGCCGTCAGCGTCGTCTTGCCATGATCTACATGCCCAATCGTCCCCACGTTCACGTGCGGCTTGGTGCGCTCGAATTTTTCCTTGGACACGACTTACGACTCCTATGAGCTGCCTGACTACTAACTGATTAACCGACTAACCGACTTCTGGAGCCCACGACCGGGATCGAACCGGTGACCTCGTCCTTACCAAGGACGTGCTCTACCAACTGAGCTACGTGGGCGGACGGATCCGGATCCTTCGAGGCCGACGCCTGGAGCGGGTGATGGGAATCGAACCCACGTCATCAGCTTGGAAGGCTGAGGTTCTACCATTGAACTACACCCGCCTGATGACGCCGCCACTCCATCCCCCTTCCCGCACCTGCACCTGTCGAGTACGCCCCAGCGACTCCGCCACCCCATACCCGTGGTGGAGGGGGTAGGATTCGAACCTACGAAGGCGTGAGCCGGCAGATTTACAGTCTGCTCCCGTTGGCCGCTTGGGTACCCCTCCGCGAAAAGGAGCCGCGTATTCTGATTTCCGCCGGCGGGCGTGTCAATGCAGGTTTCGCGCCATTTTACGGCAGCGCATCGCCAGGCGTCGCGCCACTTGGTATGATAAAACATCATACACAAGGAATTCCACTGCGAGAGTCCGCCATGGGCAGCGTAAAGGTGACCATCACGCTCGACCGGCAGACCGTGCAGCGCGTGGATGAGCTGGTATCCAACAAAGTCTTTCCCAACCGCAGCCGGGCAATTCAGGCAGCAGTGACCGAAAAGCTGACCCGAATGGACCGCAACCGCCTGGCTGCCGAGTGCCTGAAGCTCGATCCGGGGTTTGAGAAGACCCTGGCCGAAGAGGGTTTGAGCCAGGACCTGGAATCGTGGCCCGAATACTGAGGGGTGAGATCCACTGGGCCGACCTGAACCCGGTGCGCGGACGCGAGCAGGCCGGGCAGCGGCCAGTCCTGGTGTTGAGCCAGGACGTCTTCAATGAGCGCTCAGGCACCGTCATTGCTGCGGCATTGACCAGTCAGCCGCCGCGCGCCGGCTTCCCCCTCACCCTGGAGCTGAGGTCGACTCGGCTGCCGAAGCCTTCTTGGGTCGAGATCAGTCAGGTTCGCACGCTTGCCGTCGAGCGCATCGGCGCACGGTTGGGACGCGCGACGCCCGAAGAATTGTCGCAGGTGATCGAAGGCCTCAACGAAATCATCGGCTCCTGATCGGCAAGGAACCGAGCCGGATGCCACGCGACGGGCTCGACGCGGACGGGAGACGCAGGCCAGGCAGCGGGGCGCAGAAGCCCTCCGAAATGGCGGCGCGGCTGGGCACGGCGCCTCGGTTCCGCCGCTGATGGGCGAGGCAGGACGATCGCTGGCCTACTTCTACAGCCCCCTCATCTCCACCTCGTCCAGCCAGCGCCACCGCCCTGGCCGCAGGTCATCCGGTAGCTCCAGCGCCCCGAACCGCACCCGTTCGAGGCGGCTGACCTCAAACCCGGCCGCCTGCCACAACCGCCGCACCTCGCGATTACGCCCCTCTCGCAGCGTCACGCGATACCGACTGTGTGCAGCCTGCGCACCCTGCCCCGCCGGCGTGCTCCGCCCGGCCCGCGAGTCCCGCTCGCCCGCCGCCTCGACGCGCTCGAAGCGCGCCGGCCCGTCCTCGAGCGTCAGCCCCGCGCGCAGCCGCGCCAGATCACGCTGTGCGGGCTGGCCCCGCACGCGCACCAGGTATTCACGCTCGATCTGGCCGGAGGGGTGCATCAGCCGGTGCGCGAGCGCCCCATCGGTGGTGAACAGCAGCAACCCGGTCGTATTGACGTCCAGCCGCCCGACCACGACCCAGCGGCCCCCGCCGCGCGGCGCCGGCAGGCGCTCGAACACCGTGGGCCGGCCCTGTGGGTCCGAGCGCGTGGTCACCTCGCCAAGGGGCTTGTGATACAGCAGGACTTCGCTGCCGGCGCCGCCGATCGCCGCGGCGCCGGCCGCAGGCAGCCGCACCCGCAGCGCGCGCCCGTCCAGGCGAATGTCAGCCTCGGCCGTCGCGCGCAGGCCCAGTGTCGCCACCGCCCCGTTCACGGTCAGCCGGCCGGCGCGGATCCATCCCTCGATCTGCCGCCGCGAGCCCAGCCCCGCCGCGGCCAGCAGCTTCTGCAGCCGTTCGGCGCTCACCGCATCGGCAGCGAGATCTTCCGGAACAGCTCCGCCTGGCCGTCGCCGTCGCGCGCGTCGATGGCGCGATCGACCAGCCGCCGCGTCAGGTGCGGGCCGAACAGCTGGATGAAGTCATAGGCGAAGTTGCGCAGCAGCGTGCCGCGGCGAAAACCGATCCAGGTGGTGTGGATCGGAAATAGATGCGAGGCCTCGAGCACCGCAAAATCCCCGTCCTGCTGTGGATCGATCGCGACGCTGGCGACGATGCCCACGCCCAGGCCCAGCCGCACATACGTCTTGATGACGTCCGAATCACGCGCGGTGAGGGCCACCTTCGGTGTGAGCCCCTCGCGGGCAAACACCGTGTGCAGCGAGGAGGAGCCGCTGAAGCTGAACACGTAGGTGATCAGCGGATACTGCGCCAGGTCCTTGATGGTCACGCGCTCGAGCTTGGTGAGCGGATGATGCTTGAGCACGATGATCTGGCGGTACCAGCGATACACCGGCAGCAGCACCAGGCCAGGAAACAGTCCTTCCGACCCGGTCGCGATGGCCAGCTGCACCCGGTCAGTCGCCACCATCTCGCTGATCTGCTCGGAAGTGCCCTGGTGCAGATGCAGCTCGACCTCCGGGTAGCGCTCGCGGAACGCATGCACCACCGGCGGCAGCACGTAACGCGCCTGCGTATGGGTGGTCGCAATCGCAAGCGTGCCGCGGTTGTCCTGATTCAGGTCGGCCGCCACCGCCTTGAGGCTGTCGATCTCGGCCAGCGCGCGGTTGGCATATTCGAGCACCTTGGCGCCCTGCGGGGTCACGCGCGAGAACGCCCGGCCCTCGCGCACGAACAGGTCAAAGCCCAGCTCGCGTTCCAGGGCCTTGAGCGCACGGCTGATTGCCGGCTGCGAGGTCCCGAGCGCCGAGGCCGCCTGCGTCACCGACAATCCATGCCGCGCGATCGCCACGGCATATTGCAGCTGATGAAAATTCATCTATGGCCCTTCAGAACGACGCCGTGACAAAGGTACGGCTGAAACGGACAAAGAATTATAACATCCGGTTATCAAAAAATGGCCTCGTATTTATCGATCCCGCCAGGATCCGCGGATTAGAGTCGCTCTCCCCGCACACAAGCGTTACGGTCGTCCCGCCACGTGATTTACGAGAACATCCTTGGCACGATCGGCTGCACCCCGGTGGTCCGGATCCGGCGACTCGCCCCGCCCGGGATCACGCTGTACGCCAAGTGCGAGTTCTTCAATCCCTCCTCATCGGTCAAGGACCGCCTGGCCATCGCCATCATCGAAGATGCGCAACGGCGCGGCGTGCTCGCGCCCGGACAGACCGTAGTCGAGGCGACGTCCGGCAACACCGGGATCGCGCTGGCCATGGTGTGCGCCGCCACGGGCCACCCGTTCGTCGCGGTGATGGCCGAGAGCTTCTCGATCGAGCGGCGCAAGATCATCCGCATCTTCGGCGCCCGCGTGATCCTGACGCCCTCGGGCGAGCGCAGCACCGGCATGGTGCGCCGAGCCGAGGAGCTGGCGCAGCGCAACGGCTGGTTCCTGGCGCGCCAGTTCGAGAATCCGGCCAATCCGGACTACCACCGCAACAGCACCGGGCCTGAGATTCTCAGCGACTTCGCCGGCAAGCCGCTGGATTACTTCGTCACCGGCTGGGGCACGGGCGGCACCCTGACCGGCGCGGGGGAAGTGCTCAAGCTGGCCCGGCCGCAACTGCGGGTCGTTGCCGCGGAGCCAGAAAGTGCTGCGCTGCTGTCGGGCAGACCATTCAGTCCTCACAAGATCCAGGGCTGGACGCCGGATTTCATACCCGAGGTGCTCAACCGCGCCGTGCCCGACCGCATCGTCACGGTCAGCGATGATGAGGCCATCCGCACCGCCCGGCAGCTGGCGTCGCAGGAGGGCATCTTCTGCGGCATCTCCTCGGGAGCGACCTTCGCCGCGGCGCTCAAGGTGGCGCAGGATGCCGCCACGGGTGCCGTATTTGTGGTCATGCTGCCGGACACCGGCGAGCGTTACCTGTCGACCGTACTGTTTGAGGGGATTGCCGATGGGCCGGATCCGCAAACCTGAGCATCGTGACAGCGCTGTGGCCGGCGGGGCGCCCCCAGCGGGGCGCTTCAGTGCACGCCGCGGCGCCCTGCTGCAGGATCAGGATGCCTCGCACGTGACCGACACGCCGGCCATTGCCCTGCCCGATCCGTTCCGGCTCTACCGGGGCGGAACCCTGCACCAGGGGCGTATTGCCTACGAGAGCTGGGGGCAGCTCAATGCCGCACGCGATAATGCCATCCTGCTGTTCACCGGCATGTCCCCGTCGGCGCACGCGGCCGCCAGCGAGCGCGATCCGACGCCCGGCTGGTGGCAGCGCATGCTCGGCCCGGGGCTCGCACTCGACACCGATCGCTACTTCATCGTCTGCGTCAATTCGCTCGGCAGCTGCTACGGTTCCACCGGTCCCGTGTCGACCAACCCGGCCAACGGCGAGCGCTATCGGCTGGACTTCCCCGAGATCGCCATCGAGGATATCGCCCGCTCGGGCTACGAGACCGTGCGCGCCCTGGGCGTCGGACGGCTCGACAGCGTGATCGGCGCCTCCCTGGGCGGCATGTCGGTGATTGCTTTCGGCGCGCTGTTTCCACAGGCCGCACGCCGCCTGATCAGCATCTCGGCCAGTCCGGCCGCCTCGGCGTTCTCGATTGCGCTGCGCGCCGTGCAGCGCGAGGCGATCGTGCGCGACCCGGACTGGCAGGGTGGCCAGTACGACTCCGAACATCCCCCGCGCAGCGGCATGCGCCTGGCCCGCAAGCTCGGCACCATCACCTATCGCTCGGCGGCCGAGTGGCGGGTGCGCTTCGGACGCGAGCCGCTCGCCGGCAACGCCCGTAGCTTGAGTCCATTCGCGCCGCGCTTCGCGGTTGAAGGCTACCTGGAGTCACAGGCCGAGCGTTTCACGCGCGTATTCGACGCCAACTGCTACCTGTACCTGTCCAGCGCCATGGACCGCTTCGACCTGGCCGAACACGGCGGCAGCTACGCGGCCGCGCTGCGTGGGGCCAGCGAGCGCGCGCTGGTGATCGGCGTGGAGAGCGACCTGCTGTTCCCGATACAGGAGCAGGCCGAGATCGCCGAAGCATTCCGCCGCAGCGACATCCCGGTACAGTTCGCCCGCCTGCCCTCACTCGAGGGTCACGACGCCTTCCTGGTCGACATCCCCCGTTTCGACGCGGCCATCCGCGCCTTCCTGTCCGCCTAGGCAGCGCACTCGCGCCGCTGCTGCGGCGCGATATGCGATCCGCGGTGTGACCGGCGTCGCAAACACTGCGGCGTCATCTGCTGTTAACAGCAATATCACTTGAACTACTTACTGTGTGTACTAATATACCGTACGTGTTACGAACTATTATGTCGGTTAATGTTGTTCAAGGAGTATGGCAATGACTGCGCTTAGTCTCAAACCCGAACCGGCCGCAGCCGGCGACAAGCAGCTCGTTCTGCCGCCGCTGTCCGCTGGCGCGTCCCGCCGCGGCGAGCCGCGCGCGCGTCGTCGTTTCGGCGTGCTGCGGTTGATGCCGACCGACCTGGGGTTTCACCCCTTCCGCGTGAATTGACGCGAGTAGCGCGGGTGCGCCACCGCCACGATGGCGCACCCGGCATCACCCCACGGCCACGGCGCGCCGCGAACGACGCCCCGTGGCTCCTCCCATTGTCGGAATGAGCCTACCCGCGGCCCGCGTCGGCTGGTTCGTCAACTTCGGCGCGTACCGACGTTGATTAATGTCGTGTAGCGTTTGGCAACTCCCCTGCTGTTGGCATAATGGCGGCACGGTGGCCGCTGCGGCTGCCGCGTGACCCGACCCACGCTTCGGAGCAGGAATGGAACGACGGCTGCATACCCGACACCGAGCGCGCACTGCCGTGTATCTGCTGCTACCGGGCGGCAAGCGCCGCCTGTGCAAGGCCGTCAACCTGTCCGCCACCGGCGTGTTCATCCGCACCGCCGGCCTGGGGCTGCACAAGGGGCAGCAGGTCAGTCTTGCATTCGCGATCGACCTGGGCTCGGTCACCAAGCTGCATCGACGTACCGCGATCGTCGCGCACGTGTCCGGCGGCGGCACCGGCCTGATGATGGACGCCTACGCCGCCTCACACTGATCTGCACCCGGCGCCTGCCCCCACACCCGCTGCCACCACGCTGACTGCGCCGGCTGAACGCCGCCGCTTAGGCTGCGGGGTTATACTTAGGCCCAGTATCCGCGTCGGGCCGTCCAGCGGCTGCAGGAGCTTGCCATCCGCGCCCATGCGCCATTACCGCCAAAGGACAACGAAAGCGTGGTCCATGCCAGACGGGACAATGTACGGCTGCTCGCGCGCGTGCGCCGCATGCAGGGGCAGGTCGAAGCGCTCGCGCGCCTGCTGCACGAACAACGCGGCTGCAATGACGTGCTGCAACAGATCGCTGCCGTGCGCGGGGCTGCCACCAGCCTCATGGCCGATGTGCTCGAAGAGCATCTGCAGGAGCATCTGAGCAACCAGAGCGGTTCGGCGCAGCGGCGCGCCCAGGATCTCAAGGAGCTCGCCCACATCGTCAAGCGCTACCTTAAATAGCCTTTGGATAGCGGTGCACAAGGAGGACGGGCCTATTAGAACTCGCGGCACGGAAGCGACCAGGGGGCCGGCAGTGACAGCCTCTACGCCTATCCCCTGCCTGCCCGGCCGCGGCTACCGCGTCGACTGATCGACCCCGCCGCGCTCTATCCCGAACCGGCGGTGATCCCCGCCGCCGCGCCTGGCCCCTCCTCCCCGCTCATGCTGACATCGCGTCGTTCCGGACCCAGCAGCGCCAGCAGCACCAGCGCCGCCGCGGTGATACCGCACACCAGCGTCAGTGCAAACGCGTAGTCCGGATGCGCGGCACCGCCCCGGTGCACCGCCACGATCGCCTGCAGCGTGGCGTTGGATGAGGCGATCAGGTTGCCGAGCTGGTACACCACGCCGGGAAACGTGGCGCGCATGCCCGCGGGCGACAATTCATTGAGATGGACCGGTACGACGCCCCAGGCGCCCTGCACCATGAACTGCATGATGAAGGCAGTGGTGGCGATGATCACCGCCTGGTGCGAGAACGCCCAGAACGGCAGCACCGGCAGGGCCAGCAGCGCGGCCAGTGCGATCGCGCGGCGCCGGCCGATACGGCTGGAGAGCCTGCCGAAGAACAGCCCGCCGCAGATCGCGCCGATGTTGTAGATGATCGCGATCGTGGAGATGGTGCCGGTGCCGAAACCGCGCTGTGCGCCCAGGAAGGTCGGATACAGGTCCTGGGTACCATGGCTGAAGAAGTTGAACGCGGTCATCAGCACCACGGCGTAGCCCACCAGCGGCCAGTGCCGCTTGAGCCCGTTCCACAAGCCCTGGCTGCCGAGCCGCTCACGGCGCGTACGCCAGGCCGCCGATTCGGGCACGCGGCTGCGGATGTACAGCACCAGCAGCGCCGGCACCGCCCCGACGATGAACATACCGCGCCAACCGATATGCGGAAAGGCGAGCCCGTAGAGAATCGCGGCCAGCAGATAGCCGCTCGGATAGCCTGCCTGCAGGATGCCGGACACCAGCCCGCGCGAGCGCACCGGCACGCTCTCGAACGCAAGCGAGGCGCCCACGCCCCACTCTCCTCCCATTGCCACCCCGTACAGCGCGCGCAACAGGATGAACACCCGCAACGACGGCGCGAACGCCGCGGCCAGTTCCATCACTGAATACAACAATACGCTCGACATCAGCGCCGGCCGCCGGCCATAGCGATCGGCGATGCGCCCGAAGATGAAGGCCCCCAGCGGCCGCGCCGCCAGCGTGACGGTAATGGCCAGCGTGACGCTCTCGATGCTGGTGTGGAAATCGACCACCAGGCGCCGCAGCACGAACACGACCAGGAAGTAGTCGAATGCATCGAGCATCCAGCCCAGAAAGCACGCGACCACGACCGCGCGGCTGCCCCGTCCCCAAGTTGCATCGGTCGACATGGGGGCAAATGATAGCGCCGCCGTGGCGGCTGCACTCGGGCATTACCGCTGCCGGGGGCAGGCCCGCTTACCGCGGCGGCTCTATCTCCTGGCCAGCACGACCGGCAGCTGGCGCAGCGCCGGCAGCAGCAGCCCCGCGAGCGGCTTGGCTGCATGCGCCTCGATCTGCGGGGCGCATACGCCGCTGTTACTATTGGCCATCATTACACCGGGGAGGGAGTGATGTTCCACCAGATATTGGCGCCTGTGGCTGGAAATTTGCCGCTATCGGTCCTCGTCGCGGCATTACCCATCGCGACCGTACTGGTAGCGATGGGTATTTTGCGCCGCCCAGCGTGGCAGGCGTCGCTGGCTGGTTTGTTGGTGGGGTTGGTGATCGCCACGTTGAGCTGCCGGTTACCGCTCCCACTGGCTCTCGACAGCGTGGCAGACGGGGCTGTCTTTGCGCTATGGCCGGTGATGTGGATCGTGTTCAACGGCCTGCTGCTCTATAACATCGCGGTCATCTCGGGCCGCTTCGATGCATTCCGCGACTGGCTGCTGGATCATCTGCCTAATGATCGGCGCATCGTGGTCGTGGTAATCGGTTTCTGCTTCGGTTGCCTGCTGGAAGGGATCGCAGGCTTTGGCACACCCATCGCGATCACCACCGCGCTGCTGCTCATGGTCGGGGTACCACCGCTGGAGGCATTGACGGTCACACTCATTTTCAACACCGCACCGGTGGCCTTCGGTGCCCTCGGGATCCCCATAACGGTGCTGGGACAGGTCACGGGCCTGCCAGCCGTCAAGTTGGCCGCAATGGTAGGCCGCCAGCTGCCGTTTTTCGCCATGGTGCTGCCGTGCTATGTCATGGGAGTCTATGGTGGCCTGCGTTCGATACGCGCACTGTGGCCCATTTTAGCGGTGGCCGGTGGCAGCTTCGCGGTGACGCAGTTCGTCGTGTCGAACTCTATGGACTATTCGTTGACCGATGTGCTCTCGTCACTGGTCTCGCTGGGCGCGACATTTGGATTTCTGCGGCTGTGGACGCCGCCCGCGGACGCGGAGTTTGCGATCCAACGAGCCGCCGCGGACACGGCTGGCAGCGTCGCGGCCATTCCGCGTTGGCAGGGCTGGCTGCCGTGGTTCATCGTCGCAGCGGTCGTCATCGTTTGGACTCGCCTCAAGATCGCGAGCATCGGCCAACATACCGTTCAGTGGCCGGGATTGCACAATGCGATCTTTATCACCCTCTACAATCGGCCCTATGCTGCGACCTGGCTGTTCCAGCCGCTCGCAACCGGAACGGCAGTCCTCGTTGCCTGCCTCATCACCGCAGCGCTGGTGGGCGTGGGACCCAGACGCCTGATGCAGGCGGTCCTGGCAACATGGCGGCAGAGTCACATGGCAATCCTGACGGTCGCGTTGATCGTCAGTCTTGCCTATCTGATGAACTACTCGGGGATGAGCTATACGCTCGGTAAGGGAGCGGCGTCGGCCGGGATCTTCTTCCCGATGCTCTCGGCGTTCCTGGGCTGGATCGCCGTGTTCCTCAGCGGCAGCGACACCTCGGGAAATGCCCTGTTCGGAAACTTACAGGTCGCGGCCGCCCATCAGCTCGGTCTGAATCCGACTCTCATAGCCGCGACCAATTCATCCGGCGGTGTGCTGGGGAAGATGATCTCGCCGCAGAATATTTGCACCGGAATAACGGTTACCGATTTGAAAGGACAAGAGGGCATGGTCGTGGCCCGGACCTTCAAACACAGCGTCATCCTGACCCTGCTACTCGGTGTGCTGGTGGTTCTGCAGCAGTACGTGATGCACTGGATGATTCCGTGATGCCGCGTTGCGAAGGGCTAAGGCGCGTGTAAAGTATCCTGCCCGCTTTTAACGCTTTTCTAGATCAGATTTGAACATCCTTTACGACGAACAGCTCGACGGTGCACTCGCAGCGGTGGATCGCCCCGTCCTGCTGGCCGCGCTGCGCAACGAGGCGCCGGACGTGACGCTCCTGCATGAGCCCGAGCAACTGCGGCCCTACGAATGCGATGGACTGTCCGCCTATCGCACCGTGCCGTTGGCGGTCGCGCTGCCAGAGACCATCGAGCAGGTACAGGCGATTCTGCGCTGTTGCTCGCGTCTGCAGGTTCCAGTGGTCGCACGCGGTGCCGGCACCGGGCTGTCTGGCGGCGCGCTGCCACTGGAGAAGGCTATCCTGTTGTCGCTGGCGCGCTTCAAGCGGATTCTTGAAGTGGATTCCCGGGCATGCATCGCGCGCGTGCAGCCGGGCGTGCGCAACCTCGCTATCTCCGAGGCCGCGGCGCCGTTCGGCCTTTATTTCGCGCCCGATCCTTCCTCGCAGATTGCCTGTTCGATCGGCGGCAATGTCGCCGAGAACGCCGGTGGCGTGCACTGCCTCAAGTACGGCCTCACGGTGCACAACGTGTTGCGCGTGGACATCGTGTTGATGGACGGCGAACGCGTCACCCTTGGCAGCGATGCGCTCGACAGCCCGGGTCTGGACCTGCTCGCGCTGTTCGTCGGCTCTGAAGGCCTGCTCGGTATCGTCGTAGAAGTCACCGTGAAGCTGCTGCCCAAGCCCGAAGTTGCGCGCGTGCTCTTGGCTAGCTTCGACGATGTGAAGAAGGCCGGCCAGGCAGTGGGCGACATCATCGGCGCGGGCGTGATTCCCGGCGGCTTGGAAATGATGGACAACCTATCGATCCGTGCCTCGGAAGACTTCGTCCACGCAGGTTATCCGGTGGAGGCCGCCGCGATCCTGCTGTGCGAACTCGACGGAGTCGAAGCCGACGTCGCCGCCGACTGCGAGTGCGTGCGCGACATTCTGCTGAAGGCCGGCGCTACCGACATCCGCCAAGCGCTCGACGAGAACCAGCGCAAGCAGTTCTGGTCCGGCCGTAAGAATGCCTTTCCTGCGGTGGGCCGAATTTCCCCAGACTATTATTGCATGGACGGAACGATTCCCAAGCGTGCACTGCCCATGGTGCTCGAGAGAATCGGCGAGCTGTCGCGGCAGGCCGGTCTGCGTGTGGCCAACGTGTTCCATGCGGGCGACGGCAACATGCATCCGCTGATCCTGTTCGATGCCAACAGGCCAGGAGAGCTGGAGCGGGCTGAAGACCTGGGCGGAAAGATCCTGGAGCTTTGCCTGGAAGTGGGTGGCAGCATCACCGGCGAACATGGCGTCGGCCGCGAAAAGATAAACCAGATGTGCGCACAGTTCGGCGCGGACGAACTCGAAATGTTCCGCGCGGTGAAAGCGGCCTTCGATCCGCAGGGCCTGCTCAATCCCGGCAAGACTATCCCTACGCTCGCACGCTGCGCCGAGTTCGGCCGCCTGCACGTACATCACGGGCAGCTGCCGCATCCCGAGCTGGAGCGCTTCTGATGGGTCAGGGCCACAACGCTTCAATCGACCGCCTGATTGATCAGGTCCGCGCCGCGGCAGCGGCCGGCACGCCGCTGGCGATCCGTGGCGGCAACACCAAGGCCTTTCTGGGGCGGCCCGTCGAGGGCACTATTCTAGACACCCGGGAACACGACGGCATCGTCCATTATGACCCGACCGAACTGGTGATCACCGCACGCGCCGGCACGCCGCTCGTGGACGTGGAAGTGGCGCTGGCCGAACGCGGGCAGATGCTGGCCTGCGAGTCACCGCATTTCGGTGAAGGCACGACTTTCGGCGGCATGGTTGCGGCCGGTGTTTCCGGCCCGCGACGGCCGTGGTTCGGGGCGGTACGCGACTTCGTGCTCGGCTGCCGAGTCATCGACAGCCGAGCCAACCCTCTGCGCTTCGGCGGCGAGGTGATGAAGAACGTCGCCGGCTTTGACTTGTCGCGCGCGATGGCGGGCAGCTTCGGTTGCTTGGGCCTACTCACAGAAGTATCGATGAAGGTTCTGCCGCTGCCGTTGCATCGCGCGAGCCTGCGCATCGAACTCGATGTCCAGCAGTCGCTGAAGCAGCTCGCGCACTGGGCAACCGAGCCGCTGCCGATCTCGGCGGCCTGCCACGACGGCGCCGCGCTGATGCTGCGGCTCGAAGGTGGCCACGGCTCGGTGAACGCAGCCGCTGCGCGACTCGGCGGCGCTCCGCTTGAGGACGACTTCTGGCAACAGCTGCGCGATCATCAGCTGCCGTTCTTCGCCGGCACACGCCCGCTGTGGCGACTGGGCCTACCGACCAACAAACAGCTGCCGAAGAACCTGCCCGGCGAGGTGCTGATCGATTGGGCCGGCGCGCAGCTCTGGCTGCGCAGCGACGCGCCGGCGCAGCAGATCCGTGACATCGCCACCGCGGCGCGAGGCCATGCGGCACTGTGGCGCGGCGACAGCGACATGCGTTTCCCACCGCTGCCGCCCGCGCTGTTCGCGCTGCACCAGCGTCTGAAAGCGCAGCTCGACCCGAAAGCCCTCTTCAACCCTGGCCGTATGTACGCCGGACTTTGATCGCCGTGCAGACCAACCTCACCTCCCGCGCCCAACTGATGCCGCGGGCCACCGAGGGCGAAAGCATCCTGCGCAGCTGCGTGCACTGCGGCTTCTGCAATGCCACCTGCCCCACCTACCAGCTAACGGGTGACGAACTCGATGGACCGCGCGGGCGCATCTACCTCATCAAGCAGATGCTCGAAGGCGTCGAGGTCACCAAGACCACGCAGACACACCTCGACCGTTGCCTCACCTGCTGCAACTGCGAAACTACTTGCCCGTCCGGTGTGCGTTATCACTCGTTGCTCGACATCGGCCGCGAAGAACTTGCCAAGCGCGTTGCGCGCACCGTGAGAGAGCGTGTACTGCGCGGCACGCTTCGCACGCTGATGACGCGCCCGGCGCTGTTCGCGTTTCTGCTTCGCATCGGCCGGTTCTTCCGGCCGCTGCTGCCGACTCTCATTCGCGACCAGGTTCCGGCGAGACCGGCCACTTCGGGCAAGCGCCCGGTGGCGATACAGGCTCGCAAGCTCTTGATGCTCGAAGGCTGCGTGCAGCCGAGCCTCTCGCCCAATACCAACGCGGCGACGGCGCGTGTGCTCGACCGGCTCGGCCTCCAGGTGCTCCGGGCGCCCGCCAAGGTGAGATGCTGTGGCGCCGTCGACTATCATCTGGATGCGCAGGCGCGGGGCCTGCAGCACGCACGAAGGAATATCGACGCGTGGTGGCCGGCGATCGAATCCGGCTGCGAGGCGATCGTGCAGACCGCGAGCGGCTGCGGTGCCTTCGTCAAGGAGTACGGCCATCTGCTTGAAGCCGACCCGGCCTACGCGGCCAAGGCGAAGAAGGTCAGCCAGCTGGCGCTCGACTTGGTGGAACTGCTGCGCCGCGAACCGTTGGAGCGGCTGCGCATCACCGGCGTCGGCAACCAGACGCTCGCCTGCCATTGTCCCTGCACGCTGCAGCATGCCCAGAAGCTCGGCGGCGCGGTCGAAGACGTGCTGCGCCGCCTGGGCTTCCCGCTGACCGCCGTACCCGAGGCGCACCTGTGCTGCGGCTCAGCCGGTACCTACTCGATCACGCAGCCCGAGCTGTCGAAGCAACTGCGCGACAGCAAGCTGGCCGCTCTGCAGAGCGGCGATCCCAGCCAGATCGTCACCGCCAACATCGGCTGCCAGGTGCATTTGGGCGCAGCCGCCAAGGTGCCGGTGCGGCACTGGATCGAAATCATCGACCAGGCGATGCAGGCCTGATCCCCTCTCAACAAGAATGCCCAGGGAACACTACATGCTCACCCGCTCTGTGCTCACCAGCCTCGAAATCGATCGCATCGTCGGCGCGGCCCAGGCCGAGGCCGCACGCCACGGCTGGAACGTGGCCATTGGTATCGCCGACGAAGGGGGGCACCCGCTGGCACTGCGGCGCATGGATGGCTGCGCGCCGATCAGCGCCTATCTCGCGATGGAAAAGGCCCGCAGTGCCGCCATCGGCCGTCGCGAAACCAAGGGCTACGAAGACATGATCAACGCCGGCCGCATTGCCTTCCTCGCAGTCACCGAAATCAGCCGTGGCCTGCTCGAAGGCGGCGTACCGATCGTAGTCGGCGGACAGTGCATCGGCGCGGTCGGTGTATCGGGCGTCAAGTCCGACCAGGACGCCCAGGTTGCTCGCGCCGGCGTCGCCGCGCTCCTGACCTGAAGTAGCAACGCGAAATTCAGTCGATGACGCGACAGGAGCAGATAATGTCCATTACGCGCAGCACCAGGGGCGGCCTTCAAGTGGCCACGGTCCTCAGCGATCTCATCGAGCAACGCATCCTGCCGGGAACCGGCGTCGAGCCCGAGGCATTCTGGGCGGGGCTCACGCACATCGTCGACACACTTGGCGTGCGCAACCGCGAACTGCTGGCCAGGCGCAACGTCATACAAGCGCAGATCGACACCTGGCATCGCAAGCAGGCCGGCAAACCTCACGACGCGGCGGCCTACAAGCGGTTCCTGACCGAGATCGACTACCTGTCGCCCGAGCCTGCGGACTTCAAGATTACGTCGCAAAACGTCGATACGGAACTCACCCGCCAGTGCGGCCCGCAGTTGGTAGTGCCGGTGATGAATGCGCGCTACGCGCTCAACGCCGCCAACGCGCGTTGGGGCTCGCTGTACGATGCGCTCTACGGCACCGACGTGATCAGCGAGGAAGGCGCAGCCGCCAAGGGACCGGGCTACAACGCCATGCGCGGCGCCAAGGTGATCGCCTACGTCAGGCAGTTTCTCGACGAAGTAGTGCCACTGGCCGGCGGCAGACATGCCGACGCCACCGCTTACGCCATTGAGGCCGGCCAGCTCGTGGTCACCGGCCCGCAAGGCCGACTGTCGCTGGCCGAAGCGGCGCAGTTCGTCGGCTACAGGGGCGATCCCGCCAAGCCGAGCTCGGTGCTGCTGCGGCAGAACGGCCTGCACATCGACATCGAGATCGATCGCACGAGCGCCATCGGCGCAACCGATGCCGCCGGCGTCAAGGACGTGCTGCTCGAAGCCGCGCTAACCACGATCCAGGACTGCGAAGACTCTGTGGCCGCCGTCGACGCCGAAGACAAGGTCATTGCCTATTCCAACTGGCTTGGCCTGATCAAAGGCGACCTCAAAGCGACACTGCAGAAGGGTGGCAAGACCATCACGCGCTCGCTCAAGCCTGATCGCGAATACACCAAGCCGGACGGCGGCCGCTTCACCTTGCCCGGTCGCAGTTTGCTGTTTGTGCGCAATGTCGGCCACCACATGACCAACCCGGCGATTCTCGACAGCGCCGGGCGCGAAATTCCTGAAGGCATACTCGACGGCGTGGTGACGAGCTTGATCTCCTCGCACGATGTCGCGGGACGCACCAGGTATCGCAATTCCAGGAACGGCAGCATCTACATCGTCAAACCGAAGATGCACGGCCCGGAGGAAGTGCAGTTCACCTGTGATTTGTTCGCGGCAATCGAAGGTTTGATCGGCCTGCCGCGCAATACCGTCAAGATCGGCATCATGGACGAGGAGCGTCGCACGACCGTCAACCTCAAGGCCTGCATCCAGGCGGCAAGAGAGCGTCTGGTGTTCATAAACACCGGCTTTCTCGATCGCACCGGCGACGAGATTCACACGTCGATGGAAGCCGGCCCGATGGTGCGCAAGACCGATATGAGGCGTCAGCTCTGGATCAGGGCCTACGAGGACTGGAATGTCGACGTCGGTCTCGCCTGCGGCCTGCAGGGCAAAGCCCAAATCGGTAAGGGGATGTGGACGATGCCAGACCTCATGGCGGACATGATGCGGCAGAAAATTGCACACCCAATGGCGGGCGCGACCACGGCGTGGGTCCCGTCACCCACCGCCGCGACGCTACACGCGATCCACTATCATCAGGTCGATGTGTTCGCGCGCCAGAAACAGATCGCTGCAGGCGGTAGTCGCGCCAAGGTTGACGACATCATCGCGATTCCGCTGCTGGCGAATTTGCAGCCCAACGCCGGGGAGATTCAGCAGGAGCTGGACAACAATGCCCAGGGCATCCTTGGCTACGTGGTGCGCTGGATCGACCAGGGTGTGGGCTGCTCCAAGGTACCCGACATCAACAACGTCGGCCTTATGGAAGATCGAGCGACGCTGCGCATCAGCAGTCAGCACATCGCCAACTGGCTGCGTCACGGTCTCGCGAGCGAAGCGCAAGTGATCGAGACGATGAAGCGCATGGCGCTCGTGGTCGATAAGCAGAACGCAGGTGATCCGCTCTATCTGCCAATGGCCCCGGCCTTCAGCGGCATTGCGTTCAAGGCGGCCTGCGATCTGGTGTTCCAGGGCTGCGAGCAGCCTAACGGCTACACCGAACCGGTGCTGCATCGGCACCGCCAGGAAGCGAAAAATTTACACGGCTAGCGGGGCCGCAGGATGCCGGCATCGACGTCGGCAATCCGTGCGCGGCCGGTCAGTGCCAGCGTCACACGCAGCTCGTCACGCAGGATGCCCAGCGCTGCAGTGACACCGCGCTCGCCCATCGCCGCGAGCGCGTACACGTAGCTCTTGCCGATCAGGCAGCCGCGCGCGCCCAGGGCCACCGCCTTGAGGATGTCCTGGCCGCAGCGGATGCCGCCGTCGAACAGTACCTCGCAGCGGCCGCCGACCGCCGCGGCGATTTCCGGCAGCACCGAGATCGTTGACGGCGCGCCGTCGAGCTGGCGGCCGCCATGGTTGGAGACCACGATCGCGTCGACTCCGGCCGCGCAGGCCGCGCGGGCGTCCTCGGCGTCGAGGATGCCCTTGACGATCAGCTTGCCGTCCCACAACTGCCGGATCCAATCCACGTCCTTCCACGTCACCGACAGATCGAACTGCGTGCCGATCCACGCCGCCAGGGTCGACAGGCCCGCAGTATCGGGCAGGCGCGAGACCAGGTTGCCGAACAGCCGGCGCTTGCCGCACAGCACCCGGGCGGCCCACGTCGGGCGCAGTGCGATCTGCGCCGCGTTACGCAGCGTCAGGCGCGGCGGTACGGTCAGCCCGTTCTTGCTGTCATGGCGGCGCATGCCCTGGATAGGCAGATCCACCGTGAGCATCAGCGCCGAACATTGCGCCGCCCGGGCCCGCGCGATCAACTCGGCGGTGAAGCTACGATCGCGCATCACGTACAGCTGGAACCAGAACGGCTCGCGGACTGCGGCCCGCACGTCCTCGATCGAGCAGATCGACAGCGTACTGAGACAAAACGGCACCCCGAAGGCCTGCGCTGCCCGCGCGCCGTGGATCTCGCCGTTGCCGTAGAGAAACCCGGCCATCCCGATTGGCGCGATTGCCAACGGTATCGTCGCCGGCTGCCCGAGTAGCGCGCTCTCCAACGTCAGCGTGGACAGGTCGACCATGATGCGCTGGCGAAACTCGATCGCTTCCAGATCACGGCGATTGCGGCGAATGGTCACCTCGTCGTAGGCGCCGCGGTCGGCGTAGTCGAACAGCGCGCGCGGGGTACGGCGGCGCGCGAGTGCACGCAGGTCTTCGATGCAGGTGATGATCGGCAATGCTGCCCCCCCGTTGGGGCGAACGTTCGGAAAGGCGCCCCTGCGCCGCAACTTTATCACATCACGCACCCGATCCTGAGGCGCGGCGAGGGCAGCGATCGGCAGCCCTCGGCCTGGTCTTTCAGCCACGATCTCGTCACGCTACAATGGTCGGTCATGCGCGTAGTATTCCTCGACCGGGCAACATTGCAGGCCACGGTTCGCCGCCCCGCCTGCGCCGACGAGTACATCGAGCACCAGCGCACGGCTGCTGCCGAGATCGTGCCACGCCTGAGCGGCGCGACCGTCGCGATCACGAACAAGGTGCCGCTGCGCGCCGCGACCCTGCGGCAGCTGCCGGCGCTGAAGCTGATCGCCGTCGCCGCCACCGGCTACGACATCATCGATGTGGATTACTGCAGGCAGCACGGCATCGCGGTCGCGAACATCCGCAACTACGCCGTGCACGCGGTGCCCGAGCACACCTTTGCACTGATTCTGGCGTTGCGGCGGAACCTGTTGGCCTACCGGCAGGATGTCGAGCAGGGCGCCTGGAACGCGGCTGAGCAGTTTTGCCTGTTCACGCATCCCATCGGCGATCTGTACGGTGCGACGCTCGGCCTCGTTGGTGAAGGGGCCGTCGCCCAGGCCACCGCCGCGATCGGCCGCGCCTTTGGCATGCGGGTGTTGTTCGCCGACCATGCCCCGCCGAAGGCCGCCGGGATCACCTTTACGCCGCTCGAGCAGCTGCTCACGGAATCAGACGTGGTCTCGCTGCACTGTCCGCTTTCGCCCGCCACGCGCAATCTCATCGACAGGCGGGCGCTGGGCCGCATGAAACGCACCGCTCTGCTCATCAACACGGCGCGTGGCGGACTGGTCGATGAGGCGGCGCTGAGTCAGGCGCTGGACGAGGGACTGATCGCCGGTGCCGGATTTGACGTACTGACGGTGGAGCCTCCGCGCCAGGGCAATGTGCTGCTGCAGGTGCGGCGGCCGAATTTCATTCTCACGCCGCACGTCGCCTGGGCCTCGGACGGGGCAATGCGGCTGCTCGCGGATCAGCTGATCGACAACATCGAGCGCTGGCACGCCGGCACCCCGCAGCACTTGGTGACCTGAAGGCCGGCACGGTAATTTACTGTAAAGGGCCTGCACAATCGCCTGCCCCAGGCGCTGCGCGCCGAGGACCCGGGGGTTTACCGCGAAATCAAAAATGCCACCGTGCTGCTCCGTCTCGATAAGGTTTCCCTGACCTACGGTTCCCGGCCGCTGCTCGACCAGGCGTCGCTGCAACTCGACGAGGGCGAGCGCGTTGCTCTGGTCGGCCGCAACGGCGAGGGCAAATCCTCGCTGCTGCAGCTGCTGCGCGGTGCCGCCGAGCCCGATCACGGCACAGTGTGGGTGCGGCCGGCAGCGCGCGTGGGCTACCTGGTGCAGGATGTGACCGCGATGGGGGGCGACGAGGCGGTCGCGGCGCTGGTGGCCGGTGGACTGGCGAGCGACGCCGGGGAGGACTGGGAGCGGCCACAGCGTCTCGCCTCGGTGCTCTCGCGCCTGCAGCTCGACGCGCACGCGCTCGTGTCGCAGCTGTCCGGCGGCCTGCGTCGGCGGGCCCTGCTGGCGCGTGCGCTGGTGTCGGCGCCCGACGTGCTGCTGCTCGATGAGCCGACCAACCACCTGGACATCGACACGATCGAATGGCTCGAGCGGCTGCTGCTCGACTACCGCGGCGCGCTGCTGTTCGTCAGCCACGATCGCGTATTCATCAACCGGCTCGCCACGCGCATCCTCGAGCTCGATCGAGGTGCGCTGACGGCGACCGCCGGCAACTACGACGATTACGTCGCCGCCAAGGATCGGCAGCTCCAGATCGAGCGCGAGCAGGCGGCGTTGTTCGACAAGAAGCTGGCGCAGGAGGAGGCCTGGATCCGCCGCGGCGTGCAGGCGCGGCGCACGCGCAATGAGGGCCGCGTGCGGGCGCTGCAGGCGCTGCGCGCCGAGCGGCGCGCGCGTCGCGAGCGCACCGGGCGCATCGAGCTGCCGCAGGCTTCCGCCACGCAGTCCGCGGCGCTGGTGTTCGAAGCCGAGCATCTGTCCGTGACGCTCGGCGGCCGTGAAATCGTGCGGGATTTCTCCGCGCGCATCATGCGCGGGGATCGCATCGGCCTGGTCGGCCCCAATGGCATCGGCAAGACCACGTTGATCCGGGCCCTGCTCGGCGAGCTGCCCGCCAGCGGCGGGCAGGTGCGCACCGGCAGCCGGTTGCAGATCGCCTATTACGACCAGCAACGCGAACAGCTGGCGCTGGATGAGTCGGTGATGCGCAACGTCGCCGGACGCCACGATCAGGTCAACATCGGCGGCCACAACCGCCACGTCGCGGGCTACTTGCGCGACTTCCTGTTTCGTCCAGAGCAGCTCAATACCCCGGCGCGGGCACTGTCCGGCGGCGAGCGCAACCGGCTGCTGCTCGCCCGCCTGTTCGCGCAGCCGGCCAATCTGCTGGTGATGGACGAGCCCACCAACGACCTGGACATCGACACGCTCGAGCTGCTGGAGGAATACGTCGGCGATTTCCCCGGCACGCTGCTGCTGGTGAGCCACGATCGGGCCTTTCTCGATCACGTGGTCACGAGCCTGCTGGTATTCGAGGGCGACGGCGTGGTGCGCGACTTCGTCGGCGGTCACGCCGACTGGAACGAGTATCGCCAGCGGCACGGGCCGGCCGGACACCCCCAGCCTGCGCGGCCCGGCGCCGGGGGCTCCAGGCCCCCGGCGCCGTCTGCCCCCTCGGACGCCGGCGCCGCGCCAGCGCACAGCGCCAACGCTTCGCCGCGGCGTCGGCTGTCATATAAGGAGCAGCGCGAGCTCGCGGCGCTGCCGGCACGGCTGCAGCAGCTCGAGGCCGACAAGCAGGGCATCGACGCCGAGCTGGCGCAGGGCGCGCTCTATCGCGGCGGCGATGGACAGGATGCGCTGCACGCGCGGTTGCGGCAGCTCGCCGCGCTCATGACCGAGATCGAGGCCGGCTATGCGCGCTGGGCCGAGCTCGAGGCGCTGCTCGCGTAAGCTGCTCAGCGGCCAGGGCCCGGCGACCTGCGGGTCGAGCTGTTTGCTCCGGCGTGCGCGCACGTCAGCGTCGGCATTACGCGCTACGTGCCCCCGCGCCCGCACTCGCCAGCGAGGCGACATTGCTCCTGGGGCGGCCGGAATCGGCCGGCAGCGCCAGGGACAGCGAGCGCAGCCGCTGCGGCAGAGCACGCATCACCGGCAGCAACTCATCGCGCGATACCGGCGGGGAGAACAGGAAGCCCTGCAGATACATCGAGCGCTGCCCGATCAGCAGCGGCAGCTGCTCGGGACGCTCGATGCCTTCGGCGGTCATCTCCAGCCCCAGGCCGTGACACAAGCCGATGATGGCGCGGGCGATCGCCGCGGAGCGCGCGCTGGTATCGATGCTGGCGATCAGGCTCTGGTCGAGCTTGATGCGCGTGAGCGGCAGCTTCTCGAGCGAGGCCAGCGAGGAGTAGCCGGTGCCGAAATCATCCAGTGCGATCGCCACGCCATGGGCGCGCAGGCAGCGCAGCGTCTCGATCGTGGCAGGGCCGGTCTGCAGCACCGTCTCGGTCAGTTCGATCTCCACACAGCGCGCCGGCAGGTGAAACTCGAGCAGCAGCTTCATCATCATGTCGACGAAACGATCATCCAGCAACAGCCGCGGCGACACGTTGATCGCGACCCGCACCTGCGGCCACGATCCGTGATGCCAGCGGGAAGCGGCCTCGATCGCCGAGCGCAGCACCCAGTCGGTGACTTCCACGATCAGCCCCGACTGTTCGGCCACCTCGAGAAATTCCCCTGGTAGCGCGTAGCGCCCATCGGGCAGCCGCCAGCGGATCAGCGCCTCCACCAGCGCGGTCTCGAGCCGCTCGAGGCTCACTTCGGGCTGGAACAGCAGCTCGAATTCGCCGCGCTCGATGGCGCGGCGCAACCCCTGTTCGGTGCGGAACTTGGCCGAAGCGATCTGCAGCAGATCGGGCGTGAACAGCGCCAGCTGTGCGCGCCCGAGTGCCTTGGCGTGAAACAGCGCCGCATCGGCCGCGCGCAGCAGCGCCTCGCCGTCGCGCTCGTGGTCGGGGTAGATGCTCGCCCCCACGCTGACGCTGACCACCAGGTCGCGCTGCTGCACCAGCAGCGGGATCTGAAAGGCGCGCACCAGCGCTGCGCCCGCGGCGTGGATGTCCTCGACACTGGCCGCGCTGGGAAAGATCACGGTGAACTCATCACCGCCGAGTCTGGCGGCGAATCCGAACGGGCCGGCCGCCTCCGCCAGGCGCTGCGAGATCGACATCAGCACTGCATCGCCAAACGCGTGTCCCAGGCTGTCGTTGATGTTCTTGAAGTTGTCGATGTCGAGAAAGAACACGCCGACATAGCGCTGCGTCTGGCGTGCCTGCTCGATCGCGGTATCGAGCAGTGCGAACAGCTGCCGGCGATTGGGCAGTCGCGTCAGCGGATCATGGGCCGCCAGCTCCTGCAGCGCCCGGGTGCGCTCCTCGACCTTGGCCTCCAGCTGCTGCTGATATGACAGCGCCAGCTGGCGCGCGTCGGCGAGCTGCTCGGCCATCTGGTTGAACGCGACGCTCAGGACGTCGAGCTCCTTGATGCCGCCGCGTGGCACGCGCGCGTCGACTGCACCACCCGCCAGCAGTGCGGTTGCCCGCAGCATGCGCCGGATCGGCACCACGATGCTGCGCACGGTCAGCACGCAGATCAGCGTCAGCACGCCGATCACCAGCGCGCTGAGCCACCCCAGCAGCGCCCGTGCATGCTGGCGGCTCGCGCTCGCGCGCACGTCCATCGCATCAGTGCGCGGCGCTGCCGCGCGCTGCACCGGCGCGGCCTCACTGCCGGCGGGCGCGGCAGCCGCGGCCGCCGGTACCGCAGCCCCAGCGTGCCGCGGCTGTGCGTGCACGCGCGCTCCGGGCACTGCTTTGCGGCTGGCCGCAGCGGGCCGGCGCGCCAGGATCAACCGGGACAGCGTGCTCCCCTCGGCGCTGAACTGCTCCGTACCGGTGCGTCGCTGCTGCTCGGTCGCCGACAGCTGCGTACGGATCGCCGCCATCGCCGTCAGATCGGCGCGCATCTGCTGATCCCAGTTGGCCCCCTGCGAGCGCTTCAGACCGGCCTCGTATTTCTGAAAGATCTGCTGGAACGCAGCCTCGCTGTGCGCGAGCGCTGCCAGGCTCGCCGCATCGGCCGGATCGGCCGCCGCAACCACGGACAGCTGCGCCTGCACCCCGTCGAGTGCTGTGCGCAGCTGCAGCAGTGAACGGCGCGCCAGCACCCGTCCAAAAATACTCCAGGCTCGGTTCAGCGCCACCTTGATGCGCTGGTTCACGGCCTCCGTGCGCTGCGTATAGCGGGCGAGCTGATCGCGGCGCATATCCGCCAGTTCGATCAGCTGCGTGGCGAGCCGCTGCTGCGGCTTGATGCGGCGGATTACCCTGACGGCGGCGCGATCGTCGCTGACCGAGGCGTAGCCGGCGCCGGCGCGGTCCAGTGCGCTGACCGCCTGCTGCCATTGTGATGCGTTGTCGGCAGCGTCTGCGGCGGCTCTGGCCTGCGTGGCGCGCTCGAAATCGGCCAGTGCAACCAGCAGCCCATCGGAGCGGAGCATCTCCTGCGCCAGGGACACCGTGGCGGCGGCCGGCGCGGATTCAGTCGTGACGGCCGGCGCGGGCGGCGCCGCAGCCGGGACGGTGACGATGCTGCGCACGACGCGCGCGCTATGCACGATCAGTACGCTGCGATCGAGCAGCACATTGGCGACCACTGCCAGCAGCGCCACGGCCACCAGCGCCACGCTCAGGCGACTGACGATGCCCGGACTGCGCAGCCAGGGCCAGTACTGAAAAGGCCAGCGCGAACGACGCGATCGCAGCCACGACCACGACCGCCGCGGCAGCCTCGCGACGAGTGCCCGAGCGACAGTCAGCAGTTCGCAAGCTCTCGTCAGCGTACCGGGGAATCTCATGAGAGCGATTGCCAGGAGCGGGAGCGGTATTGTGACCGCCGGCCGCAGGCCCCTGGGCGCGCGCCGCGTAAACTGTGCGCACGCGGCGTGCGTGGTTCACAGTTCCGGCCCGCACACGAGGAACATCGTCGCGCGCCTTGCCTAGGGGCGCCAAAACGCGATTCAATAAGGGCCCCGTGCCACATATTTGCAATCTACGGACCGCAGCGTCGGCGGCGCGTCCATGCCTGCCAATCGCGCGCCCCCGTGGACGCGCGTCGCGCGCGTGTACGCCACTCATGTGCATGGCGGTGACGCTGCTGTGCGCGTGGGCCGTCCCGGCCCACGCCGACAGCGATACCGCAACGCTCGACCAGCTCAAGCAGCTCAGCATCCAGCAGCTGATGAACATCCCGGTCACCACGGTCGCCCGCCATCCCCAGAAGCTGATCGACACCGCCTCGGCGGTTCAGGTCATCACCCAGGAGGACATCCGCCGCTCGGGCGCCACCACGCTGGCGCAGGTGCTGCGGCTGGCCGACAACCTGCAGGTGGCGCAGGAGAATTCGCACGACTGGGCCATCAGCGCACGCGGCTTCAACACGGCGCTGGCCAACAAGCTGCTAGTCATGATCGACGGGCGCACGGTGTATACGCCGCTCTTTTCCGGAGTGTTCTGGGACGTGCAGGATTACCTGCTCGAGGATATAGACCATATCGAGGTCATCAGCGGCCCCGGTGGCACGCTCTGGGGCGCCAACGCCGTCAATGGCGTCATCAACATCATCACCAAAAACGCCCGGGACACCCAGGGCGCCTATGCCGAGGTCGGCAGCGGATCGCAGCTCAATGCCGTCGCCGGCGCCCGCTACGGCGGTGCCGTGTCCTCCAATACGTATTTCCGCGTCTACGGCAAGTACCTCAACAGCACCGATGACGTGTTGACCGACGGCGCCCCGGCGTTCGACGCCTGGCACGAGAGCCGCGGCGGCTTTCGCCTGGATTCGCAGCCCTCGGCGCGCGATACGGTGACGCTGCAGGGGGACGTCTATCAGGGCCGTGAGGACGGTCCGACCGGCGGCGTGCCAGCGTGGCGCAGACCGGTGGCGCCAACGTGCTCGGACGCTGGGCGCGGCAATTCTCCCTCCTCAGCGATCTGAGCCTGCAGGCCTATATCGATCGCACCCATCTGGTCGACCCGGCACCGGCATTGACGCTCGGCCCGGTGCTGTTCGGGCCCGCCGGATTTCTGCACGATGATTTGACGACCTACGACATCGATTTTCAGGATCGCTTCCCGCTCGGCACCTACACGCATCTGGTGTGGGGGCTGGGCTACCGTCATACGCATGATCAGGTCGCCAATGCGCCGGCCCTGGCGTTCCTGCCGGCGGTGCTGGATCAGAACCTCTACAGCGGTTTCATCCGCGATGAGATCCCGCTGCGCCCGACGCTGTCCTTAATCGTCGGCACCAAGCTCCAGCACAATGACTACACCGGCTGGGAGGTCCAGCCCGACGCGCGCCTGCGCTGGTCGCTCACCGGTCGGCAAACCCTGTGGGGCGCGGTATCACGGGCGGTACGCACCCCCTCGCGCATCGACCGGGACCTGTACGAGGCAGCGCCACCGCGGCCACAATTGCTCGAGGGCAGCTCCGACTTCGTGTCCGAGACCGTCATCGCCTATGAGCTGGGCTATCGCGCGCAGTTGTCCCCGCGCCTCGGTGGCTCGCTGTCCACTTTCTACAATGTCTACGATGACCTGCGCAGCACCAGCTTTACCCCGGTCACGATACTGCCGCTGTTCTTCGCCAATAACCTCGAGGGGCATAGCTACGGACTGGAACTCAGCGGCGACTACCAGGTACTGCCCAGCTGGTCGCTACATGTGGGCTACACGCTGCTGCGGGAACAGCTGCACGTCAAGGCCGGCCAGCTCGACCTCAACGACGCGCGCAACGAGACCGCCGACCCCGAGCACCAGGCCTCCATCCGCTCGGCGCTGCAGCTGCCCCGCAATGTGGAGTTCGACGCCGATGCGCGCTGGGTCAGCACGCTCTACAACAACAGCGGCCCCACGGTGGGCACCGTGCCGAGCTACCTCGATCTCAATGCGCGCCTGGCCTGGCAGCTCGATAGCCAGTTCACGCTATCGCTCGACGGCCAGAACCTGCTGCAGGCCGAGCATCCCGAGTACGGCTTCCCGAGACCGACCCGGGTCGAGATTCAGCGCAGCGTCTATGCCAAGGTGGTGTGGCGGCATTAGCGGCGCGTAAAGATGGCCTGGGTGCCGCTCGCGCTCCATGCTCCGCCACTGGCCAGCGGTTAAGCTGGACTATATAATAGTCCAGCTTTGGCCGGGTTCGGGGCAGCATGTGACAACGCGCAGACGACATGAAATGCAGGTATCCGTCACCGCCGCCAAAGGTCAACTGACGGAACTCGTACGCCGTGCCGAGGCTGGCACTGAGGTCGTGCTCACCCGCCACGGCCACGCGACAGTGCGTCTGGTGCCCGTGAACAGAAAGCTCGAGCGCAAGTCTCGTCGAGTTCTTCTGCAAGCTGCCCGGAAGGCCGGCTCCTCCAAAGCCACCACCGGACCCAGTGCGGCACGTAGCCAGGACTTTCTGTACGGCGATGGCGGATTGCCGGAATGATCGCGGTCGATACGTCCGCCTTGATGGCCATCGTTCTCGATGAAACCGAGGCTGACGTCTGTATCTCGGCGCTGGAGGCTCAGGACGAAGTCTTGATCTCTGCCGCGACGCTCGCCGAGGCGCTCATCGTCTCGGCGCGGCGGAACGTCAACACCGAGATGGGCCGCATGATCGATGGACTGGGCTTTGAAATTGTGACGGTGACGCCAGCGGCCGCGAGACGCGTCGCCCAAGCCTACGGACGATGGGGCAAAGGAACGCATGCGGCCGCGCTGAACTTCGGCGATTGCTTTGCTTATGAAGTCGCGAAGGAACACGGTTGTAGACTTCTGTACGTAGGAAAAGATTTCGCAAAAACCGATATCGAGGGCGTGCTCTGAGCGAGTTTTCAGGAGCTGCGAGTGACGACGAACTTCGCTTCGGGACACTCCAGTGGTCTTCGTGACAGGCCGCGTCAGTGCGGCAAAACCACGCTGGTACGGGACCTGATCGCCGGCGACCGTCGCTATCTGACGCTGGACCAGGAAACCACCCGCCGCTCCGCCCGCGCCGACCCGACGGGAATGGTACGCGGCCTCGACCGCGTGATCATTGATGAAGTGCAGCTGGCACCCGAGTTGCTCCGTGCCATCAAGGCGTCGGTTGACGCAGACCGGCGGCCAGGACGATTCCTGCTGACGGGCTCAGCCAATATCCTGACGATTCCACGCGTCTGCGACAGACTCGCCGGACGCATGGAGATCATTACGCTGCTGCCGCTGTCGCTCGCGGAGCTGCGCCGCCAGCGACCCTCGTTTCTCGCGCAGGCCTTCCGCGGATCGCGACGTACGCGAGATCGTCGGAATTGAAAGGCTCGATCATCTGCCGCGCCTGCTGCGTGCTCTGGCACACCACGCCGGTCAACTAATCAATTTCAGCCGACTGGGCGGCCAGATTGGCCTCGACGACAAGACGACCCGGTCTTATGTAGTCACCATGGAACAGCTGTTCCTGGTACGGCGTGTCGAGCCATGGTTTCGCAACCGGCTCAGCCGGCTGCTGAAGACTCCGAAGCTGCAGTTTCTGGATTCCGGGCTGCTGGCGACCCTGCTTGGCCTCAACAGCCCGCGTGTCGCAGCGGATCGCGCACTGCTCGGGCCATTGCTCGAAACGTTCGTCTTCTCCAAGATCCTGAAACAGGAAAGCTGGTTGGACGAAAGATGCGCATTGGCCTTCTACCGGGACAGGGATCAGAGCGAAGTCGACATCGTGATCGAGAACGATCGCGGCGCCTTGCGAGCAGGCGCACAGCTTCGGTGACCGCATGCATGCGGCGCCGTATGCGTGCTTGTGGAGTTGATAGCGATTTTTCGTACCCGCGGCCATCGTCAACCGGAACAGCACCCTACCTCGCCGCCGGCACCGGTGCCGCCACCGCTGGCAGCACCAGCGTGACGCACAGCCCGCCGCCCTCGCGGTTGGCGAGGCGGATGCGCCCGCCGTGCGCCTCGGCGATCTCGCGCGCCAGCGCCAGCCCCAGGCCGGTGCCGTGGCGCTTGGTCGAGTAGAACGGCAGCAGCGCCTGCGCCAGCACCGCCTCGCTCATGCCGGGGCCGCGGTCGCGCACCTCGATGTGTTGTTCGCCGCCGGCGGCAAACACCGCCAGCTCCACATCCGCGCCGGGGCCACCGGCCTCGTGCGCGTTCTTCAGCAGATTGATCAGTGCCTGCTCGAGCTGCGCTCGATCGAACCAGCCGGGCTCGGACAGCGGCGGACCGGCGATGCGGCAGGGCTGCTGGCGCATCAGATCATCGAGCAGCTGCGCCCACCCGACGCGCTGCGGCCGCGGCGCGGGCAGCTTGGCAAAAGCGGCGTAGCCGGCGATGAACTGGTGCAGATACTGCGCGCGCTCGCCGATCGCGGCGAACACGCGCTGCACGTCGGCCGCTGCGGCCTGCGCGCATTCTGTGTGCTCGGCCGGCTCGGCGTGCTCGCTGCGCCGGAGCATCTCGCCGCCCGAATGCGCCATCGATGCAATCGGTGCGAGTGAGTTGTTCAGCTCGTGGCTGAGCACGCGGATCAGCTTCTTCCAGGTCGCGACCTCCTGGCGCGACAGCTCGCGGGTCAGGCGCTTGAGCAGATAGAGCCGATGCGCGAGGCCCTGCAGCCGGAACGAACGCTGCGAGAGATGAAAGGTCTCCTCCTCGCCCTCGAGCTCGACCGAGAACAACGTGTCAGCACCGGCGGCCGCCGCAGCGCGCAGCGGGGCCGGATTGGCCGCCAACAGCGCGGTGAAGTCCTGCCCCGTCAGGCTGCGGCCCTGGCCCAGCAGGTGACGGGCGGCCAGGTTGGCGTACGCGATGTGTTGATGCGCATCCACGAGCACCAGCGCGACCGGCGAGTTCTGCGTGACAGTGTCGAGCAGCAGCTCTCGCTGCACCAGCGCTGCACGCTGCTCGCGCAGCGCCCGGCCCAGCTCGTTGTGCGCACCCTGCAGCTGCCCGAGCAGATCATCGCGATCGATGCGCAGCGAGAAGCTGAAGTCACCGTCGCGATAGCTTGCCACCGCGCCGCCCAGCGCCCGCAGCAGGCGGCGCACCGGCCGCAGCGCGCGGCGCGCGCCCCACCACGCCAGCAGCACGAAGGCCACGCCCAACACCGTGAAGGCAGCCGGCGAGTGCACCGCAGCGCGTGTCAAGGCAAACGCGGCCGCCGCGGCCAGTCCCATCAGCGCGAGCACCAGCACGACGAGTCGCAGCTCCAGGCTGTGCAATGGGCGCAGCGTGCTCATGCGCGTCGCCGCGGTGTCGTCCTGACGCGCCTCAGGGCTCCCGGACGCGTGCGGCGATCAGTCACGGTCTCAACCCGAAGCGCTCCAGGCGGCGATAGAACGCTTGTCGCGACATCCCCAGGCTCTGCGCGGCGCGGCTGATGTTGCCGCCAGCTTCGCGCAGCGCCGCCTCGATGGCCTCGCGGCGTAAGTTGTCGGCGTCGCGGCGCTCGGCACCCGCGGGCGCTCCAGCACTACCCGTCCGGTCCGCCGCGCGCGCGGACGGCAGATTTAAATCCATGGGAGTGATGCTGCCCTCACGCGCCAGCAGCTTGGCGCGTTCGATGGCGTTGCGCAGCTCGCGCACATTGCCCGGCCAGCCATGCCGCAGCAGCGCCTCGCGCGCGTCCTCAGTAAGCGAGCGCCCGCCGCCCAGGAAGTGCTCGGCCAGCGGCAGGATGTCCTCGGTACGCTGTGCGAGCGGCGATACCGCGATTTCGATCACGTTGAGGCGATAGTAGAGATCCTCGCGGAAGCGTCCGTCGCGGATCATCGCCGCCAGGTCGGCATTGCTCGCACTGACGATGCGTGTGTGCGCTGTGCGGGTGCGGCTCGAGCCCAGCGGCTCGTACTGCCCGGTCTCCAGCACCCGCAGCAGCTTCACCTGCCCGGACAGCGGCAGATTGCCGATCTCATCGAGAAGCAGCGTACCGCCGTCGGCCGACTCGAACCGCCCGGTACGCGCGCGCTGCGCACCGGTGTAGGCGCCGGCCTCGGCGCCGAACAACTCCGCCTCGATCAGCTCCGGCGGCAGCGCGCCGCAATTGACTGCAACCATGGGACCGCGAGGAGTCGCCGAATTGGCGTGCAGGATCGTCGCAATGCGCTCCTTGCCCGCCCCGCTCGGCCCGCTGATCAGCACCGGCACCGGCGCCCGGGCCACGCGGCAGGCCAGCTCCACCGCAGCCTCCATCGCCTCGGATTCGAACACCACGTCGCCGAGATCGTAGCGCTGCGAGAGCTGCTCGCGACGCTGACGACGCACCCGCTGCAGCCGCGAACGCTCGCGATTGCTTTCGGAGAGCTCCAACAGATTCTCGACGGTCGTCAGCAGCCGCTCGTTGTCCCAGGGCTTGGCGATGTAATCGGCCGCGCCGGCCTTGATCAGCAGCACCGCCGACGCCAGGTGCGTCCAACCAGTCAGCAGGATCACCGGCAGGTCCGGATGGCGCTCGCGGATGCAGCGGAACAGCGCCGCCCCCTCCTCGCCCGAGGTGGTGTCGGCGCTGAAGTTCATATCCGCGATCACCAGGTCGACGCCCTCGCCTTCGAGCATCGCCAGGCCGTCTTCGGGCGCGGACGCCGAGCGCATGCGGATGTCGTGCAGGCCGAACAACAGCTCGAGCGCCGAGGCGACCGCGGGGTTGTCGTCGATGACGAGGACGGTGCGCATCGGCGGGATGGTACTCCGCAGCAGCTCGGGGCGGAGCCGGCGACACCCAATCTGGTCGGCCGCGACGAGCGCCCGCGATCGAGCGCCCCACGAGCCGCCCGCGCCATCGCCCCCATTACGGGTAAAATGCGGTCATGAGCACGTCATTACGCGATCAATTGCTGCAAGCGGGCCTGGTCAACGAAAAGCAGGCCAGAGTGGCCGAGCGGCAGGCGCAGCAGCAACAACAGGGGCAGCGCCACCAGCTACCCAAGAGCGAGCGTGGCCGGGCCACGGGCCCAGCGCTGGCCGCACAGCAGGCGCAGCGGGCCAAGGCCGTTCGCGACCAGGAGCTGAACCGCCGCCAACAGGAGCAGGCCGATAAACGAGCGCGCCAGGCGCAGATTCAGCAGCTGGTCGAACAGCATCGCCTGCCCAGGCCACAGACCGACGAGTCGTACCATTTCGTTCACGGCAGCCAGGTTCGTCACATTCCGGCCGACGCCGCGACGCGCGCGCGGCTCAGCCGCGGCGAAATCGCGATCGTGCGCATCGGCGGCCGCTACGAGCTGGTGCCGGCCGAAACCGCGGCCCGGAT
>Ga0307373_10002009_pt1 | contig 37291 bp, 33 predicted proteins | sample OX2MG_FD_202534 | JGI IMG/M metagenome (GOLD analysis project Ga0307373, IMG submission 202534) | Soil microbial communities from Risofladan, Vaasa, Finland - OX-2 | ecosystem: Environmental > Terrestrial > Soil > Coastal area > Acid sulfate soil | place: Finland: Risofladan, Vaasa | collected...
CAGCGCGGAAGCGCACCGGCGCATATCAATCGCCAATTTGCAATTTGCAATTTGCAATTTGCAATTTCCGCTCATTGCGAGGCCTCCTTCTCGTCCGACGTCTCAGCGCGCGGGACTTCCGCCTTCGTCTTGGGCAGCCCTTCTTTGAGCAAAAGCTCCATCGCCCGCTCGACCGGCAACTGCACGACGCCGCGCTCCTTGTCGATCCAGCGGTAGCTGTAAAGCGCCTGATCTTCGGCCGCGCGCATCCGTTTGAGATCACCGGCGGGATTTTCTTGCAGCCGCGGCGAGGGAGCGGCCTGGCTGCCGACGAGCGGGCTGAGCCGCGGATCGCGGCGATGGGCCCAGCCTTCCAGCCGGTCGAAAAACCAGATCAAAAACAGGCAGACCAGCGCCACGGCCGCCGCCAGCCCCAACGCCGAGAGCATCAGCGGTTTGCTATGCACGTCGCTCGTCTCGTGCTTGGCCTGCAACGATTCCGCGCTAGGAGTGGGCTGTTCGCTCATCGGCGCCCTCCGTCAGTTCGGGGTCGTAGATCGGCAGGTCCGCACGGGCCGCCAGCCGCCAGGCGAAGATCGCCAGCCAAAAACCGCCGATCGCCGCCAGCGCCGCCGGCAACTGCCAGGGCACAGTGAGTCGCTTGGGAAACACGCCGGGCATGGCCAACCAATACCAATCGACCAGCCGCATCGCCAGCAGCCAGGCCACCACCCACATCAGCCGCCGCTGCCGCTGCTTGATGTCGCGCGAGAGCAACAGTGCAAAGGGAACCGCGAAATGAAAGCCCATCAGCACCAGCACCACCAGCTCGTAGCCGCCCACCGAGCGGTTCAAGTACCAGACGTTTTCCTCCGGCAGGTTGCCCGACCAGATAATGAGATACTGCATGAACGAGGCGTACGACCAGAACATGACCATTGCCAACAGCAGGTTGCCCAAGTCGTGCCGCCGCGAGGTGTGTACCGTGCGGTTGAACGGCGGATAGCTTTCCAGCAAGCTCATCACCAGCACGCAAAACGACATGCCGGCCAGCGCTTGCCCTCCCCAGTAGATGACGCCGTACATCGACGAAAACCAGTGCGGTTCCAGCGACATGACCCAATCGACGGCCGCCAAGGTCATGCTGAAACCGTAGAGGATCAGCCCGGCCCCGCTCACGCGCTGCATCCAGAGATTTCGCGGCGATTCGGAATCGGCGTCTTCGTTCGGCGAAAACACGTTGAGCAGCAATGCGGTGACGATCCAAAGGGCGAAGTAAATCGCCGCCCGTGTTTCATACCCTTCGACATTCAGCCAATGCGCTTTTTTCTGCAGGTTCTCGTCGGCCGCCACTTGCGACGGACCGGCCCATTCATAGAGCGTGCGGACGTTCATGGCGACGGGCACAAACGAGAGGGCCATGAGCGGCAGCGTGGCATAGCCGGCTTCGGCGATGCGTCGCACGGCCAGTCCCCAGCCGCCGCCCGTCACGCCGTGCAACATGCAGACGATCATCGAGCCGAGCGAAATTCCCAACCAGAAAAGGAAAGCGACCAGATAGGCGCCTAAAAACGCCTTGGAGCCGCCGTCGTAGCCGAGACCGGTGACCACGGCGCCGACGACGCCGACCAGCAGCGAGACAACGCCCACGCGGCGCAAGAGTGCATTGCGATCTGCGGAGGTCATGCGCGTGCCTCCGATTGGGACGCGTTTGCCACCAGCGTCAGCGCGGGTTTTGTGGGTACGGCGGTGGCTTGGTCTTCATGAGCGCGCTGGTTGTGCTCAGATCCAGGCCGCGAAGCGGCCACGGAGTTTAGCCGTGGGTGCCAACCCACGGGAAGCTGTTGTACGGTCAGCGAAAGCCGCGTAGCGGCGGCGGAAGAGTCGGCCCTATTCTCCGCCGCCGCTACGCGGCTTACGAGAATTGAGCGACCCGTGAACCGTGGGTTGGCACCCACGGCTAAACTCCGCCGTCCCTCAGGGACGGAGCGCCGCGCTCCGCGGAGCGAGGCCGCGGTCGGTCGAGAAGCCCGGCTAAAGCCGGCTCGAGGAAATAGGTTTGTTTCCGCCCGACCTCCACCAGCTAAAGCTGGTGGCAAACGTTTTGTCACCCTAGCAACGCCACAGAGGGCGTTCTCTGCGGAAGCCCGCGTCGACTGCTTGTCATTCCGCTCTTCTCGTTTTTCGCGTTCGATCTCGCGATGCTTGCGCTCGCCTTCTTCCGGCGAACGGCGGTGCTCGCGGATGTCGCGTTCCAGCTTCTGTTGACGCTGGCTGTCGAGTCGCTCGGCCGCTTCGCGCTTCTCGCGCTCTTGCGCTTGGACGGCGTCCGATTCGGCAATCTTGTCGCGCAGGTCGGCCGGCACGTCGTCGACGGCGCCGTTCTGGCTGCGCTGCAAGGCGCGAATGTAGGCGACGATCGCCCAACGGTCGCGCGGCTCGACGCGGCTGGCATAGCTGGGCATCGCGCCGAAGCCGTTCGTGATCACGTCGTAGAAGTGGCCCACCGGCGAGTCGATCAGCCGGTCGGTGCTGACGAACGACGGCGGCTGGCGAAAGCCGCGTCGCACGATCATCCCCCGGCCGTCGCCCACGCGGCCGTGGCAGGGCGAACAATAGATATTGAATCGCTGCTGTCCGCGTAACAGCAGCTCGCGGTCGACATCCACCGGCAGCTCGGTGACGTATTTGCCGTCGACCTTGCCGGAATAGAACGCCTCATCTTCGCGCAGGTCGCCACGGGCGACCGTGCCGGCCACAAGCGGCCGGGCCGATGTGCCGTCGTCGAAGAAGGTACTCGCCTCCAGCGGCTCGAAACGTGGTTCATCGTACATGTCGAGCATATCGCAGCCGGGCGCGGCCAAAGCGCAGAGACCGAGGAGGAAATGGCAAATTGCAAATCGTACCGTCATGGCAGCACCTCGAACACTTTCTCCGGCTTCAGGCTTTCCAAGAACTGCCGGGTGTCGCCGAGGTGGAACACCGGGTCGCGGGCTTCGATCACCAGAAAGAAACGGTCGCGGCTGGCACGCACGAATTCGGGCACGTTGAACACCGGGTGATACGGCCGCGGCAAACCGTTCAAAGCCAGCATGCCGAACAGCGCGGCGAACGACGCGCCGAGCACCGACAACTCGAAGGTGATTGGGAAGAAGGCGGGCCAACTATGCAGCGGTCGGCCTCCGACGTTGATCGGGTAACTGATCACGCAGGCATACCAGAGCATGAAATAAGCGCTGCCGCCACCGAGCAGTCCGCCGATCAGCGTCACCAACGGCAGCCGCGTACGACGAAAGCCGAGCGCCTCCGACAGTCCGTGCAGAGGAAACGGCGAGAATCCGTCCATCCGCCGATAGCCGGCTTCATAGGCGCGCTGGGCCGCATCGAGCAGAGCGTCGCCCGTCTCGAATTCAGCCATCAGGCCGTAGATGTCGTCGTGTAATTCCATAGGCGTCAGTGTGAGGCGTCAGGCGTCAGGCGTCAGGCGTCAGGTCTCGGTGCCTGACGCCTGAAACCTGTTGCCTGACGCCTCATTCGCTTGTCTCACTCACTAATTCACGTAACTCATATATAGAAATCATCGGCAGGAAGCGGATGAATAAGAAAAACAACGTCAGGAACAAACCGATCGATCCAAGAAACTCCGTGATGTCCCACACGGTGGGGTAGTACATCCGCCAGGCCGACGGCAGGAAGTCGCGGTGCAGACTCGTGACGATGATCACGAACCGCTCCAACCACATGCCCGTCTGCGTCACGAGGGAGAGAATGAACAGCCAGATCACGTTGCGGCGGACCCCGCGGATCCAGAAAAGCTGCGGCACCAACGCGTTGCAGGTAATAATCGTCCAGTAACTCCAGGCATAGCCGCCCAGCATGCGATCGACCGTGATGTAACGCTCGAAGGGATTGCCGCTGTAATAGGCATAGAACACCTCGCAGAAATAGCCGTAGCCCACCATGCTCCCCGTCGCCAGCATCACCTTGGCCATGTTGTCGAGATGCTTGAGCGTCACGAAATCGTGCAGGCCGTAAATCCAACGCAGCGGGACCGTGAGCGTGACGACCATCGCGAAGCCCGAAAAGATCGCCCCCGCTACGAAGTAGGGCGGAAAGATCGTGCTGTGCCAGCCGGGCACGATCGCCACGGCGAAGTCCATGCCCACGATGCTGTGCACCGACAGCACCAGCGGCGTGGCCAGCCCGGCCAGCAGCAGATAGGCCATCTGATAACGGTGCCAATGCCGGGCACTGTTGCGCCAGCCCATGGCCAACATGCCGTAGACGATCTGGGCGAAGCGGTTGTGAGTCCGGTCGCGCAGCGTGGCCATGTCGGGGATCAGCCCGGCGTACCAGAAGAGAAGCGAGACGGTGGCGTAGGTCGAAACGGCGAACACGTCCCACACCAAGGGGCTGCGAAACTGCGGCCAGAGGTCCATCGTGTTCGGATACGGCAGCAGCCAATAAAAGACCCACGGCCGCCCCAAGTGCAACAGCGGGAACAGCCCCGCGCAGGCCACGGCGAACAGCGTCATGGCCTCGGCGAAACGGTTGATGCTCGTCCGCCACTCCTGTTTCAGCAGCAGCAAAATGGCGGAGATGAACGTGCCCGCGTGCCCGATGCCGATCCACCATACGAAGTTGATGATCGGGAAAGCCCAGGCCGTGGGAATGTTGTTGCCCCAGATGCCGATGCCGGTGGCCAGCAAATAGGTGGTGGTATAGAGGAAGAGCATCAGCATGGTGAAGCCGACGGCGAAGCCGACCCACCAGCTCTTGGGCTGCCGCGTTTGCACGATCGAGCTGATCTTGTCGGTGACCGAGCCGTAGGTGTGGCCCGGCTCGATCACCGGCAGACCGCCGATTCGTGCGCCGCTCGAAACTGTGGCCGCTTCGTCGCTCACGCTTCCTTCCCTTTCAGCTTCTCCAGCCAATCGTCGATCTGGCGGTCGCGCGGATCGAGCGGCGGCGTGTCGCCGGTCTCTTCCGCCACCAGATCCGGATGCGGGTTCCGCAAACGGGCCAAATACGTGGTCCGCGGCCGGGTGTTCAACTCGGCCAGCACGCCGTAGTTCAGCGGCGACTTTTTGAGCCGCGCGACCTCGCTCTGCGGGTTGTTCAAGTTGCCGAACACGATGGCCCTCGTCGGGCACGCCTGCTGGCAGGCCGTTTGAATGTCGCGGTCGGTGATCGCGCGGTTTTCCTTGTGGGCCTCGATTTTCGCTTCCTGAATGCGCTGCACGCAAAAACTGCACTTCTCCATCACGCCGCGGCTGCGGACCGTAACGTCCGGGTTGCGAAGCATGGCGAGTTGCGGTTCGGTGTCGTAGTTGATGAACGCCTCGTAGTTCAAGAAGTTGAACCGCCGCACCTTGTACGGGCAATTGTTCGAGCAATACCGCGTGCCCACGCAGCGGTTGTAGATCATTTGGTTCAGGCCCTCGCTGCTGTGGACCGTCGCCCCCACCGGGCAAACCAGCTCGCACGGCGCCTTCTCGCAGTGCATGCAGAGCATGGGCTGAAAATAGGTGTCGGGGTTGTCGATGCCGCCCACGTAATAGCGGTCGATCCGCAGCCATTGCATTTCTCGCCCGTGCGAGACCTGCTCCTTGCCGACGATGGGCGTGTTGTTCTCGGCCTGGCAGGCGATCACGCAGGCATTGCAGCCGATGCAAGCGGTCTGATCGATCACCATCCCCCAGGCGTTGTCGCTTTCTTTGCGTTCGGGGAAGTCGCTCTTCTCGTCGGGATAGAGCGAGGGCAAGTTGAACGGCTCGTGGCTTTCTTTACGGCTCTCGCTGGGGTGGCCGGCGAGCAAGAAGTTCTCGTCGCGCTGATACTCGTCGAGCGTGCCGAACTGCACCACGTCGCGGCCCTCCATGCTATGGTGGTCCTGCGTGACAACCAGCTTGTAACGCTCGCCCGTCTTCTTGAGCTGCACGCCTTTGGCAAACCATTTTCCGGTGGCCGGCCGGATCTGATAGGCGTTGAAGCCGATGTCCGTGCCCACCCGGCCGCAGCGCGTTCGGCCGTAGCCGAGCGACAGGCTGACGACGCCGTCGGCATGCCCCGGCACAATCCAGACGGGCACCTCCAGCTTGCGATCGGAGACGGTCAGCTCGACCATGTCGCCATTGGCAAGCTGCTCGTTTTCGGCCATTTGCGGGCTGAGATAAGCGGCGTTGTCCCAGGTGAGCTTGGTGAGCGGTTTGGGAAGCTCTTGCAGCCAGCCGTTGTTGGCAAAGCGGCCGTCCCAGACGGTCGGATCGGGAGGGAATACGATTTCCAACAATCCTTCGCCTGCCGGCTGTTCGTCGGCCCGCGGGTCGCGACCATCGAACGAAAGCTCGACGTCGCGCGTTTCGGCTTTGGTATCGGGCACGATTCCGTCGTGGACCGCCTTGCGCCACACGCGGCCGAAGTCGTCGCCACCCACCCGCTTTTGCCAGTATTGCTGCACGGTCTCGAACGGCGACTGGTCGGCGCGACCGTGCAAGACCGAGAGCAATTCGTGGGCCGTGCGGCCGCCATAGAGCGGCGCGATCAGCGGCTGCACGATCGAAGCCGTGCCATCAAAGGCGCGAGCGTCGCCCCAGCTTTCCAAAAAGTGGGCGGCCGGAATGTGCCAATGGCAGAGAAACGACGTCTCGTCGTAGTGCTGCGAGAGGTGGACCGCGAGTTTGACGTTGGCAAGCTGCGCGGCGAAGTCGAACGCGGCCGGGCTGTTGTAGACCGGATTGCCGTCGAGGATCAGCAGCAGCTCGACGTCGCCGGCCGCCATATCATCGACCAGGGTCTTGAGCGACGCCAAATGGTCTTCGGCACGCGCTTCGACCGGCTCGATATACTCGACGGTCTTGCCGACGTTCTCAAGCTGCCGGTTGATGGCGTGTGCCAGCGCATGAACGACCGGCGGCTGGGCCTCGCCGGCGATGACGATGCTGGCGCCGCGATGTGCTTTCAGGTCGGAAACAATCGCATTCAGCCACGTTTCCGTGACGCCCGCCGGCACGTCGGCGCCGCCGGCCGAGAGTTCGACGCCCAAGCGGCCGGCGAGGGCGCGGGCCAACGCTTCCACCTCCGACGGCGCGATCGGCAGGCGGTGATCGGCCATGGCGCCCGTCAGTCCCGGCGTGCTTTCCACCGCGAACAGCCGGTTCATTTTGGGTCCGTTGCTGACCACGCGGCGACGATCAATGAACTCACGGGCGTAGCGCACGCTGCCCGGCATGCCCCAAAGAAAGTCGGCGTCGAGCGACACGATCGCGTCGGCCCGATCGAAGCGATAAATCGTGTCGACATATTCGCCGAAAGCCAGTTTGGCGCCTGCCCGCACGTTGTCGCGACCGCAGGGGTCATACTGGTGCCAGCGCGCTTCGGGCATGGCCTCCAACAGCGACTGCAACTGGTTGGCCAGCGTCGGCGACGTGACGGTCTCGGTGAGGATCCGCAGCCCGCGGCCTTGGCGGGCCTTCAGCGCCGGCAATTCTTCGGCGATGGCCGTCAAAAAATTGTCCCAGGTGGCGATCCGCTCGCGGTGCATCACGGTCTGCGAACGATCGGGATCGTAGAGCGTAAGGATGGCCGCTTGCGTAAAGGCGTCGGTCGCTCCCAGGCTGGCCGGGTGCTCGGGGTTGCCTTCGATCTTCGTCGGCCGGCCCATCTGGCTTTCGACCAGGATGCCCGTGGCGTAGCCGCCCAGCGTCGTGGCCGTGGCAAAAAAGAGCGGTTTGCCGGGCACGATCTCTTCGGGCTGATGCACGTAGGGGACAATCTTTTCCTCCGGCTGGCGGAGGCAACCCATCGAGCCGGCCAGTCCCAGCGAGGCCGCCATCAGCTTGAGAAAATGTCGTCGGCCGACGGCGTCCATCCACTCGCCGGCCTGCCGCGGAAACTCGTGCTTCAGATAGTCCTGGAACTCGGCGGTGTCGGCGAGCTGCTCGAAGCTGCGCCAATATTCGCGGCCGCTGGCGGCAGCCAGCCGCGAACGAATCGCCTGCCAATCGTAGTTGGGTTCATTCATCGGTGGCAGGTCCAGCAATCGAGGAGTTGTTCGGTTTCGACGCCATGCTCCTTCATCAACCGCACGGCGTCCTCGTGCGACACGGGATGCGCGTCTTTGCCGAAGTGAAACACATCGCCCCGCGGCCGGATGGCGCCTTCGGGCCGCTCGTGACAATCGAGGCACCAGGCCATTTGCAGCGACGCGGCCCGCCGCATCAGCGGCATCTGATCGACGCGGCCATGACAGCTTTCGCAGCCGATGCCCTTGGAAATGTGGATGCTGTGGTTGAAATAGACGAAGTCGGGCAAATCATGCACGCGCGTCCAACGCAGCGGCTTGCCGGTGCGAAAGCTCTCGCGCACCGGCTCCAGCATCGGGCTGTCTTTCCATATCTGCGAATGGCAGCTCATGCAGATTTCCGTGGCCGGCAGCCCCGCAAAGGCCGACGTTTCGACCGTGGTGTGGCAATATCGGCAGTCGATGCCCAGGCCGCTGACGTGATGTTCGTGGCTGAAGGGCACGGGTTGCTCGCGGAACACGTCGACTTCGGTGACATAGGGCGATCGCTCGATGCGGTCGGCCAGAAAGGCCAGCGCAACCAGCACGAACAAGGCGCCAAAAATGGTCGCCTTGCTGAAGGTGTTCATGCTGGGGTGAAATACTTGCGCCATCCGCGACTTCCACTTGCGAGACGTCGGCCGGGACCAAATGAAAACAGCCCCGAACTGCGAGCAGTTTGGGGCTGTCAGCGCCGCCTTGATCGCTATGCCCTTCGCGGACAAGCTCAGATGCTTGGATGATAGGCGAATTCATTTTTTAGTCAACACTCGCCACGCGTGACGCGGCTGCCAGCATCTGAACCAGCGATGCCAAGGCCACGATATGCTTGCCTGGCGCGTGTCGGTGCGCGAGGAAGACTCGCACGTCGCCGGGTGGCGTAATTCTGTCTTGTGCGGCGGCGAATTCTGATGAGAAATGCGTTCTACGGAGGAATTGCCCGACCGATTTGGCAAACGACGACGTGGGCGGCCTGAGTCGAAGCCTTTTGAGGCGTCTGTTGAGCCAGCCATTGCAAAGAAAAATATGCGGCACCAAAAACTCGGCATCGTGGTGGTCCAGCACCGTAATCGCCGCAAAGCACGCCGCGTTCGATCGCCGCCGCTCGACGATTGACTGGAGGTAGCCAAGCGACAGCTCAAGCAGCAACTCGTTGACGTTGCCATAGCGGCCGAGAAACGAGACCTGCCGATATCGAGAATAGAGAGGCAGCTCGTCAAAGAAACCCGGTGCGTCGAAGACCGAGCGGTCGGCCAGGTCTTCCTCCCGCAGCACTGCCTCGAAGCGCTCTTTCGCATCCAGCGGAATCGTCATACGTTCCAACCCTCAACCCTCGCGGACCTTGACCGCGGCGAACTTTCTCTGCTGCCTGGCTTGGCGTCATCGGCATCCGTCGGCCCTATCACGGTCGGAACCGATTGTGCAGCGCCCGTTCAATATTGTTCATTTTTTCACAGCTCGCCGCTGGTGTCTAGCTGCCTATTTGGCAGCGAACTACCAGGCAACGAACTTGACGCACACCGGCTTGGAGACCTTGATCTCCTGGCCGGTCGAGTTGAGTTTGCCCGTCGCGGTGTCGATCGCCAGCACCGCGATGTTGTCGGAATCCTGATTGGCGGCCAGCAAGAAGCTGCCCGAAGGGTCGATGCCGAAGTTCCGCGGCGTCTTGCCGCCGGACGATTCGTGGCCGATCGGCGTCAGACGCCCCGTCTCGGCGTCGACGGCGAAGGCCGCGATGCTGTTGTGCCCGCGGTTCGAGCCGTAGACGAATTTGCCCGATGGGTGGACCTGCACCTCGGCCGTCCAGTTTTCGCCCTTGAACCCATCGGGCAAGGTGCCGATCGTCTGCACTTCGGTGAGCACGCCCTTGGCATCGTCGTAGCCGAAGGCGGTGATGGTCGAGGCGAGCTCGTTGATGACGTAGGCAAAGCGGCCGCTGGGATGAAAAACAAAGTGCCGCGGCCCGGAACCGGGCTTCACCTTTGCCGCCGGCGGCTCGTTGGCCCGCAGGCTGCCTTTGCCGGCATCGAAGCGGTAGACGAGCACTTCGTCGAGCCCCAGGTCGGCCACGAAAGCGAAGTGGTTGGCCGGATCGAGGTTGACCGAATGCGCGTGGGGCGCCTCCTGGCGGCCCGGATTGACCGACTTGCCGTGATGCTGGATGACCGCGCTGGCCTTTGACAGCCGTCCATCGCCGTCGATGGGCAGACAGCAGACGCTGCCGCCGCCGTAGTTGGCCGCCAGCACGTTCTTGCCGGCCTTGTCGACGACGAGATGGCACGGTCCCTGGCCGCCCGACGATTCGCGGTTCAACGCTTTCAGGCTTCCGTCGGCGGGTTCGATGGCGAAGGCCGCGATGGCGCCGCTTCGCTGGCCGTCGATTTCAGCCACTTCACAAACCGAATACAGGAAACGCTGGTTGGGATGGATGGCCAGGAACGATGGATTCTGCACGCCCGACGTACCGCCGATCTTGGTCAGCTTACCGTTTTCGCGGTCGAGCTCGACCAGGTGAATGGCTTCGCTTTTCGCTTCGGCATAGCTGCCGACGTAGAAGCGCAGCTTTTGGCCTTTGCCGGCGGCCGATGGCTCGGCGGCGCGAGAGACGTTGAAACCGAGGGCCAGTGTCGCGAACAAACCGATCGTCAGGGTGCGAATCATGGGGTTATCCTTATGGGGAGGCTGAGGCGCGTGCGTATGTCAGTGCCGGTCATGGCATTTAAGTCGCTGCCGCCGCGGCTTGCAAGCGCTTTCGATTTGCCCTGGCCCGGTTTGTGACGTAAATATCCAGTATGGCCGCACGCTGACGGAGGATGGCCTTCCCAGGCCGTCTGGAATGAAGACGGGCCAGGAAGCCCATCCTCCTGGTGCGGCCACACGTCACCGGCTGTTTCAGCCTTCACTACATCTGTGATTCGACATTATGACTGCGCTTGCTTGCGAGCCGGACGTATTCCCTGCATTTGAACTGCAACTCCAAACCGGCGACGACCTTGTGCGCTCGCAGGTCTGGAAGGTTTTGGGCGCGATCTACCCTGGCGGCCGGTTCGTCGAGCGCCGCCAGGAGCAGCGCTATCCTTACCCTCGGTTGATCACGCTGTGGCCGATGGAGTCCGACGGCGAGACGACGTCGGGGCCGCCGATCACGGTCGTGGGCAAACACCTTTCCGAGCGCGGCCTTGGATTCTTCCACCCCCAACCGCTGACGAACCGGCTGGTGGTGGTGTCGTTGGAGAAAGGCGACGGCCGCGCTCTCAGCTTCTTGCTCGACGTACACCGCTGCCGGTTTACGCGGCAGGGGTGGTATGAAAGCGGCGGACGTTTTCGGGCCGCGGTCAGCGCACCGCCGTCGCCGCAAAGGCCAGCCAATAAAAGGCCCAGCCGCTGACCGCCGTGCAGAGCATGTCGAGTGCCGCCACTCGGCCCCACCAGCGATGGCTGAAGCTGTGCGGGCCCGGTTGAGGAGGACGGTCGAACTTTCGCAGCGCCCCCACCGTCACCCAGCCCCAGAGCAAGCAGGTGCTGACGGAAAACGTCAGGTGCAGCGTGAGTGCGGGCATGACCAGGCTGTCGTAATAGGGCGAGCTTTCGGCCCTTGCACGCCAGCCGTTGATGCGCATGTCCGCTTCGAACAGCGCCACGACGACCAACAGCGCCGCGACGAGCAGAAGCTGCAGCCGTTTGTGCCAAACATAGCGGGCCCGGTATCGCACCAGGTAGATGCTCAGCCCCAGCAGCATGAGCACGCCCACCATGGCCACCACGACCACGTCGAGCATCAGCGATGCCCGCGTACCTAAAAACCCGTCGATGCCTGAATAAGGGCCGTCCATGAGACGCTGGTTGGTAGAATAAGATTCGTGCCGCCGGGAGTGAAGATTGTCGCAAAGCGGCGAAAAAGGTAAAGGCCGAATCAAGGCGACCACTTGATCTCGCACTGCGGCAAAGCCTGTTGCAGCTTTCGCACCCCTGCAGCGGTCACGCGTGTGTTGCTCAGATCGAGGTCCGTCAGCCGAGCAAACCGCTGCAAAACGGCGACCTGGTCGTCGCCGACGTGCGTGCCCGACAGGTCGAGTTGCGTCAAACTCGGCAGCGACGTAAGAGCAGCGAGGCCGGAGCCGTCGAGGGGCGTATTGCGTAGCACCAGCGTCTCCAACCAGGGCGAACCCGCGAGCTTCGCCACGCCGGCGTCGGTAATCGTCGCGTCGGTGAAGGCAGCCGTTCGCAGTCGCGGAAAGCCGCCGGCAATGGCCAGTACGTCGTCGTGTACTCCCGCGCCGCTGAGCGACAGATACTGCACGAACGAACCCGGCCCCAGCCGGCTGAGCAGCGTTTCGCAACCTTTTGGCACCGACGCCGCTTCGATTTCGTCCAGCATCGTCACCTGGCCGAGAAGCTCGGCGAACTGTTGGCAGTTGGCGGCAGTCAGACGGTCCTTGGGGATGAAGACGGCTTCGATTTCGGTGACGTAGGGCCGCAAGGGTGCTAGCTCGCGAATGCGCAACGGCGCCGAACGCCGGGTACGGTCGGTCACTTCGCATCCCAGCGAGGTCAACGCGGCCTCCAGGCGGCAGCGGCGGATCACGGTCTGAAACGGTGAGACCAGCGCCGCGCCGATGGCGGTGGCGGCAAGGAGCACCAACGCCATCCGGCGCCGGCTGCGAGCGACCGGCGCGGCGCTGGTGTCGCCGCGCACGGGTCGGGCGGTGGACCAAGCAGGATCCCAGGCCAGCGCCATCAGTGAAACGGCCGCCAACGCCGCCACGAGGTCGGCGCCAAACGGCGGCGCGCCGCCGAACCGCTCATAGGATTCGTGGACGCTCCAGTACCCGCCGGCGTAAAGCAAGAGCAAGCTGTTCGCCAACCATGCCGCCAGCCGCAGCCTGCGATTGGCGGCGGGCCATCCCCAGGCCAGCAGGTTGACCAGCGCGGCGATGGGCAGGCAAACAAACGCGCGGTTCCACTCGACGTACATGCCCAGCCGGTTTTGCACCAGCAGGCCGCTTTCGGCCAGGAACAGCAGCAGCCCGCCAACCGCCAAGGCCACTACATTGGCCGAAACAGCGATTGGCAGCGCGGCGTAAAACGCCCACCGTCTGCCCCGTGCCGAGCCCCGCACGAAACAGGTGAAAACGCCGGTCAGGATCAACGTGGCCACGACCATCGCGGCCACGCTGTGCCGCACCGAGAGCAAGCGACAGCCGACCAGCGCCACGGCGGCCGCGATCAGCAGCCGCTCGCGCCATTTGTAGGCCGAGCCCGGCAAAGAGGCGGATGGATTGGATGAGGAGATCGACATGACCGACGCCCGATAAAGGATGCCCCTGATTCTATCACGGACCCCGTGGCTGCTGTAGGGAACGCCGACCTACGGCTCTGTTTGTCGTCGAAACCGATCAGAGGCACACGGCGTAGGACGTCAGCGCGGTATTGCCTAGCCCACGCGTTCCGGGGTAAGCTGACGCCCGATTCATCCCGCAAGGAGGCACGACTCATGAACGAGCGGCGCATCGGAGGGTCCGCAGTCGTAGCGGTTCTTTTTTTCTCTTGTGCGGTCTTCTCGGCCGAGCCGGGGCCGGCCACTGGGCCGTCGGAGCCGGTCGTGCCCGCCGAATGGCGCGATCGTAAGTTGCTGGCCAAATCAGCCGACGTCCGGTTGCGCGAGAGGCCCGACGCGCAGGCCCCGGCAATCGACTTCCTGATCGCGGGCGTCTGGTGGCACGTCCGGCAGGTCGAAGGCGATTGGCTGCAAGTCGAGGCCGGTTGGTTGCAAACCGCCGACGTGGTGACTGACGAACAGGCCCTGGAGCACTTCACGGCGGAGATCATGCGTGCGGAAAGTGCCTTCGCTTACGTTTCTCGCGCTCGGGCTTGGACGCTGAAAGACGACTTCGACAAGGCCCAGGCCGACCTGAGCGAGGCCCTGCGCCTCGACCCACGCTGCGCCCGGGCCTACCTCGCGCGCGCACTGATTGCGCGCGACCAACAGCGCGACGAAGATGCGCTTGCAAACTTTGATCGGGCGATCGAATCGGACCCGCGCGACGCATACGCCCTGAAGCTGCGCGGGCGCCTCTTTGCTCGCCGTCGCGACTTCGACCGCGCGATCGCCGACTTCGACCGCGCGATTTCCAGGTTGCCGGGCGACGCGACGCTGTGGAGTCTACGTGGCTTCGCGTGGATCAACAAGCAAGAGTACGACAAAGCGCTCGCCGACTTTGATCAGGCGATTCGTCTCAATCCGCGCGAAGCGGATGCCCATGCCGGACGGGCCGCCGCCTGCGGTAATCTGAAGCGGTACGACGAATCGTTCGCCGCGGCGGCGGAAGCGATCCGACTCAATCCGAAGTCGGCCACGGCCTTTTTGGCGCGGGGCGCAGTGCGGGCGCTCCGCGGGGAACTCGACGAAGCGCTCGCCGATCTTGACGAGTCGGTCCGTCTGGATCCCTCCGATGCCACAACCTACATGAATCGCGGCCGCGTGCATTATCTGAAACAAAAGTACGACGAGGCGGCGACCGACTACACGCAAGCGATTTCGCTGGATCACGCCAATGCCGCGGCCTACGGTGCGCGGGCCGAAATCTGGTGGCACAAAGGCGATTTTGCCAACGCCGTCGTCGACCTCACGGAGTTCCTCCGATTACAGCCCGATACCGCGGCGGCATACGCGCAGCGCGGCTGGCTCCGCCTGCACACAAGCCCCGATGAAGCCCTAAGCGATTTCGACAACGCCCTGCGTTTTGATCCCAAAAACGTGTATGCGCTATCCGGCCGCGCCGGCCTTTGGAATTCCAAGCAGGAGTTCGACAAGGCGATCGACGATGCTACGGAGGCCTTGCGCCTCGATGCGAGCGCTGTTTATGCACATGTCGCGCGCGGCTACGCGCATCATTTCAAGGGTGAAGTCGGCCCCGCAATCGAGGACTTTTCGGCGGTGCTCGCGGCCGACCCCACGAACGTCGACGCACTCACTGCGCGTGCGTTCGCCTACGATCAGGCAGGTCAGTTCGACCGTGCCATCGACGATTACACAGCCGCACTGAAGCTGAAGCCGCATCGCGTCACTCTGTTGATCAGCCGATCGTGGGCCCGCTGGCAACGAAACGAATTCGACTTGGCGATCGACGATTGCACGGCCGGCATCAAAGTCGATCCGAAAAACGCTCCTCTTTGGACGCTTCGAGGCATGTGTCAGCAACGGCGCGGCCACGACGCGGAAGCGATCGCAGACTTCACCGAATCGCTCAAGCTCGACCCGAATCAGCCGGAAATAGATGCGATCTTGACTACCCTGCGAAGCCAGCAGCAAGCCGTCGCCGAGCCAAAGCCCGCGCCCTCCGACCAGACCGGGGTGTTCGATAGCCTGCGCGATCGGACCGGACTCAGCAAGGCACTGCGCGATTTCGACAAGGCCGCCTCGGAACTCGACGAAAAGCCTGAAGAGCGCAAGCCGTTCAGGCCCTTCGATAGGTAACCGCTTTGCTTGTTAACCAAATCTCTCTCGTAACCCGTCATTCAAGGAGGAACTTCGCATGCGTCGCAACACGCTGTTCGTATTGGTGCTGGTCGCCGTGATCTCTATGTCCGCTCCGTGGCAACACCTCTGGTGTCGCGCCGCCAGCGAGCCTGCTGCTTCGGGTCTCGTGCAGACAACGAGGGTGGGGTTGCTCGACTTGGCACGGATATTCACTGTGCATGTCGAGTTTAAGAAACGGACGGATCTGCTGCGGCAGGCCAAACGCCAGGCGGAGATCCAGGTGCAGGTGAACGAACAGAAGCGAGACTTTTTCGAACGCGAGGCGCGCATGTACCTGGAGATCTACCAGGAAATCATGGCTGAAGTGGGAAAGTATTCCGACGCCCGCGGCATCGGGCTCGTCATGCGATTTAACGGCGATCCCCTCGACGAAAATGATCCGGCGGGCATCCAAAAGCAGCTCAACAAGGCCATCCTGTACCACAAGGGGATCGACATCACCGACGACATCATTCGCATCGTGAACGCGAAGCCGGTGACGTGAAACGTCGAGCCGGCAAAATAGCCTCAATCATCGAACAACGTCGGCGCCGCCGCGGCCTGCGGGCGGATGCAGTCGGGGGCGCTGTAAGAGGGGCCGTTCACCTGCGTGCCGACCGGATAGGCCGTCATCTCGCCGGCGCGATAGGGCCGCAACAGCGATTGCAATCGCTCGATTTCCGCCGTGTCGGGCGAAAGCCATAGGTCGTAGGCCTCCGGCGGCACGATCACCGGCATGCGGTCGTGAATCGGCGAAACCAACTCGTTGGCCTCGGTGGTGATGATCGTACACGATTCGACCGGCTGCCCGGCCTTCGACCAACGCTCCCACACGCCCGCGAAACCAAACGGCCGGTCGTCTTTGAGACGAATATAAAACGGCTGCTTGCGGCGGCCGGTCTTTTGCCATTCATAAAAGCCATTGGCCACCACCAGGCAGCGGCGCGATTTGAAGGCCTGGCGAAAGGCCGGCTTCGTGGCCACCGTTTCCGCGCGTGCGTTGATCAGGCGGCTGCCGATGGCCGCGTCGTCGGCCCAGGAGGGAATCAGCCCCCAGCGGAGCTGGCACAACTCGCGCTCGCCGCCCGTGCCCGCTCGTACGGCCGCCACCGTCTGCGTCGGAGCGATATTGAACAGCGGCGGCGCCGCCGCTTCGGGCGTCACGCCAAACGCCTGGGCCACGTCGGCCATCGAGCTGCGAAGAGTAAAGCGTCCGCACATCGAGTCGTTTTTCGGTTCACAAGGGCAGATGAGGCAACTCGCTCTTATCTTATCTATAAGCCCGTCTCAACGGCCACACAATGTTGTTCTGCATCGTTATGCCACGGTGAAGCCCGGCAGCCGCACGATCTCGCCGCCCTTCAATGCCGATTGGTGGGCGCAGATGCCGACGCACGTCCAGTTGGCCGACTGCACCGCATTGGGATACGGATCGCGGTCTTCCACCAGCGCCGAGATGAACTCATGCGCCAAGTGCGGATGCGACCCGCCGTGCCCGGCGCCTTGAACGAACGAAAGATGCTGATGCTCGCCGGCATCGTAGACGCCGCCGGTGGTGAAGCGGCGAATCGGTTCGGGCAGCAGGTGCGCGTAGTCGGGCACCTTCACCCGCTCGGGGATTTCCGGCTCCGGCTTCTTGGCCGTGTGGATCACCGGCTCTTCGCCCTCGATCAACGGCCACTCGAAGGTTTTCTTCGTGCCATACACGTCGAAGCTTTCGCGGTATTGCCGGGCGGTGTCGAACAACGAACGATAGATACGGGCCGTCAGGTCGCTGTTGCGCAGCTTGATGTGCGTCGTTTCCACGGCGAACGGCGAATTGTATTTCGGTATCAGCTCCTCGCGGACCGTGCCGGAGCCGAAGCACGAGACGTATTCCGCCTCGGCCCGCGTCAACGCCAGGCAAGGCCCGACGCAGTGCGTGGCGTAGTGCATTGGCGGCAGCCCCGGCCAGTAATTAGGCCAACCGTCCATGTCTTGCTGGTGGCTGGCCTGCACGAACTGCACCTTGCCCAACTCGCCCCGGTCGTAGAGTTCTTTGACGAACAGGAACTCACGAGCGTAGACGACCGTTTCGGCCATCATGTACTTCAGCCCGGTATTTCGGACGAGCTTGACGATCTGCTCGCAGTCCTCGATGGTGGTGGCCATCGGCACGGTTGACATCACGTGCTTGCCGGCCTTGAGCGCGGCGATGGCCTGCGGGGCGTGGTCGGGAATCGGCGTGTTGATGTGGACGAAGTCGACATCGCGGTCGGCCAGCAGATCTTCATACCGCGTGTATCGCTTTTCGATGCCGAAGGCGTTGCCGATCTCGTTCAGCTTGTCGGCCGAGCGTTGGCATAGGGCGACCATGTTGGCATGCGGGTGCCGCTGATAAATGGGGATGAACTCGGCGCCGAAGCCCAGCCCAACGATGGCGACGTTGACGCGGTCTTTCTTCATAGGAGTGTAGTGTCGATGTTCGCGGGAGGTGGAGAAAACTTCCTGGAAGCTTACCACATCCTCGCAAAGATTTCACTCGACGATCTCCACGGCCCGCACGCGACGGGCAAGGGCCACAAGGCAAATCGCACAGACCGCGGCCAGCAGCCCGGCCGCGTAATAGGCAAAGCGCCGCTCGTGGTCGTTGCGAAACTGATCGAAGGCCAGTCGCCCGACGTAGTGCATGTCGCGCCACGGGTCGATCAGTCCCCAATAGATGCTCTTTTCTCGCATCAGCCCGCGCATGGCCCGCAACATGCCAAACAAGCTCGCCCAGGTGATGGCAATCGGGGCCATCCGCTGCAGATACGAAGAGACGGTGACCAGCAGCACGCTGAGCACGGTCGACAGCACGCCGCCGTAGAAGATCACGCCCAGCGGCACCCGCCACTGCGTGCGCCAATAGTCGAACGACGCGGTGAACATGCCGTACTCGACGAACAGCGCCAACGCCGGCAGCGTGGTCAAGAGGGAGACCAACACGCCCACCGTCAGCAATTTGCCGAGGATGTAATGGCGGCGCTCGATCGAGCGCGAGAGGTAAAAGGCCAACGCATTGTTGCGAAAGTCGCCGCCCACCAACAAGCTGCCGGTGAACGTCAGCAAGATCATCACCACCACGCTCTGGCGCTCGATGAACATGGTATAGCCGTTTTCCTGGCCGGGCAGCGGCGCGGCGCTGAAGCCAAACCCTTTCAGCAATCCCTCGCGGGCCTCGCTCGGCAGCTCCTTGTATTGGGTGAGGACCCAAATCACGGCCCAAAAAGCGAGAAACTGGACGAGTCCCAGGCCCAGCACGATCCAGTACGACTTGCGGCGAAAGACCTGCATCAGGCCCACGCGGACCATGGACCAAACGCCGCGCCAAGGCGGGCCCAGCCTGCCGTGCCAACCGTGATAACGCGCGAGGTCGATGGGCATGGGCGGTCGCTATTGCTTCTCCGTAATCCGCAGAAAAAGCCGCTCGAGGTTCTCTTCATCGAGGTTCAGGTGCGTGATGACCGCCCCGGCCCGCTCGGCGACGCGGAAGAAATCGACGGTCCGCCAGTCGTGCGGCACGAGCACATTCACCTTGTTGCCCGTGGCGGGGCCCGATTCGACGCCTCCGGCAGCCAGCCCGGCCAGAAAGGCGTCCGCCGGCCCTCGCCATTGGAGTTGATAGCGATTGCCCAGATCGGCACGCAAGCTTTGCATCGTACCGCTGCGGACCACGCTGCCGCGATGGATGACCACAATCTGCTGGCAAAGCCGCTGCACGTCGCTCAACAGGTGCGTGCAGAGAATCAGGCTCTTCTGCGTTTCGGCGATCAGGTCTTCCAACAGCTTGAGCATGGCCTGGCGGCCCGCCGGGTCCAGCCCGTTGGTCGGCTCGTCGAGCAGCAGGAGCTGCGGATCGTGGACCAAGGCGGCCGCCAGTTTCAGGCGTTGCAAGTTGCCGGTGGAGTATTCGTCGAGCCGGCGATAACGAAGCTCGCCCAGCCCGACGTAGCCGAGCACCTCGTGCGCGCGGCGCCGCGCATCGCGGTGCGGCATGCCGTAGAGGTCGCCGGAGAAAGCCACGTATTCGACGCCCTTGAGCGTGGCCACCGTCGTGGCGGCTTCGGGCATGTAGCCCAAGCGCGCGCGCAGCTGACGGCCGGCGTGCTCGAGCGGCACTCCCAGCACCGTCCCTTTGCCGGAATCGGGCCGCAGCAACCCCAGCAGGATTTTGAGGAGCGTCGATTTGCCGGCGCCATTGTTGCCGATCAGGCCGATCGTGCCGGGCCGAAGCCGCAAGCTGACGCCGTCCAAGGCGCGGACGTGGCCGTAACTGCGGGTCACCTGCTCGAGATCGACGAGGAGCATCTCACACAACTACGACTTGGCCAGCAGTTCTTCGAGCAGTTTTGCCAGCAGCGCGGGATCGTCGGATTCGACGAGGTGCTTGATGCGCGAGGCGGGCACCTTGAGCTTTTCCAACGACTTGGTGATCTGTTCCCACATTTTGCCGCGGGCCTTCCCTTCGGCCAGGTAAAGATCCGTCACCTGCTCTTGCAGCCGCTGCAGGGCGATGGCGTCGTAGTTCTGGTAGTAGTTCTTGATGATCTTTTCTTGGTGCTTGCTGCGCTCGGGCATGAGGGCGTTCCTTTTTTTCAGGGCAACAAAAAAACCCGGTCGCAGGCGGGGCAGGTACCTGGACCGGGCTATGCCAGACGTGGGTCTGGTTCATTGAATGTAGCAGAAAAGATCGGGCGGTCAATAGGCTGGCAAAAAATTTTTCGGCAAATGCGATCAAACCGGCGGATTCCGCCGATCGTTTGACGAAAGCCCTTGGCTGGAAAGGACTTATCGCCGGATAGGGAATAGAAACGGGGGCGAAGACCAGCACCACAGGGCAGCCCTTTCGTGCCCGCCGTCGGCATCGCTGTACCAACGCTGCTGTTGCAGGTAGACCGACGGCACGTGCAACAGGGCGCTGGCCAGTGCCGTTGCCACCACGAGTTGGCGGCCCCGGCGATCGTTCCAAAGCGCGGTCAGCGGTCCAAGCGAAAGCAACGCCGCCAGCGGCACGATCTCGGCGGCCAGTCGCGACCCCCAGCACCAGCCGCCCCACCAGCAGTGCCAACTGCTGACCAGCGCCAAGTGCAGCGCGATGACGCTCGCCGCCCACCAGCGCCAGCCCACCGGCAAACCGCGGGCTTCGTACGGCAGTCGTAGGGTGGAAGAAGCGAGCTTGCGAGCGCCGGCCCACCGTATTCGACGTCGCCAGCGGTGGGCCGGCGCTCGCAAGCTCGCTAGTCCCACCCTACATGCCGCAGCCAGAGGCACGAGCCAAATCCACGGTTGGTAGACCAGCAAGCCGTGAGTCGGACTGAACAAGATGCCGGCCCAGGCTCCCACGTTCGAGACGGACCAGAACGTGCCCCTGGCTTGCACCGCCATCGGCCCCAGCGGTGAGCCGTAGATCCAGTGGTTCAGCGCCGCCCACGGCAACACGGCGATGAACGAAAGTCCCGCCAAGAGCGCGGCGCGGCGCGGCGAGCGGATGAACAGCCAGATGCCGAAACTGGCCACAATCAAGCCCGCTGACAACCGGCAGGCCAGCATCATGCCGCAGCACACCGCTTGAACAACGATTGTCTTCGCGGTCGGCGCCGCGAACGAACGGAATTCCACCAGCAGCAACAGCTCCAGCCAAAAGATGACGCCGCCATGCTGCCACAATGCCTGGCCGACCGTCGAATACATGACCGAGCCGATAGCGAGCGGCAGCGTTGCCGCGTACGAGGGTCGCGGCGCGGTGATGCAAAGCGCGATTAAAAAGAACAGTCCCAAGCACGTCGCCGAGACGCAGGAGGCCGTCAGCTTTTCCAGCCGCTCGTGGACGGTCGGATCATCGAGATCCGCCCCGCATACATTGGCGGCCGCCACCACCGGCAAGGCAAACACCACCATGCCCGATGGATAGTGCGAGTAGATGCCGCGCCGGCAGGCGAGAAAGAAATAGGGCGGTGCGTCGCTGGAAGTAAAGAGATGATGCTTCACATAGACGGGCACGAACTCGCTCAGTTCGGTGTTGCCCGTGCGCACCAGGCTGGCGGTGGCCATGACCACGGGCCGCGAGTCGCCTGACTGCACGCCGTGGTCGCGCAGCAACAGAAACAGGACGCTAGGCACGACCACCAAGAGCAGCGCAGCGGGCAACGGAACCCGCGGATGGGCGTGGGGAAAGTCGGCCGCCGCTCGCCACGCCGACTGCCAACGCTCGTGCCATCGCTGCCGATACCAGGGCAGCACGGCGATCAGCGACAAAGAGAGGCCGACGAGGACCGCCACCCAACCTCCCGCCGGCTGACCACGCAGCATGCCCCACGCGGCGACCGGCGCGACGCTTGCCTGTGCGAAATCGGGCCAGGTCAGCGGCCTCCGATCGGCCGTCTCGTTCACAGAGCAACTCCTGTTCAAGGCGATAGGTGTTGGGCGATAGGCGTCAGGTAGCGGTCGGACATCGGGCCTAATGCCCAACGCCCATCGCCTCTTGATACGGTGGGCCCGCGCTCGCAAGCTCGCTTGCCCCACCATACGGCCTCGCCGAAAGCGCAGCGTCAAAACCTGCGCCCCGGCCTCCCGAGAGCGCAAGCGAGGACGCTTACGCTACGGCGGTGCCGGAGGGTTGGGAAAGATAGGGCGCAGCAGCCAGCCGGTCAACGGCAGTCGGTTCGTGTGTACCCCTGGCGCGGGAACTCCTTTGCTGATCCCGGGGGCGAGTCCCGTTCCCGCACGCAGCCGCGGAGCGGGCGGGCTACGACTGGCGTTTACACGCTGCGGCAAGCTAGGTATTCTCCGCAGTGGAAAGGCGCCGTTATTCCCGCAAGGAGCGAATGTGAGCATGGACCGCGCACGTACAGCCATCCGCTGGCAATTGTTGGCTCTGGTGCTGTTGGGCACTTTGGCGGCTTCGGCCCCCGCCGCCGACTTTCACGTCAGCAACAAAGTTTATTTCAAGGCCGACGACACGCCCGTCGTTTCGACAACGCTGTTTTCGTCGGGCCGCGCCTATGATTTCATGGATTCGCCGAGGGAGACGATCGTCTTCGATCCGGGTCACGACCTGATCGTCATCCTCGATCCGCATCGGCAGGTGAAGACACAGATTACCACCGGCGAGATCTCGACGCAGATCGGGCGGCTGCGCGAGGCCGCCCGGAACCATAAAAAGGAGACGGTGCGCGAGCTCGCCGGGGCCAAGTTCGCCGAGGCCATCGATCCGAAAACCGGCGACTTGAAGCTCACGAACCGCTGGATGATCTACGAGGTGGCCACGAAGCCGCCCGAAAACCCGCAAGTCGCCCGCCAGTACGCCGAGTTCGCCGACTGGCTGACGCAACTCAACGCGCTGCTCAATCCGCCTGAGCTGCCCTTTCCGCGATTGGCATTGAACGAAGTGCTGCGCCAGCGGCAAGAGGTACCGCTGAAGATCACGCGGACCACCATGTCGGAACAGCGGCGCCGCAAACCGTTGGTGGTCCATTCAGAGCACACGTTCGTGGTGGCCCTCTCGCATGAAGATCAGCAACGCATGCAGGAAGCCCACGACCAGATGCACATGTTCGCCGAGGTGACGTTCGACAAATACCATCAAGCGAAGCAAGAGGCCGAGACCGCCGCCGAGGAGAGCTTGAAACGGGCGGCCGCCGAGGGGAACGCGAAGCGATAGGAGGAAATTGCAAATTGCAAATTGCGAATTTGAGATTTCCAATTGACTGACGCCTTCGCATCCCTGATCCCTGATCCCTCATCCTGAACCTTTCCAGTGGCACTCCGTGCCGCTCTCGATTACCATTTCCAACAGACTGTTGGCTGTTCGGAAACTGGTTCGGAGCTTTGCCGCATGAGATGCCCGTTATTGCTATTGGCTGCCGTCGCGTTGGTTGTCGTGCCCGTCCAGGCCCGCGCCGCGAAGTTCGTGCTGAAGCGGCAGCAGGAGGATGTGCGCGTCGAAATCGACGGCAAACTGTTTACCATTTACCGCACGAGCACCGGCCCGAAACCGATCCTGTGGCCCGTGATCGGTCCGACCGGCGTCGAGATGGCGCGGGCCTTTCCCATGAAGGATGTGCCCGGCGAGAAGCACGACCATCCGCACCAACGCTCGGTCTGGTTCACGCACGGCGACGTGAACGGCGTCGATTTCTGGAGCGAGACCCCCAAGCACGGCTCGATCGCGCACCGCGAATACTTGCGGCTGGAAGAAGGCGACGGTCAGGCCGTCGTCGCCGCGGTCAACGACTGGGTCGACGCCGCCGGCAAGAAGGTCTGCGAAGACCGCCGCGTGCTGACCTTTGGTTCGGGCAAGGACTGGCGCTCGATCGACTGGGAGATCACGCTGGTGGCTTCCGAGGGGCCGGTGAAATTCGGCGACACCAAAGAAGGCTCGCTGGGCATCCGCATTCCCACCGCGATGGACACCAACAGCAAGCTGGGTGGCCATATCGTCAACAGCGCGGGCCAGACCGACGACGACACCTGGGGCAAACCGGCCTCTTGGGTCGATTACTACGGCACGGTCGACGGCCAAGCGGTCGGTATTGCGTTCATGAACCACCCCACGAGCTTCCGTTACCCGACCCGCTGGCACGTTCGCAATTACGGGCTGTTTGCCGCGAATCCCTTTGGCTTGCGCGATTTCGTCGGCAAGAACGATGTGGATGGGTCTTACCTGCTGGAGAAGGGCGCTTCACTCGTGCTGCGCCATCGCATGCTGTTTCACACCGGCGATGCCAAATCGGCGAAGATCGCCGAGGTCTTCGAGCAGTACGGCAAATAAAGAACGGACGAGGAATAACTTCGTCCAGGCCGGAACGGAGGGCACGCACGAGCGGAGTCGGTAAAAACGGCATCGGCAGCCGGTGCCTGGCGTCCAATCACCCGCTTGCTTTACGCGGTCGCCACGGCGCAATAGGTATAAATACCCCAGAAATGACACGCGCTGCCGGCAATCACCAGCAGGTGCCAGACCGCGTGAAAGTAGGGCACTCGCTCGTCGCGCTGCAAGAAAAAGGTGCCCGCCGTATAGCACAGACCGCCACACAACATCCACCCAAACAGCCCGCCCGGCACCAGGCCGATCATCGGCTTGAGCGCCATCGCCGGCAGCCAGCCGAGCGCGACGTGCAGTCCCGTGGTGACGGCGTCGACCCGATGGGCGAAGATCGCCTTCGAGAAAAAACCGAAGAGGGCAATTGCCCAAACGGCGGCGAACAGCGCCCACCACGCCCCTTGGCGAAGATAGCTCAGCGAGATCGGCGTGAACGTTCCGGCAATCAAGAGAAAGATGAACGCCTGGTCGAGAATGCGGAATAGCCGCCGCAGCCGCGGACGCTGAAAGTGATGCGAGAGCGACGACGCCGCGTAGACCGCCACCAGCGCCGCGGCATAGACCGCGCAACCGGCAATCTGCCAGCCGTCGCCCGACTGCACCACCCGTGACATCAGCCATTCGCAGCCGATCAGACTGAGCACGAAGCCCAAGGCGTGCGTGGCCGTGTTCAGCTTGTCTTCTTCGCGCAGCCTCGCCCGCACCGCATCGCGGGCCGAATCAAGCCGGCTCTCGACGGTTTCCCGCTCGTCCCGTTCCGCGTGCTGCGCTTCTCTGTGCTGTACGATCTGCATGGGTGATGAAATTCTATGTCGTTTCCAGCATTGAGTCTACCGATTACTTTACCGACAGCTTTCGTGCCGATTGCTTGCCGGGCGGCATGCAAGCGGCAAAGATTTCACGAGGGGCGAACCGACATCCTGTTCCACACGAGGTCACCTATGAGGCGGCTGATTGTTGCCTTGGTTGCCGCGACGGCCCTGTTTGTGGCCGCGCCCGCAATGGCTTACCACCATCACCACGGCCATTACGGCGGCCATCGGGGCTGGGGCGGTTATGGCTATGGCGGTTTCGGTTACGGAGGTTACGGTGGTTTTGCCCCTTACAGTTCTTTCTATTACGGTGGCTACAATCCACGGGCATACCCGGTTTACCCTTATTACGCCGCTCCCGCCTTCGGTCACGGCTACGGTTACGGATCGCCCTATCCCTATTACAATAACTACTTCGGGATGGGCGGCGCGTTTTGATGAGCGCGTGACGTGAGATTCATGCCCGACTTGAACGACGGCGAATCGGCAGAAATCAAAGGCTCGGCCCGCTTGCCTTATGTGTTGAAGAACACCGGTGGCGTGTATAGCTGCACGTGTCCGGCGTGGCGCAACCAATCGGTGCCGATCGAACGCCGCACCTGCAAACATCTGCGCGCCTATCGCGGCGAACAAGCCGAGCAGGACCGCATCGGCGGCGAGCTGCCCGTGCGAAGCGCGAGGGCAGCGGGCGACGCCTCGGCGCCGGGCCTGCTGTTGGCCCACACCTGGGAGAACGACGTCGATCTGACCGATTGGTGGATGAGCGAGAAGCTGGACGGCGTTCGGGCGTACTGGGACGGCAAGCAGTTCCTCTCGCGGCTGGGGAACGTCTACCACGCTCCCGACTTTTTTGTGGCCGGTTTGCCCGGCCTGCCGCTGGACGGCGAGCTGTGGATGGGCCGCAAAGCGTTCCAGCGCTGCGTGAGCATCGTTCGCCGCCAGGACAAAAGCGACCTGTGGAAGTCGGTCCGTTATTTGGTCTTCGACCTGCCGGCGGCGAGCGGCCCCTTCGAAGAACGCCTGGAGCAGCTTCGCGACTGCTTGGCGTCAGGCCATTCGCAGTTTGCCGAGATACACCAACACGACCGTTGCCGCGGCCTCGATCATTTGCGCGAAGAGCTGACGCGCGTCGAGGCACTCGGCGGCGAGGGCCTGATGCTGCGGCAGCCCGGATCGCGCTATGAGGCCGGCCGCTCGCCGACGTTGCTCAAGGTAAAAACCTTTCACGATGCCGAGGCCCGTGTGGTCGAGCACCTGCCCGGCAGCGGGCGTCACAAAGGCCGGCTGGGCGCGTTGGACGTGGTATTGCCGGACGGAACGAGGTTCTCGATCGGCACCGGATTCTCCGATGCCCAACGCGAGCGGCCGCCGGCCATCGGCAGCATCGTCACCTTCCGCTACCAGGAACTTTCTGACCGAGGCGTGCCGCGGTTTCCTTCGTTTGTGAGGTAGCCAGCACGCCCAGCAAGATACTGCCGAGCATCCTCGAATTTCAAAAGGGCCACCGTCTGCCCGCGGTCCGATGTTCTCGTCCAAAAGATTCCAGAAAGCGCCTCTTGACAAGCCTCGCCCTCTCGCTACTATAAAACAAGAACTAGATAACCAAATCTAATCCGGCGAGGAAGCGATGGCCCGGCCACCGGCAAAAGAGCTTACGGAGCGAGAACTGGAAGTCATGCAGGTTTTTTGGCGGAACGAGAAACCGCTTTCGGTGGCCGACGTGAAAGACGAGTTGGCGCGCCAAGGGCTGGCAGCGGCCTACACCACGGTGGCCACGCTGGTCCGCATCCTGGCCGACAAAGGCTTTCTGAACCAACTCAACGACCGGCGGCCTTTTGTTTTTCAGCCCGCCAAGAGCTACGAAGAGGTGTCGAGCAAACTCCTCAGCGATCTCGTCGATCGCGTATTTCAAGGCTCGCGCGAGCAACTTCTGCTGCGTCTCGTCGACCAACACCGGCTGTCGGCCAAAGAACGGGCCGCGCTGGAGCGAATTCTCCATCAGCAGCCTCTCGGCAAGGCAGGCAAACATGAATGAAATCGGCATGGCTCTTGTGTGGTGCGCCGTGCAGGCCACATTGAATCTGCTGGCCGGCGCGGCGATCTACCTGGTCGCGCGGCGTTTCGGGCCGGCCCTCGGCGCGACCGCCGCCGCCACGACGCTGCTCATGCTCTGCTGCGTCACGCTGGCGGCCTTCAGCCCCTGGCCGCGGTGGTGGTCGCTGGCCGCGAGCGACGACGACGCGGTCGGTTTGGCGGCCGGCGCGTCGGGCGCGACGACCGCGACCGCCGCGGTGGACGGCACGACGAACGCCGCTCCCGCGTCGCCCCTCAAGCGACCGCCGGCGGCCGCGCTCTCGTTCGACGACTACTGGCAAATCTTTCGCGCCGAGCTTCGGGCGGCAACTGCTCGCGGTCCGTCCGCCGATGCGCGATGGCGCTGGCCGGCGATCGCGGGCGCGCTGTTCGTGGCATGCGCTTCGTTGGCGGTGGGGCGCTTCGTCATCGGCCTTTTCGCCCTCAAACGGTATCGCGGGCGACTGTCGCCGATTGCCGACGCCCATCTCGTCGAGCTATGCCAGTCGTTGGCCCGGCAGACCGGCTGCCGGCGGCCGATCGAGTTGAAGCAGTCCAGCACTCTGTCGACGCCGGCCACGATGGGCTGGCGACGCCCGGTGATTGTTCTGCCGAGCGATTGTCAAAGTTGGACCGACGCCGAGCGTCGCGTGGTGTTGTCGCACGAGCTGGCTCATATTGCGCGGGGCGATTACCTGGCGTGGCTGCTGGCACAACTCGCCGCGGCCCTGCACGTGTATCATCCGCTCGTGCATTGGCTTTCCGGCCGGTTGCGTCTGGAGCAGGAGTTGGCGGCCGACGCTTTCGCCGCGGAGCTGTCGGGCGGACGCGAAGCCTATTTATTCACCCTGGCGCAGATGGCTCTGCGTCAGGACGACCGTCGAGTCGCCTGGGCCGCTCGGCCCTTTTTACCCAGTCGGGGCACCCTTCTCAGGAGAATTGAAATGCTCAGCCAAACCAAACGCCTGCGAAATGTTCCCGTCACGCGCCGCCGCACCGTCGCCCTGGCCGGCGTCGCGGCAATCGTAGCGCTCGTGATCTCAGGCATTCGCGCGCCGGTCGGCGATAGCGCGCAGGCGCACGCGGCGCCGCCCGCAAAACCGGCGGCGACGGCGGCCGACCCTCGTGCGGAGGGCGGCGCCATCGACCTCAGCTTTGTGCCGCCCCGCTCGGTAGTCGTGATGGGACTCCGGCCGGCGCGACTGCTCGACCGCGAGGGCATGGAGCCGCTCGTGAAGTTGGTGAACGAGGGCGCCAGTGTTGAAAGCCGCGTCGGACTGAAGGTCGAGAACATCGAGGAGATCGCGTTCGCCATGACGGCCCTACCCACGCCGCGACTGAACGCGCGCCAAGTCACCTTGTGGATGTATCGCAGCAAAAACCCCTTTGACTGGAAACCCTACGCCAAGATTCTCGCCGGCGAAGGCGAGCCCGTTGAGGTGGAACTGGCCGGCAAGAAGTACTACAAGGCCGCGATGCCCGAATATTACAAGCCGGTGAATCCCGACGAAGCGCAGCGGTTCGCTTTCTTGTTGCCGGATGACCGCACGATCGTGATGGGGCCGGAGAACCTCGTGCAACAAGTGCTGCTGACGGGCGGGCGCTCGAGACCGGAATGGGCGAACGACTGGCGGCAGCTTGCGACCGGCGAAGGCGCCGTGATGCTGGATCTGAATGCTGTACACCAGGCGTTCACGGCCCTTCGCCAAGAGGCGCCGCAGGCGGCGGACCTGGGACCGCTCTCGGCCTTCGCGCCGTTGTGGGAGAAAGGCCAGCGGTTGTTCCTAACCGCGAACGTCGAGGAGGGACTCAAGATCGCGGCCCGCGTCGACTGTGCGAACGCCAACGACGCCGGCGATGTCCGGCAGACCGCGCAAGCCGCCTTGACGCTGGCGCGCAACATGCTCGAGGAATTCGGCAAACATGCCGTTGCGGCCCCGAACGCCGGCGCCGCGGCCGCGCTGCCGCTGAGCGACCTGGCCATCGAGGTGTTGAAGCAAAGCAGGCTCGAGACCAAGGGAGAACAGGTCACCGTCCAGTCGCAGCTCGATCTCGATGTTGCCGAGACCGCGGTAGCCGCACTGGCACCAGCCGTGCAGGCCGCGCGCCAGGCCGCCTCGCGCGCTCGGGCCACGAACAACATAAAACAGATCATGATCGCCATGCACAACTACCACGATGCGTACAGGCACTTGCCGCCACCAGTCGTGATCGGTCCCGACGGCAAGACGCCTCACTCATGGCGCGTCGAGATCCTGCCCTACATCGAGCAGCAGGCGCTCTACGATCAATACAAAATGGACGAGCCGTGGGACAGCGACAACAACAAACGGCTGCTGGCCCGGATGCCCGCGGTCTTTCGCGACCCTCAGGCCGATCCCGCGAAGCCTGAGGCAAGTTACTTTGCTTTAGTCGGCCCGGCGACGGCGCTCGGACCGAAGGACGGCAAAGGAACCAAGTTCCAGGAAATCACCGACGGAACCTCGAACACGATTTGCATCGTGGAGGCCAAGCGGCCGGTGCCGTGGACCAAACCGGAAGACATCGACTACGATCCCGACAAAGCTTTGCCCCGCTTCGGCGGCTGGCACGCCGGCGGTTTTTTCGCCGGCTTTTGTGACGGCTCCGTGCGGTTTCTGGCCGACACGATCGACCAGCAGACGCTCCGCGCGGCAATCACCAAGTCCGGCGGGGAACGGGTGTCGTTGCCGTAGGACGAGTCGGGCGGCCAATGCTGACACTATTTTGGCGGACGCGGCCGCTGGGAATATCTGCAAAGATCACGGCGATTCTTCAATCCCGAACTCCGGATCAAGAGCGATTCGCTCGACCGTGGCCGCATCGCCGGTCCATCCGAGCATGCCGGACGTCGCTTTGGCACGGCTCATGCTCCGCCCCATGTCGCAGCCGTGCCAAGGATGAGGCAAGCACTCCAGAAGGGGCCTGGCTGGTTGCCCATCGACTGAAGACATCTACACCCGACAGCGACTAGAGCCGCTTGAGCCAGCAAGCCTTTCACGCTGAACTGAAACCGTCGGGACTTGGTGGGGAAAGTTTAGCTGGTTTGTTGTCCCGAATCAAACTCGCGCCGTCGCGTCTATCTGTGCGGTCTCTGCGGACGGTTAATAGCCCATGCGGGGACCTGGGCTGAAGCCGCAACCAGAAGCCGGCTGAAGCCGGCTACCAAAATGAACCAATCTGCTCCTCCACCAGCTAAAGCTGGTGGCAAGTCGCCGAAGCCGGCTAAAGCCGGCTCACGGGAACAAATCCGAGCCATTCTGCAAATGCCCGGAAGCCGCCTTTGAGCGACCACGTGGCATGAGCCATTCCGTTCCTATCGTTGCGCGTCTCTTGGAATGTGTTCCCCAACTCAGCCATCGCCTGATCCTGTTGACGATCTACGCCACCGGGCTGCGCATCAGCGAGGCGATTCACCTGCGGCCGGAAGACATCGACAGCCAGCGGATGCTGATTCACGTGCGTTCGGGCAAGGGAGCCAAGGACCGGCTGGTGCCCTTGTCGCCGTTGCTGCTCGACGCGCTGCGACAGTATTGGAGGATTCGCCGTCCGCAGGGGTGGCTGTTTCCGGGCGACCAGCCCCTGCAGCCCATCACGCGCGCCACGGTGAGCCGTGCTTGCCGACTGGCGGCCCTGGCTGCGGGCCTGACGAAGCGCGTCACTCCGCATGTGCTGCGTCACAGCTTCGCCACGCGGTTGGTGGAACTGGGGACCGATCTGCACACCATCCAGCAGATCCTGGGTCACAGCCGGATCGGAACGACCTCGCTCTACACGCACCTCTCGATGTCGCGGCTGCGGAGCACGGCCAGTCCCTTGGAGGCCCTGGCCTCCGAACTGCCGCGCCTGATCTTTCCGCCCGCCGCGCGGGACTCGAACTCGGCGACGTCATCCGCAAGCACGGCCCCGAATTCCTCCGCCAACGCGGCCCCAGCCTGTCCCTCGACCAACAACTCGTGTTGAAGGCGCTGGCCGCCTGCCGCACTTCCGCCCTGGGCGGACACGTCGAGCAGTGCAATGAATGCGGGCACCGCCAGATGTCGTACAACTCTTGCCGCAACCGGCACTGTCCCAAGTGCCAGGCGGCCGCGCGCGGCGAGTGGCTGGAAGCCCGTCGCGGCGAGTTGCTGCCGGTGGGTTACTTTCACGTGGTGTTCACCCTGCCCGAAGCCATCGCTCGCGTCGCCTGGCAGAACAAGGCCCTGATGTACGAGCTGTTGTTCCGCGCGTCGGCCAAGACGTTGCAAGAGATCGCCGCCGGCTATGCCGTCGATCGGGCGATGGCCGTGCTCCGGCGGCATGGCATCCACCGGGCATTGATCGACGCCAGCGGCGACATTCTGGCGGCCGGTCCTCCGCCCGGCCAAGAGGGCTGGAAGATCGGCATCGCTCCTCTCGACGCCGCCGGGCCGCCCAGCCGGTATCTGGAATGCTGCAAGTCAAACAAGCCCCCTCGAAAGCCTTCGAGCTGCCTGATCCGCCAGCCAATTTCATCCGCTCCGACCAGATGGATGAAGATGTTCGGCTGCAGTGCGTGACACTTGTGTTCGATCTTCGCGTTCAGAGCCCGCGGCGGCCGCTGCCGTCGCGTGCCCTGACGACAGTGAGGATATCTTTGCCGAGATGCGTTCGTTCATGGTTGATGTCCCGGAGGTGGACGACTCGCGCGAGGCGATTTATTCGCGAATGGAAAGCGAATGATCCTGCAGAGCTATGGTGTTACGCGCATACTGACGTTCAACGGCGGCCACTTCCGCGGCCTGCCGGTCACGGTTCTTGACCCCGCTCTGGTGTGACGTGGGCGCTCTTGTCCATCGTAGTCGCGCCGAGAAAGGCGGCCCCTTAGGCCGCCACTAACACCCGCCCCGCGTTTTCATCGGGCACCGGGCTGAGCCGGCCTGTCAAGCGTCGTCGCGCGGGCAAGGCGGCCGCCGGCGGCACGGCCCGGATTGTCGCCATTCCTTCAATTCAGGCATTGGCAACGACCTTCGTCAGCAGCGTCTTGATGTAGGTGTCCGTGTCATCCTTTTGGAAGAGCACGTGGCAGCTTTGGAGCTCGGCTTTGGACATGCCGTCACCCCACATCGGGATGTTCTGGTACGGTGTCGGCGATACGATGAACGAGTTGAGGATCACGGCAGGTTCCGCAAGACGGGCCTCGATATCCTTGATCGTCCGGTAGAACTGCGCCTTCGGGTTGGAGGAGCCCTCATCAAGCTGCCGCAGGCCCTTGGGATCCACGAAGGTGACGTACTGCTTCTTGCCCACCAGCAGCCAGAGGATGAAGTCCGGGTAGAAGTTGCCGGCCTCGAAGAAGCCGATGCCCCGCTTGCTCACATTGCGAAGCAAAAAAAGCTCCCGCTCCTTGAAGAATTCGTTTTTCTGCTGGTCGTGGAACTTCTTCAGGTCCAGCACGAAGTCGCGCTCGCCGTCGTTCAGCGATACGGGGCTGACCTCGATCAGTTGGCTCTTGCTCAAGTGCAAAAGCGGCTGGTAGAGGTGGTTGCCAAACCAGTACGCCGTGAGGTTGCCGACCTCCAGCTTGTCGCGGACCGTCTTTTTGTTGATTTCTTCTTTGAGGTCCAGCAAGCCTTGTTTGATGCTGTCGGCCGATTCCTCGATCAGCAGCCGGTACTCTTGCACGAAGTTCGGATCGTCCTCACGAAGCTCGTGGTATTCCAGGTGGTCCGCCTCCCACTCCTGCTTCTTGTGCTTGTAAAAGCGGTCGATGTACTTCTTCAATAGCGCCACGGCGATCTCTTCCCACCGCCGCACGCGGTCGAATCGCGTGAACTCCATTTCCGACAGAGGAATGTAAAGCCGATACCAGTTGTGGTTGCGGAGCAGCTTCATGACGCTCTCGCGCGGCAGGTTCAGGTTGTACCACGCCCGCTCGTTTTTGAAATGCTGCAACTCGAAATACATGGCGTCCACGTCCATGAAGGCGAGATGCTTTTCCTCGAAGCGGCCTTCTTCCGCGCACGAGAGTTCCGTCGTTCCGACGACGCCCTTGCTTTGTTGGGCCTGAATCTTGGGATACCAGTTCAGCGTGACCGGGTGTTTGAGCATGAACTGCGTCGGCTCATCCAGCGTTGGCTTCGTTCCCTGTCGCTTGAAGTCGACGCCTTCCTTCAACCGGATGCCGGTCAGCTTCTTGCCGCCCAGGTTTTTGACGACCGGCAGGATGAACTCGATTCGCTCCTCGTTCGGCGGCAGGCCCTCGTCTTCCAGGTACTCTTTGAACTGCTGCATGTACGGCGCGCGGATGCCAAAAATATTCAGCGTTTCGAGCAGGTTGATGTGCGGCGGTTTCGGGATGCCGTCGGTCCGGCTGCTGCGCTTCAGGCACATGCCAAAGCCCTTCAGTCGCACGCCGCGCCCGAATAACTGAATGACTTCCGATCCTTCCGACTTGCCGACGTTCATCAGGCCCATCGTGCTGACGCGCCAACTGTTCCACCCCTCCGTGAATTTCTTTGAGCCGATCAGGATGTGTACGGTCGAAGCGGCGGCACTCAAGCTGGCGAACAGCGAGCCGGAAAATTCCTTCTCGTCCACGGCCAGGAAGTCGGGATGCTCGTCGCACAGCTTGCAGAGCGCCGATGCGTCACCGACGTTGATGAGTCCGAAGGCGTCGTTCTCACCCAGCCTCAGCGCGATCTCGCCATCGGTGCCCTTGAGGTTCAAGACGTGCAGCTTGGCCTGGTTGGACGAGTTGAACAGCAGTTTCAGGATGTCCGCATACAAGGCCTCGCCGTCTTGCCTGGCGAGGCTCAGATAACCGAAGGCCGTGGCAAAGATTTCGTTGCCCCGCTGATCGAGCAAGCCCGGTTTCCCGCTCAACAGCCGATCGAGCAAGTCGATGGTGTGGCGTTTTTCCGTCACGAACTCGGCCAGGAACAGCAGAATGTCCACCACGTCGGACACCTTCTTCTTGTTCTCCGACCGCACGGCATTCACGCTGCCGCCGACGAACACCCAGAGCGGATCCTCCAGTAGGAACGGGCGGAACTCGGCGGGCTTGTCGCGGTAAAGCCGTTGCTGCTGGTAAAAGGCCAGCAGGCAGGCCGTCAGGTAGAGCCGGCGCTTGTCCTCGTCCGAATCGTCGGCCAGGTTCAGGATGCGATAGTCCTTACCGAAGCCGTCGCGATAAAAATACTTGTACGAATAATCGAACAGGATGCACTTGGCGTACTCCTGCTCCAGCGCCTTGTTGCCGCTGGCCTTCATCGCCTGCCCGAACGTGGCCGAATACTCGAATGAAAAACCCTGCTCGCACAGGCGGCGGCGGGCGTCCATCCAGCGGCCCGCCTCTTTGCCGCTCGAGCCACGATGGCCTTCGTCGACCAGCACCAGATTGTTCCCCTCGAAGGCGTCGATGGCCACGGTCTTGTCGCCCATGTCCTCGCGCAGCTTGTGGATGTCGATGATCTCGATGGTTTTGCCGGCGAACAGCGATTTGCCGTCTTTCGAGAACACCTCGGCATCGAGGCCCGCCGCGTGAAACTCCGCCAGGTGCTGCCGCGAGAGCCCTTCGTTCGGCGTCAGCAGGATGATCCGGTTCAGCTCCCGGCCCTTGCCGTGCAGGTCGAGATAGTGCCGGTATTGCAGGATGTTGGCGTGCATGAGCAGCGTCTTGCCGCTGCCGGTGGCGTTCCAGAAGGCGACCTTTCGCAGATCGGCGAGCTCGTAGGGCGGAATCTTGTCCTTGTCGAGCTTGTCTGCGTTGAACCTGGCGACGAAATCGTTGAGGTCGGCCAGCAGCTTGTTCGGATCGCGGAAAAAGCGGCCCAGGTAAACCTCGGCGAACAAGAGCGACAGCCACTGAAAATACTTCCAGCGAATCGGCTCGCTCCGCCGCTCGTTGAGCTTAAGCGTGTGCTTGACGATGTTCTGATCGTAGCCCAGCAGCACGTCTCCGGGAAATTCTTCCAGCTCCCACAGTGCCCTGAACACGGCCAGAAACTTGTGGTTGTTGTCTTCGTTCAGCCCTTCCAGCTCCGCCGATTTGAACGGTTCTGCGAGCTGCTCGAAGCTCTTCTTGTCGAACAACCCGAGCATCCATTGCAGAAGGACGAGCTTCTGGTCGAACTTGAGCGGCTTGGTTTCCGGGAACAGAGCCGCACCGGAGGATGACCGCTTACGCGCCATCGTTGTGCCCTCCCAGTTGCTCCAACGCGGTCAGCCACTCGTTGAAATGAGGACATTTCGATCGAATCACCGACAGGTCGATGATCGATGCGATTTCGAACGGAGCGATGGGCTTGAGACGAGGATAGTCGGGAAATTGCCGCGCGATCCGCTTCGACGGCGCTGATTGCTGGCTGTCGTTGACGCGCTCGGGCGTGGCAAGGAGTTCGCCCGCCTCCCGGCGCAATGCGTCAAGCTCGCGGCTGCAATCGTTGAAGTAGTAGGCGAAAGCCTCCGGGTCGCAGAACAGAATGGTCTCGAACTCGTGCAGTTGAATGTGGGGTAGTAACCGAGCGTCGCCAATGTCGCGACCGAAAGCGTTTTCCAGCGCCTTCACGCGCTGTTGCGGAACATGCTTGAGCTTGTCCGCCTCGTCGGTGCCTGGGAAATCCCTGCAGAGACCATAGAGATCGAACATGGTCGTCACGCGCACCTCCGGCCCGCGTTGCTGCCGGAGCAATCGCAATAAATCGTTCTTCAGGGGCGCGTAGTGGCGACCGCCGCCGCGGTAGACAACGCCGTGCCGCTTGCTCGTTGCGGCGAGCACCGCTCCTTCGACCATGACGTCAAACGCGGCCAGATGGCTGCGCAGCGTGCTTTCCGCGTAACGTTGCTCGGTTTCTCCTTCCACGTAGAAGTAGAGGCGGATCATCCAAACGGTCCCCCCCCGATCACATTTTTTTCCCAAAGCTCGCCCAGAGTATACGCTTCCAGCCACTCCTTTAGTTCCACGGAGTCAGGCCGCCGCAAAGTCGAGGCTGCGTCGCGACGGTCGACCACGACGACGTCTTCCGGTTCGAAGGCGTCCACCAGCACGCTCGATTGCGTAGCCACAAATAGCTGGGCCCGCTGAGAGGCCAATTTCAGAAAATTCGCCATGATCTGAAGGGCGGCGGGGTGCAGACCCAACTCAGGCTCATCGATGGCCAAAAGCGGCGGAAGCAACTCGCCCGGCTGCTGCAAGAGCGTCGCCAACAGCATAAAACGGAGCGTGCCGTCGGAAAGTTGATGCATGCCCACATCGCCTTCCACCCCGCGCCGTCGCCAGCGCATCCGGATGCGCGACGGATTCATAGGTGAGCGTTGCAATGAGAATCCCTGGAACTCGCCGAACACGTGGCGCACGCTGGCGACGATCCGCCGAAAGACGCTTGGATGCCGCTGTTCTAATAAGTGCAATACAGCGGCCAGGTTGCCGCCGTCTTCGCGCAGCTCGTTATTGTCGTCGGCGTCACATTCGTGCAGACCCGCCAGCGTGGTCGGTGTTTGCGCGAAGTGAAATTTGCGGAACTGGGCGAACAGCTTATGCTCGCCGGCCCAACGCGTGGGATCGCCCAGCGCCGACTCCGTTCGCGGCTCGGCGTGGATTTCGCTGCCGCGCGGGGCGCCGTCCGGCTCGAACCGCTCGATCCTCTCCCCGGCGACGAGCAGGGTGTTCGTTTGCGTCCGTTCCGCGTTCAAGGCGTAGTAGCTCCTTCCGGTGACCGTCAGCAGGTCACACTCCACTTGCATGCCTGTTGTCGGAGGCGTCGCGCGCCGCAGGACATCGTCGGCCCCACCCGCCTTGCCCACGAACAATCCAAGCTCCCCCAGGCTTAGCGACCGCAACATCCGCAGCAGCGACAGCAAGGCCGATTTGCCCGCGCCGTTGGGACCGATGAGCACGTTCAACGGCCGCAATTCGACCTCCGCGTCGGCAAACGCTTTGAACTCCCGCACACGCAGTTTTTCGATTCGTTGCTGCCACATCACACATCCTCCACGTCGAACATCAGCCGCTGGAATTCTTCTTCGAT
>Ga0307373_10002010_pt1 | contig 37283 bp, 26 predicted proteins | sample OX2MG_FD_202534 | JGI IMG/M metagenome (GOLD analysis project Ga0307373, IMG submission 202534) | Soil microbial communities from Risofladan, Vaasa, Finland - OX-2 | ecosystem: Environmental > Terrestrial > Soil > Coastal area > Acid sulfate soil | place: Finland: Risofladan, Vaasa | collected...
CGAGCATCGGCTATCCGGAGGCCGGTGACTTCCCGGACCCCGTGACCGCGCTGATCGATCACGAGCGTCGGCTTCATTACACACAGGAAGGCAATCACTTCGAGAGCCGCTTCTCGCTCACGCTGACGTGGACGCCGCCCACCGAGATGCAGTCGCGCGCGGCGGCCCTGCTCTTCCAAGGCCGCAGAGCAACCGACTGGGAGGAAACGCTCGATCTTTTTCGGCGCGGTCTCACCGAGCACGAAGATGCGCTGAGCGCGAGATTACTGTTGCAGCGCATGGACGATGTTGCGCTCCTGTCGCACCTCAACTCCTGCATCAGCGCCCGCCACGATCAAATCAGACCGCCGGCAGAAGGCGACTACCTCGACGTTCTGCTCGGCAATCACGAATTCCACGCGGGATTCCAGCCGATGCTCGATGACCTTCACATCCGGCCGATCGGCCTGACCGGTCTTCCGCTTCATTCGTGGCCCGAAGTCATCGCGTTTCTGGACGAGCTTGCGATTCCGTACCGATGGTCCACGCGCTTCATCTTCCTCGATCCGGCAGAGGCCGAGCACGCGCTTCGTATCCAACGGCGCAACTGGTTCCAGAAGCGCCACGGACTGGGCGGCATGATCAAGCAGGTGTTCAGCAACGGCGCGGCTCAGAGCTTTGAGAACAAGGATGCGCTGGCGATGGCCGAAGACGCGGACGACGCGCTTGCGGAGGCGAGCTCGAACCGGGTCCGCTTCGGCTACTACACCAGCGCCATCATTTTGATGGACGAGAATCGATTGGCGGTCGAGTCCAACGCGAGAGAAATCGCGAAGCAACTGCAACACCACGGCTTTCCCGCCGTCATCGAACACGTCAACGCAAACGAAGCGTATCTCGGCTCGCTTCCCGGCCACGGCTACCGCAACGTCCGGCGCCCGCTTATCCATACCCGGAACCTCGCGGACCTGATGCCGACCACCAATGTCTGGCCAGGCGAGGAGAGTAACCCGTGCCCGTTCTATCCGGAAAACAGTCCGCCGCTCTGCTACGCCGCGACCACTGGCGGCACGCCGTTCCGCCTGAATCTGCATGTCGGCGACGTCGGCCACACTCTGATCTTCGGTCCGACCGGTTCCGGCAAATCGACCCTGCTCGGAATACTGATCGCACAGTTCTTCCGCTATCCGGACGCGCAGGTCTTCTGCTTCGACAAAGGCCTGTCTGCGTTTGTGCTGACCAGGGCCGCGGGCGGCGACCATTACGATCTCGGCGAAAGCGAAATTTCTTTCTGTCCGCTCGCGAATGTAAACGACGACAACGAGCGGATGTGGGCGCAGGACTGGCTTGAAACTCTGCTCAACTTGCAAGGCGTAACACTCCTTCCGCAGCATCGCAAAGCCATCTGGCGCGCCCTGCAGCTTCTGGGCGACAGCAAACAGGACGCCCGAACCATTACCGACCTGGTTCGATTGCTTCAGGATCAGACGCTCCGCGACGGGCTCGACTTCTATTCTCTTCACGGTCCTATGGGCCGCTTCCTCGATGCCGACAAGGACGCGTTGGGAGACAGCCGCTTTCAGACTTTCGAGATCGAAGCGCTGATGGCGATGGGCGAGAAGGTCCTGCTACCGGTCCTCACGTATCTATTTCACCGGATCGATCAGCGCCTGGACGGAAGACCAACCCTCATCGTGCTGGACGAAGCATGGGTGATGCTGGCCAACGGCGCGTTCGGTGCGAAGATCGAGGACTGGCTGCGGACGCTGCGCAAGAAGAACGCCGCCGTGATCCTCTCCACCCAGAGCCTGGTTGAGGTCGCCAATTCGCCGCAGCGCGACGTGATTCTCGAATCGTGTCCGACCAAGATTCTGCTACCGAATCCCGAGGCGCAGAATCCTGTTACTGCCGAACTCTATCGCAAGTTCGGCCTGAGCAGCAGGCAAATCGAGATGCTGTCGCTCGCCGTACCGAAGCGCCAATACTACTACTTGTCGCCCGCCGGAAGGCGCCTCTTCGATCTCGCGCTGGGACAGGCCACGCTGGCCTTCATCGGTTCGGGATCGAAACCGGACATCCTTCAGGCGCGTCAGCTAATCGCAAAACACGGTGACGGATGGGTGAGCGAATGGCTTCGCACGCGGGGGCTGCACGACTGGATGCATTACTGCGAAAACTCTACGAACTTTCAAATTCCGCCAACGCACGCGGCTCAAGCATTTTACGTCAACGGAGAAGTAAAGGAGGCAGTGCAATGAAAGTTAAGTCTCTGTCGGCCGACCGGGGCCGCGGTGTCCTGGCCGGTTCCGTTGCATTTCTCATTCTCATGCTCTCAGCAACATCTGCTCGTGCAATTTTCGGCATCGGCGACGAAGTATTCGACCCGACGATGTACGCCAGCCAGCTCCAGCAACTCCAGCAGGAGACCCAGACGCTCGTCACCGAAGCCCAGCAACTCCAGTACATGATCAAGAACACCACCGGAGGGTCCGCCGGCGTGTGGCAATCGAACCAGTCGATGCTCGACGAACTGGGCGGGCTCATCCAGCAACAGGGCGGTCTTTCCTACTCGCTCGGCAACCTTCAGTCGCAGTTCCAGCAGCAGTTCCCCGGCTACACTGTGCCGAAGAATCCGGACCAACAGGAAGCGGCCAACATCGCGACGACGCTGAACACCCTCAATGGGACGCTGGCGGACGCTCAATCGCAGGCGCAGAATTTTGCCAACGAGCAGGCCCAATTCGCCCAACTCGAAGGAATGAACCGGACCGCCACCGGACGCTTGCAGGCGATCCAGGTCGGCAACGAAATCGCCTTGCAGCAGGCGCAGCAGATTCAGATGCTAAGGCAATTGGTCGTCGCCATGATCAATGCGCAAAACGTGACCGCCGCCAATGCGGTCAATCGCCAAGCCGCCGAAGACGCCAGCGCTCAGCAGTGGCTGACTGCCGGACCGACGATACCCTTCTCGACGGCCATGCCCAGCAACGGACTCGGAGCCGGCGCCCCATAGATGGAGACCATCATGAAGAAACTCACATTCTCTTTATTGGCCGCTGTTCTTTTCCTCGCGGCCTGCAAAGGCAAATCCGGCGACACCAGCGCGCCGCTCGCCGCACTCAAATCTCCCGACGCCGCCGAAAACTACGGCGACCAGTTCTGGAGCGACCAACTTCAGAGGAAAACGGATCTTTGGAGCGAAGCCCTCAGCTATTGTCAGCAGCCAGACCACAAGTTCCTAATCAATTGTCAGCCGGTGCTGGCAGCCGCCGCGCCTCGAGTTCCGTTCTCGACGACGATGCCCTCTAACGGCCCAGGCAGTTGGCCGCCGCCGGGCAAAGATCGCTAACAGCTTCTGCGCAGACGACCTGAGGCAACAACCGTGAACAACCTCGACAATATTGCTCAAACATTTCAGTGGGCCGGAGAGCGCTACATGGCGATCATGCAGCCCTTCGCCGAGAAGATATTTTTCGGCTTGGTACTTATCGAAATTGTCATCACCTGCATTCATTTTCTCGCTGATCAGGATGAACCCACACGCTTACTTGCCGAGTTCGTTAAGAAGTCTCTCGCGCTTGGTTTCTTGTATGGGTTGATCGTCAACGCGCCGATCTGGTTCATGGCGATCATCCACAGTTTCGAGCAAATTGGCGGCACGGCAGCGGGCGTCCCCAGTCTCAGTCCAACCACCGTGTTCAATAATGGCCTCGCGATGTTTCAAACGATTTATCGCGGCTTCGGGAGCTTGGGATGGTTTCACCTCACGATCGCATCGCTGATTGCGCTCGTAGCCGGGCTGATCATGTTCCTATCGTTTGCTCTCATCGCCGGGCAAATGCTGCTCGCCCTTTCCGAGGCATACATTGGCGTTGGCGGCGGCGTACTGATATTGGGCTTCAGCGGTTCTCGATGGACAATCAAGTTTGCCGAGGGTTTTCTCGGTTGGATCGTCGGCGTCGGCATCAAGCTGTTTTTCCTATACCTGCTCGTCGGCGTCGGCATGACGATCATTGCCGGCTGGAACGCTGCTCTAACGGGATGGACGGTAGCTGACCCAACGCTTCCCCTGACCATCGCGGGCGGCGCGCTAATCTTCATGCTTCTCGCATGGACGATTCCGAACACTGCCGCATCCATCGTCGGCGGTGCGGTTTCGCTCAATTTAAGCCATGCCTTCGAGGCCGCGATGGTCGGCTACGGCTTGGGCCGAATCCTCACAAGCCAGAAAACTGCGGGATCTGAATCCGGTTCTTCAGAGCAGGGCGGCCATTCGCTCGGCGCAAGCCTCGAAGCCGGAGACAGAGCCGCTACTAATAACGGCGCTCACTCGGCATCAACCCAGCCAACAGGCCAGATGCATCGCGCGGCCGGGTCACCCAGTCCAAATGGAAACCAAACGGCGGGTATGGCTCGCAGTTCGCCTACTCAACAACGTAAGCACGCCGGCCGAACCTCTTTACTCTGAGAACGAAAGCTTGACGGCTACGAAACTCTGATTCGCTGCAGAAATTCTGTTGGGAAATCCGAATCAATCGTGGATTTTCCGATACGGAAACCGATCTGCCAGTATTAATCCGGATTCAACAAGGTCGCGTAGATCGGTAACGGTAACGCGAACAACAATGAAGCAACTGGCTGGTCAAGGCGACGGACTTCCGGCCGACAGACCCAGCAGCTCAGCAATCTCGGTCCTGACAGCGGACAGCGTGTGCCGGCACCGAAGGATGTTCGAGGCACATCCGTCATGCCGTCGCGTGCTCCGAATACGACGCCGATGAATCCAGGGACAGCACGCTATGGGAACCGCAACGGCACAACGACGATAGGAAAAGCGACCAGCAAGATCTGAAAGAAACAGTTCCGAGTGGCAGCGCCGTTCGAGTCCCCTTCGCCGACTCTCGTGCAGTGAAACGACGCAGCACCGATCACGGCAAGGGACTATGGCTGGTTCATCTTTTCCGACAGGACAATGGCCCGTGGCACCTGGTTTCGGACCAGACCGTTGATAAGGAGATCGAAGCACCTGCGAGCTTCCAACGAGGCGGACAGGTTCGTCGACTGTTCTGTCCAAATTTGTTCGAGTAGCGACACCAGAGCGTCTCGAACGCCGTGCTCCCTCATCCATCTCTCGAAATCGGAATTTGCCAGCCACGATAGCGCATCCATCCGAACGGACTTCGCCGCTGGAGTACTCAGCAGGGTCAGAAAACGATGTGCACAGCCAAACCAAGGTAGCGTTAACTCTGCCCATTTTTGCCAATAGGGGCTGAGTGCCCTAGCGAGAGGCTCTCTTTCAGCCACCCAAATCGCTTCCAATCGATTCGACAACCAGCCGTATCGCTCAAACCCCAGCAATGCCCACGCTACCTCTGCTAGGCGAAAGCCTCTATCGCCGCGCAAGAATCCCTTCTCGCCCAGGGCGCATTCGAATATCTCGAGAATTGCGGTAAGAAAATTGGGTGCCTCCCCTTTTCTATATACCCCCTGCCCGTAAATGGCCTCAAGAAATACGCCTGTCCAAGCGGCAGCTTCGGGCGGCAGCTCCACCCACGGCTTCCACAATCGATGCCGAACGGACGTGTTCGACTCGTGCACTACGTACGCTGCGTTTAAAGCCGCCGTCTCATAGTCTGGCTCCGATGGTGTTCCTGCGTCGTGCATTTCACGCGCTATAACTCTAGCGGCGTCTCGGGCCGCGCGAGAGAGAGTAAACTGCGCGAGGTTGTTCACCAGACCTATTAACGTTTGGCGATCCGCAACTGCAACATTGCTCGCCTCGCCGAACATCCACGAGACGGCCCGATGGAGATCAGATTCCGACAGCGTGTCCGCCCAGTCGATATCTGCGCACTTCTTTCGAGAGAAGATTGGTAATCCCTGTGGGCGTGCGCCAGCGATTTTTGGCCAGTCGGCAGGCAAAGGCATGAGGCGACGTTCGGAAAATCCTGCGACCTTCCGCTCGAATCTCGTTGCAACCGCAATCTCGGCTTTCTCTCGGTTCTCCGGCTCGCACAGATGCTTGAGCACCTCGAAACGTGCGGACCAAACCGCCAGATGCAGCAATCTCATAAAGTCTACCGAGTGCGATTGTCGATAAGCCGCTAGCACTCGGAACAGCCGCGCAATCGAAGCCTCATGCGGCGCCCCGACTAAGTTGCCCACCGCTCGACGCAGCTCCGGATCATCGGGCGCCGCAGCCCAAAGGCGCGGGATCGCCTCCGCACAAAACGAGTCCCAATAGTATTCTCCGATGGCGCGCTTGCTGTCATAGCTCATTGATTTGGGCGGAGACGCGACGGTAGAAACCAACCACTCGCGACACTTTTTTTGCCACTCAGGTCTTGTTTCTAGCCATTCCTCGAATCGTGTGACCCCCACGGCAGCTACCCCGCATCGGCTGCTCCATGGCCGGTTCTCTATGGTCTCTTGCCGATCATCGGGATCGCGGAATTCGCTAACAAAGGAAAGCAGCTCGGCGAATTGGTCTTCCGAAATCTGCTGGGTTCCCTCCAGAATCTGAGAACACACTATTGGCAGAGATAGCCGTCTCATTTCCTCTTCGTTCTTCTGGCGAAATAGCTCTGCTTCTTGTCTTCGTTCTTCTGGTTCAACGTATTGGAAACCGGACCGTCCGTCCTCGCTAGTAAATGGAGCCCAATTGTCCTGATTCAGCCACTCAATCAGCGCTGTTATCCAGGGAGAGGCCTTGTCAGGCGAAGCCTCAAGGAGCCAGCTTTGTCGTGCCTTCTCTAAGGCTGGCCACTTAAAACCTCTCGATATCCAGAGTTGCGGGACCACGTAGTTCCGGAAATCAAGCTGACGGTGAGACATCGAATGCCATTCGCGGGATTGATCCCGCCTTGGTCCCGGCTCTCCTGTCCAGGAAATCATTGCCGACGATAATTGATTGTTCATATTCTTTTCCGGAGCCCAAATGTAGAAAGCAGGGCTCTGAATGAGAACTTCAAGAGGTCCGAAAAGGAGATTCGGGTGCTTCAAGGCAAGGTCGAACAAGACCCCCAAAATTGCTACAGACTTGCAGTTGCGCAGCAGATAATCGATGGTGCCGTCAAGACGATCCTGCTCCGCCTGAGTGTAAAGCCAGTGCTCCAGTGCCATAAGATTGGCTGTCGCGACGTGCGGGCCCCAACTGCCGCGGTTCCATTGAAACATGTGACTGTCACCGACATAGAAACGGCTTTCCCCGTCAATCTCTAACTTCAAACCCGGAAGAACAGAATTATTGCCTCCTTCCTCTTCGCCAGTTGCAGCTCTAAAATCGTCAGCCCACCTGTCCGTAGCGAACTCGATAAGTGTTGTTACAAAGTGAAGGCCTATTTCTGGTTTCCGACTAAGCAATCGTTCGGCGGGTGCAAAGTCATAAAGCGGAGGGTAAGCGCTATCAACGTCTTGAAGTCCGCAGTTGCGATCGAACCACCGATCTCGGCCAAAAGGATCTGGCGCTTTGGCAACTTCGATCAATAGTGAAAAGAAAATCTGCTCCGCCAGCTCCACGTCGTTCTCAACCAACAGTTCCGCCCCCACAGCAGTCAAAGCAAACTTCTGGAAGTCGTCGTCCGGTTCACTAATAGGTCCGTTCGGCCAAGGTTCCGGCTGGTCGGTACTTCGAATATGCAACCCGCCAAAAGAATCTGATCGGATCTCCCTTACCGTGCTCGTTTCGGGTCCAGCAACTCGCCCGCATAGCCTCAACAGCAAAGGCTTCAGGCGTTCTCGATACTGAACACCGCACATCAGCGCCAACATGTAGAGTCGCTGCAAGTCCCCGACAGTTCGGCTGAACGGATTGTTGTCCGCTAGAGCTTCTTTCTCGGCGAGCGCGAGGATGGTCTCGGCGATTTCCGTGCGAAGGGGCAGTGCTTGGAATTGACGGGAAGTAGACAACCACGCCTCAGCGATGGGAATAAATTGATTTGACACTGCGCTCAGAATGTCGCTGCGGCGCTCAGTCAACCACTTCACGACCGGCAACCACAGACTCAAGATGGGAATACGAAATCGGGCGTCCAATTCCGCGATGAGGGCGGGACTCACTCCGGACGCCGTACCCTGAAGAAGCGGATGGCGCTCCGTCGTTGCGTAAAAGAACCTGACCAAAAGGCGCTTGAAAAGAACGTGCTCATTTGCCCGCAAATCCGGCAGGAGTTTCTCCAGAAGCAGATCCGGCTCCATCGCGAAGAATACAGATTCCAGGACCAAATCCGCACCCGTACTCGCCTCAGGGCCACCGGCGAAGGTCTGTAGCAGCAATTTCCAATCTTCAAGGTTCGGCTGGCCGGTAGACGGTTCGAGCAAATCCAGCGCCAGAAGGCGTATCGCCCGATACCAAAGAGGATTGGTCTGACGTATGCGAAGCTCCTCAGCACGGTGCGAGTTCCATTGCCCCATTAGATACCGCTGCTTCGCATAGTCGGCATACAAATCGTGTCGAAACCGAATCGTTTCATCGCGCACAAAGATGACCCCGACGCGCGCAAGCTCCGAAAGCAGCTGCGTATCGGGCGTAGATAAATCCGTGGTTGGCGTGGCAGCCGTTCGATTGTCTGCCTGCCCTTGCGCCAGCTGAATCAACAAACGACCGTGTTCCTCACTGCGACCACCACCACAGATAAGTTTCCTCCAGAACCAATCAACGAGACTCGGCTCTCCGACCCACTGGCTAGTATCGCCTAGAGGCGTACGCTCTGCCGTTGCAAGCGCTATAAGGTCCAGAATCTTGGGCTTTCCGAGAACGGGCCGTAAGCTCTTGCGAAGCGCCAGACGCGCTACTGCTGGAATTAGACGCCCGATGCTGTGAAGCTCTTCTTCCTCGAGACCTTCAACTCTGATTGAGATATAGGGTCCGAGGTCTGCAGCAGCTTCAGTAAGACCTGACCTGACACGATCCCACGCCGTACGCTCACAGGTCAGGACGAGGCGCCACGGTGATCTGGCCTGGTCGAGTCGCAGCGCGCGTATGCAACGCGCCACAGGTCTGAAGTCCTCAGGAGCCGACAAACGGTCCACTCGATCGATCACTAACACCGCGCGCGGCTCTTGTTGCGTACCCAGCAAATCGGGCAGCGCATGTGTTAGGAGATTGATTCCATCGGGCTCGCTTGCGTGGGCAATTTCGTGAGCATCCAGATAATAGGGAGGTCGTGATGTGAAGTCGGTTTCCCCGCCAAGTCGCTTCACCAGAACGGATTTACCTATACCCGATTCTCCGGTTACGACGACGACACTGCTACCTTTCAGGCCTTCTACCAGCTCCGCCAGTAGCTTCCTGCGCCGTAAGCGAATGTCTTTGCCGATCGTATCTTTTGTATCGTTGCCCCAGTTATCAGCAACTTTCCCCAGGAGCAGCCAATCGGTCGCATAGTCAGGATGACTCCTTAGCCGCACGACCGTTCGAGCTTGGTCTAGTAAAGTCTGAAGTGTCAAAACTCCGCTTGTAGGGCGAAGTTCCTTCACCAAGTCGATGATGCTTTTCCAAAGCAAGCGCGCCTCGGCTTGGCTGCCGCTTTCCACCAGTCCTCGACAGAGCGACAGGGCACGCTTCTCGGATTCGGACCCTGGGTCTTCGAAGTCGTAGCTCTGAATTCGTACTGCTTGCAGTAGCACCCCAATCCGTCGCTCCGCTTTCGGATAGCGACGACCAAGTTCACGAGGGCGGGCGAAGCTACGCGCGAACTTTCGAACTCCTTCCGGACACCAGCCCCGTTCCATGATTCTCCGGTCAAAAGGCTTCGGTGCGCTTGCCGCCTTCGTAACGGCGTCTTGGATCGCTCTCAACGTCGTCGCGGGAATGTTTGCTGTGGCGAGCACCAAAAAATCATGATCCGGTCTGAACTGAGTTGATCCGGGACGGAGAAGCTGCTCCCAACAATCCTTTACGAAATCCTGTGGTGCGCTGAACGCCGTAACGGGACTATTGCTTTTAACTGAGACTGCGGCGCGCACATAACCGCTGCGAGTTGGAAAACGAGCGACGAAATCGTCGAGCAACCAGTCGTCGACTTTTGCCTGAAGTCTGATTTCGGTCGGACCGGCGAGATTCGAGTCGAGAGGTGAGGACCCCGCAAGCAGGTGTAGAGACCACCAGGCGGCTACTCTTTCCTCAAAGGTATAGCCACCGCCTCCGGAACTTTTTGGTGATGCCGTTTTTCGTGCCACGCTTCCCGACTCCGAGCAATTTCTAACCTCGGCGCTACAACCAATGCCGGTCCTTACTAACCCATTTGAGGTCGAAGTGCTCGCTCCTCGATAGCGCGCGCATTGGTGGCATCAGGAATTCCCGTAACCCATCAACAATATCTCCGAGGGAGGGCACATCTCGCAGCTTCATCCGGCGAACGAACCCTGCCCATTGAGTTTGTTTCTGCGAGTTGCCGAAAAACTCTGGCGTCAACGCAATTGGCTCAGCTTTCGGCAGAGTGGTACGCCTTCGTTTGAACGTCATCTCGATTGCCTCGCAAAGCCTCGAACCGTCGAAATCAAAGGAGCGCGATAGAAGCCAGATATCGAAGAAATCCTTCATTCGGCTGTTCAGTTCCCCAAGCTTGACCATCGCCTCGAACTTTTCTGCAACAGCGGTTTCTTTGCTGTAGGCCAGGAGGTGTGGAGCGGGCAGATCGAGGATTGTCGGGTAGATCGTCGGCACCGCCGTCGGAACTACGACATCGCCGAAACCGATATCGAGCTGCATCTGAATACGCGCGGAATCCAAAGTTGCGCGGAATCGGATACGAACGCCCTCGTACTCGGCGGCCTCCGCTATGCGCTCACCTTTGATCGTCGCGGGATCGAAGACCAGCCCGTCGTCCGGCTCGATGTGCCTCGCGCAAAGTTGCCTTACGATGGCCACCATTGCCCCGATATCATTGCCAGTCCGGCCAAGAAGATCGATATCCATCGTTGGACGAAGCAGCGGCGCGTTCCACGCACTCAGCATCAGGGCACCCTTGAGAACGAACTTATCCGCATACTCTGACTTGGAGAGCCGGTACAAGAACCGCTCCATCGCGAAATACTGGAGGATTTCACTGAAGGGCCGCCCCGTCTCGCGCGCCCTGTTGAGGAGCCGCTGCCGCACGGACGCCCCAATGTTCTTTGTGCCCGGCTTTTTCATAGAAGGGCTTCCAGGTATGGGCGCATCACTTTTTCCACGCGGCACACGCGCGCAAATTTCATGAGTTCGTCAACATTGGGGCGTTTCCGGCTTCGATAGAGCCTCAGGGCTTCGAGGACCGTATCCAGCCCAAGCTTATTCCGATACTTGAAGCAGTCAGCCAGCGTCTTTTCCGGACTGTAGACGCGAAGCCTCATGCCATCTACCCTGTGCGTTTCGATGCCTTCCGTAAACGAGCGGCCTGTAAACCAAAACACGCGGAGCGGAGGATGCTTGAGTCGCGGAGGCTCGGTACCGCGCGGCAGCGCAACGTGGACTTCATGCGGAATCTGAGTGGTGATTTCGTGGTATGATAGGGCAGAGATGAGGCACACCACGCCAGCCGGTACCTTGGCCGCAACCGTTACCAGATCCGGGCTGCTCAGCGGGGGCAGCTCGGCGAGCCGGTAGAGGCCACGGCCGAGCTGCTCCACGATGCCCTTGTCGCGCATCTCGTAGAGAGTACGGGGGTGAATTCCGGCGCGCAGCGCAGCGCTCGTGCGAAGTAGTCCGCCGCCTCGACTAAAGGCTCTTCTCTCCCTTTCGAATGGCATTGATAATATTACCAGCAACATTCAATATATGCTGGTATATTTAGCCGGTCAATAGCGTTTCTGAGCTTTGGCCAAGCGGCGACACGAATGAAGCCTGTATCGCATATGCGATATCTTAAGTTCTCAGTTCACGCGGCGGTATTGCTGCCTTGCTTGAGTGATGTATCAGTGTTATACGGGACGGATGGTGCCGAAACCAAACTTGGTGCTCCCGCGCAGCTTCGGTGACCGCGTTCGGCGACTCCGGGGCAAGTTGGCCCTTACGCAGACTCAGCTCGCCCAGTTGCTCGGAGTCTCGTTCGCTTCGGTTAATCGTTGGGAAAACAGCCAATCACGTCCATCGGCTCTAGCTTGGCGTCGTATCCTCGCGGCCGAGGAGCACGGGATCGACGCTCTCATCGCAGCAGCCCCGTCCGCTGGTAATTCGAATGGCCCCGGACCCGTCCCGGAAGTTTCCACAGAACCGCTTCCTCGAATCGATTTCTCCAGCGACTCCCGGACGGTTCGAGCCGTCGCCGAAGGAGAAAGGTTGGCGCATGGCTACCTCTTCAACCCCGCCTTCGCGACCGAAACATCCCTCATCGATCCGTTGCCCCATCAGCGGATCGCCGTCTACGAGCACATGCTCGTTGCGCCCCGGCTCCGCTTCCTTTTGGCGGACGACGCCGGTGCCGGCAAAACGATCACGGCCGGGCTCTACATCCGCGAGATGCTAACGCGGCGGCTTATCCGCCGAGTCATAATCGTTCCGCCCGCCGGTCTGATCGGGAATTGGGAAAGTGAGCTTCGGAAGCTGTTCGGATTGCGCTTCAAAATTGTCACGGGCGCTGACGCGCGTAACTCGAATCCGTTTGCTGGCTCTGACAGTGACCTGGTGATCGTAAGCGTCGACACTCTTGCCGGCGACCGGATGTTTGCCCGGCTTCGCGAACCCGGCGTAGTCCCCTACGACCTCGCGGTCTTCGACGAGGCCCACAAGCTGTCCGCCCGTCTCGATACCGACCTCACTTTTCGGCGCACCGATCGCTACCGGGCTGCCGAAGCGCTTGCCGGTGTTCGCAACGGCGACCCGGAGTACCGCCTTGGCTGGAGTTGCCGCCACCTGCTCCTGCTGACCGCCACGCCACACATGGGCAAGGACTATCCCTATTATTGCCTATGGCGGCTTCTGGAGCCGGAGATCCTCTCCACCAAGGAGGCTTTCGACGCCTATCCGCCCGACTCTCGCCGCCGCCATTTCATCCGCCGCACCAAGGAGGAGATGGTAAGATTCGATGGCTCCCGCATTTATCCTAATCGCGTGTTGGACACGCTAAGCTACGATCTCTCGTCGGGCGAGATCGGTGAGCAAACTCTCTACGATCGCACCACAGATTACATCCGCGATTACTACAACCGCGCTCGCATCCTGAACCGCTCCGCCGCGCATCTCGCAATGAGCGTCTTTCAGCGCCGCCTCGCCAGTTCCACTTATTCGATGATGCGCTCGTTCGAGCGACGCCTCGCCAAGCTCGACAATTGGATTGACGACATTCGAAGCGGGCGTCTCGACGAGGAGCAGTTACTCGCGCTGCAACGCGATCTCGCTGACTTGCGCGACGTGCTTGCCGACGAGACCGGCGACGAAGAGCAGCCGCAAGACGGATTGGAGGAGAATGAGGCGATCGAAGCGCGAGCGATGGGCGGCGTGGTCGGCGTCACTCTCGGCGAGCTTCAAGCCGAGCGCAACCAGGTCGCTGAGTTGCTCGACCTCGCGCGCAAGGTCTATGACCTTGGCGAAGACTCGAAGTTTGAGAAGCTCCGCGAGGTCATTCGCGACCCGCAATGGCACAATGAGAAGATCATCTTATTCACCGAGCATCGCGACACACTCGACTTCATCGTGCGAAGCCTCGAAGGGATGGGCTTCGCCGGCAAGGTCGCGCGAATCCACGGCGCGATGGATTACCTCGAACGGCAAGAGCAGGTCGAGTTCTTCCGCCGCCCGAAGGACCAAGGCGGTGCCATTTACATGATCTGTACCGACGCCGCCGCCGAAGGAATCAATCTCCAGTTCTGCTGGATCATGGTCAACTACGACATCCCGTGGAATCCGGCGCGCCTCGAACAGCGGATGGGCCGCATCCATCGCTACAAGCAGGAGCACGACGTAAGCATCATCAACCTCGTCGCCGGCAAGACGCGCGAGGGGCGCGTCCTCAAGACCCTGCTTGAAAAACTGGAGCGCATCCGCCGCGAGTTGGGCTCCGACAAGGTCTTCGACGTGATCGGCCGCCTATTTGAGAACGTCAGCCTCAAACAATATATGGAGCAATGCGTTACCGAGGACGGCGCGCGCGAATCCGAGCGCAAGTTTGAAGGCACCCTTACGCCCGAACAGGTGCGCGCGCAGGAAGAGCGCGACGGCCGTCTTTTCGGCCAGGGCGGCGAGGTCAAGTCCAAGCTCCCTGAGCAACGCGCTGAACTCGCACGCGAACAACTCCGCAGGTTGTTGCCGGGTTATGTGCGGAGCTTTATCGAGCAAGCCACCCCGATGCTGGGTCTTCGGATCGACGGCGACATCGACGGCTTCTTTTCATTCGCTGAGGCGCGCCCGAATGCACTCGATCCATTCTGGTCCACTCTGGATTTCTATCCGTCAGAGAGCCGCAACCGCCTCACCCTGCACAAACTCAAAGACGACGAGCATGCGATCTTTCTCCATCCGGGCGAGCCGCTTTTCGAGCGATTGCGTGAATTGGTATGCGCGCGGTTCGCGCGCGACGCGCTTCGCGGCGGTGTCTTCATCGATGCGTATGCACCGCGCCCCTATTTCTTTCACCTCGCTCTGGTTCAAGTAATGCGAAAGGCCGATCCGAACTTCGAGTCGTTTAGTGCGGACGCGCCAGTCGAATATCGGCTCGCGGGAATGCGCCAGGGGGAAGGCGGACAGATCGAAGAATGCCCGGTCGAGCATCTGCTCTTACTTCGCGGCGCCAATGAAGGCACCGGCGCCGGAGTTCCACTCGCGATGCGCGCGTTTGCAAGCACAGTCGGCGCCGCGTGCGAGCATGCCGAGGCGTACGCGCTGCAAGGAATTGCGCGGCCGATTGCCGATCGCCACCGGCAGGCTTTGCTCGACAGCCTCCCGGAAAGGGAAGGCTTCATTACCGCTGGCTATCGTTACGAGGAAGACCAACTGCTGGCTCAGCGCGTCATGAAGGCGGCGCAGGCGCGCGAGGGTGACACAAAGGCCGCCGCCGACCTCGCAACGATTAAAGACCGTCAGCGCGCGCTGGAAACCCTGAAGGAGCAGGCGCTCGCGACAATTCACCGCGAGCCCGAGCTAATCGCTTCCGGTGAAATCAAATTCCTTGTGCATGCCCTGGTGATTCCATCCACCGACCCGGAAGATCGAAAACGGCACGACGACGAAGTCGAAAGAATCGCGGTCAGGATAGCGTCTGAGTACGAGCGCGAGCAGGGATGGACCGCGCGTGACGTATCGACTCCGCCACTCGCTCGAACAGCCGGACTCTCCGACAATCCAGGATTCGACCTGCTATCGACACGACCGGCGTTCGGCGCAACCAGAGAAAGTTCCACCGTCTTTGACGAGCGCGCGATTGAGGTTAAGGGCCGCGCGGGAATTGGCGATATCGAACTCACCGAGAACGAATGGAGCCGCTCCTGCAACCTCCGCGATCGCTATTGGCTCTACGTCGTGTACGATTGCGGAAGTCCCGCTCCGCGCCTACTTCGTGTACAGGATCCTTTTCGCAAGCTAATCGCCACCGCCAAGGGCGGCGTGATTGTCGACGAGGCTGAGATATTTACCGCCGCGGAGAGGGCGCTGTAAGGGCCACACTCATTCATGAACAACAACGACAATTATGCAGGTGCCCGATTCTACAAATGCGACCTTCAGTGTCAGACGCCGGAATACGGAGGCGCTTGGGCACCAAACGACCTGATTCGGATACCCAGTCCGCGCACCCAGGCTGACCTTCAGGAGAAAGCGCGAACCTACCTGCGCCGTTGCCATCAAGTTGGACTCGAAGTTATCGGAATAACCGATCACAACTTCAGCAATGAGAGGCAGCAACAAGATTGGTTTATCAGTCATCTTATCTGGCAGAACGCCTCCGTTGCAGCCGAAGTCGAGCGTTCTCCGTTAATAATCTTTCCCGGATTTGAACTGGATATCGACTACCACTTGTTGTGCCTCTTCGATCCGGACACGCCCCTGAACGAGGTATCGGATTGCCTGGCCACACTCGGTCTTCCACTGGGCGAGCGGTTTAAGTCGGGGCAACCTGTGCCGTGCAGATTTGAAGGAAGGCCCGTCCCTTTGGCAACAGTGCTCAAGGTCGTGCAAAGCGAGCGCGGCGGCATGGTGATAGCAGCGCACGCATTCTCGAACCGTGGTATTGCCGAAAAGGGGCGACACCCTGACGACTACGTGAACGAGCAGCTAATGGCGGTGGAGGTCAATGCAGCACCTCTGACCGGACGCGCAAAAGAGATCATCGACGGAAACGACCCAACGTGGAAACGGAGACGGCGTATAGCCTACGTCATGTCCAGCGACTGCAAGAAACTTAGGCCCGACAAGGACGAAGACGTCAACTTTATTGGTTATCGCCATACTTGGATCAAGATGAGTAGTCCTTCCATCGAGGCACTACGCCAAGCGTTTCTGGACCAGGAGTCTAGAATTCGGTTTGGCTTGGCCGCGCCCGAGGATGCCTATCATTATCCCAAGATTCGGCAGATCTCCGTCTCAGGCGTTAGTTTCCTCGCAGACCTCAAGATAGCCTTCAGCCCCAATCTCACGACCCTGATCGGCGGGCGTGGCACCGGGAAGTCCACCTTGGTCGAGTACGTGAGAATGGCCTTGGGTCAGGATTCAACAATTCAAGGTAGGGAATCGAAGGATAACTTCGAGGGTCTGCGCAGAACCCTCCGAAGCGCCTCGGTCATCGACGTCGAAATCGAGAAGGAGGGGCAAATCTGGAGCATTTCATATAGCGGAGCCGACAAGACACCGAAAGTTGTCAGCGGCGCTCCGGTGCCGGACATAAGCCGCTTCTTCAACGTGCGCGTCCTCAGCCAAAGGGAAATCTACTCGATTTCTCAAGACCGCGACGCACGAAGTCGATTGATTGATAATCTCATTCGTCCAGCACTTGATGAGCTCGCGCGTCAGACGCAAGACCTAGCAACGGCAATCCGCGCGCTCAACGCACGCATTGTCGCGCAGCAAGAGCTTGAGACGCGACAGATGCAACTGGAAACTGACCGCCTTGACCTGTCAACAAAACTGGAAAGGCTGAAGGCCCTCCAGGAGCCGCTATCTAAGTGGCGGAGACTTTTAGCGGAGAAACAGTTCTTCGGAGGGCTAGAAAATGAAAAGGACAGTCTTGCTCGTGAGAGCCTCGAACGCATAGACAGCATAAAGTTCTCCGCAATTCCACTCAGCGGCGAGTTGTCCGCCGGTCCAAATTCCAAACTCCTCCAGGACGTCGCCAACCAAGCCGATCAACTTGTCAACAATCTTCGCCAAAGTATCTCGAATGCGGTGCAATCGTTTCAGCACGAGATGGACAATTTGCTTCAAGGCAGCGCCGTCGCTGGTTGGCGAAGCTCATTCGAAAAAGAGGAGGCCGAATATCTGCGGCTCCGCGATGAGCTAACCAGCAAGGGTACCGACCCCGAAAGTTACCTGCGTTATGAGCAGGAGATTCGGAGCATCGATATCCAGTTGGCCACCGTTAAGAAGAATCTCGACGAGATCGCGGAAGCTAGGAGTAGCCGCACGACGAAGGCGACGGGACTGGCTCAGCTATGGTCTCGCGAGACCCAGGCGCGGAGGACAAAGTGCCAGGAGCTGATGAACGAAGTCCCAAGAACATTCGCTGGTGAGCCGTTCGTCAAGGTATCTGTCGAGGCGTTCGGCGACGATCAAGCATTCGCGGTCGAAATGCAAAAAGTTGTGCAGGACAAGCGCCGCATCAGCGACGATGACTGGGGCACATTTGATCAGGGCAGCCGGATGATTACGCCCGATAATTCTTTTCTGGCTTGCATTGTCGCGTCGAGAAACTCAGACCAATCACCCGTGGAAGTACTCCTTTCGTGGATCGCGCAACTCAGAGGTGGCGAACGACCCGCTGCCTGTCCATGGGACCCAAGTGAAAGACGGACCAAGGCATTGCTGGAGTGGTGTACTGAGACCAAAGTTAATGAGTTGCCCCTATGGCGTCCGCCGGATCGTCTCCGCATCGAGCTGTACAGGCAAGATGGGTCACGAGTTGGCGAGCTTGAAGAGGGCCTATCTGTGGGTCAGCGCTGCACCGCTGTTCTTGCACTACTTCTCGCACAAGATGACGTGCCCGCGATCATCGATCAGCCTGAAGAGGATCTCGACAACGAGTTTGTGTACCGAGAGCTGGTTCCCCTACTCAGACGTGCGAAGGAACGCCGCCAGCTAATCATCGCGACGCACAACGCGAACATTCCAGTAAACGGAGACGCGGAGCTAATTGTAGCTTTGGAGGTTCGTAGCCAGCGCGGCGAGATCAAACAAATCGACAGCAAGAAATCTATCGGTGCGTTAGATCGCATCCCCGTACGCTTGGCTGTTGAAGAAATTATGGAAGGAAGTGAGGAAGCTTTCCGCCAACGCTTCGAGAAGTACGGGTTCTGAGTTATGGAAGAACGCGTTATCCCTAGACTCATTGAGCGCGGGTTTCCGCTGAAGCAGGCGTCGCTGGATTCCGTGCATGAGAAGAATGTACGGCACGGGCATATCTCAACGCTCCATATATGGCCGGCGCGGCGGCCGCTCGCGGCGTGCCGCGCGGCGTTGATCGCGACTCTGCTTCCCGATCCGGGGGATCCCGAGCAGCGCCGAAGGCTCATTGAGAGAATCGGTGGGCGCGTCGTTCCGAAAATCGAAAAGAAGAAGGTCAATGGGAAGCCGGTGGAAGTCGAGCGCGAAGAGACCATCGGTGGCATCCTGCATTGGAAACGCGAATCCGATCCCGATCTCCAGTTCTTCCGCGATGAGATTCGCAAAGCCTACGGCGGGCGGGCGCCGCGTGTCCTCGATCCCTTCGCCGGTGGCGGCGCGATCCCGCTCGAAGCGATGCGCCTCGGATGCGAAGTCACTGCGATCGATATCAATCCGGTCGCGTGGTTCCTCCTCAAGTCCACACTCGAATATCCGCAGAAGCTCGCTGGACAGAAGCGCCCACTTCCCGAGTTCGTTCTCGGCGATCGCGACTTCATGCAGTCTTTTCTCAAGTCGCAGGGCTTCAAGGGCGCAACGCTCCGAACGCAATTGGAGCGGATTGGACTCGGGGAAGAGAGCGACCCCTCGCAACCATCTTCGTCGGCGTCCGAAAAAAAGGAAGCGCAGAAGGCATTCCAACTCGGCAACGACGCGACGCTCTTCGAAGCGGACCTCGCCTGGCACGTGCGGGCGTGGGGATGGTGGGTGCTGCAGCGCGCAAAGGCCGACCTCGAACGCTTCTATCCCATGATCGACGGCAAGCTAACAGCTGCTTATCTGTGGGCGCGCACTGTTAAATGCAAGAACTGCCGTGCCACGATGCCCCTGCTCAAGACCAAATGGCTCTGCAAGAAGGACAACAATCGAGTCTTGCTTAGGGTTGAGCCCAAGACTGATAAGACCGGACCCATTTTTGGCATCCTGAGTGGAGAGAATGCTGCAACCCAGGGTGGCAACGGCGCGCAGCGGCGCGAGTACGACAAGAAAATCGGCTCGGGCACTATGTCGCGATCGGGCGCGACCTGCGTGTGTTGCGGACTTCCGTCAATGACGATGGAGGATATCCGCCTCGAAGGCAGGGACGGCCGCCTAGGAACGGTGATGACGGCGGTTGTAGTTGACGGCCCCGGCGGCAAGGAATATCGGCTCCCAACTGCGGATGAGGTTCAGCTGGCGGCCAAAGCGGAGAACGAGATCGAGCGAGTATTCGCGGATGTCCCTTTCGGAATCCCGAATGAGCCGTTACCCGCCAAGGAAAGTCTCGGCATTCGTGTGCCGCTGTATGGACTAAACCGCTGGAGCGCTCTGTTCTCTGCGCGTCAGCTTCTCGCGCTTGGAACATTCGTCAGAGATACCCGCAGTGCACGTGCAAGAATCCAAGATGCTGGCTATGCGCCAGATTGGTGCGAGGCGATACTTGCTTATCTCGCGGCGGTAATTGACCGCTGTGCCAATCGTTCCAGTACACTTTGCATGTGGGGGGTATCGACCCAAAAAATTGAACAGACTTTCGCGCGCTTTGCATTGCCAATTCACTGGGATTTCCCTGAATCGAATCCTTTTTCCAGTGCGAGCGGTAACTACGCCGATTCCGTGGATTGGGTCGCGCTCTTCTGCAGTCACTCCATGGCGGCAGCAGGCCCCGAAAAACCCGGAGTACACTGCCACTCGGCCACGCTACCGCTCGATTCGAGTTACGATGTCGTTATTACTGATCCGCCATATTACGATGCCATTCCGTATTCCGACCTGATGGACTTTTTCTATGTTTGGCTGCGTCGGACTTTGCATGGGCTCTCGCAGGAGATCGACGAAGCATTTCGCGAGCCCCTCGGACCGAAATGGAACGCCGAGAAGAAAGACGGCGAACTCATCGACGACTCCAGCCGTTTCGGTGGCGACAAGGTTGCCTCCAAAGCTGCATACGAAGAAGGAATGTTCCGAGCCTTTCAATCGTGCGACCGTGCGCTGACTCTCGAGGGCCCCATGGTAGTTGTTTTTGCCAGCAAGAGTCCGGCCGCTTGGGAGGCGCTGGCTTCAGCGGTGATCCGCGCGGGCTTTGCTGTTGAAGCCACCTGGCCGATCGAAACAGAGATGCGAGGCGGCATGCGAAACTTTGGTCGAGCTGCACTCGCATCCTCCGTCTGGCTCGTATGCCGCAAGCGACCCGACGCAGCGCGCCCTGGATGGGACAATCGCGTGCTCGATGAGATGCGCGAGAACATCTACACCCGCCTCCGCGAGTACTGGGACGCGGGTATCCGCGGCCCCGACTTCGTATGGGCGGCGACCGGCCCGGCGCTCGAAGCCTACAGCAAGCATCCGGTCGTCAAGAAAGCCAACGAGCCAAACGCCACAATGGAGGTCTCGGAGTTCCTGCGCGCCGTCCGCCGGATCGTGGTCGATTTCGTCGTCGGCCGAGTGCTCACGCATAACGGTGATGCCACCGTTACCAGCGGCCTCGACGATGTGACTACCTACTACCTGCTCCATCGCCACGACTTCGGGATGGACGACGCGCCGATCGGCGCCTGCATCCTGTACGCGATATCATGCGGCCTTTCCGATCACGACTTGGCCGATCGGCACGAGATATTGCAGAAGACCGGCGGCCAAGCCGAACCGGACGACGAAGAGGGCGGCGAAGCGGCTGCCGGAGATTCTAATGGCGAAGTAGAAGAAGGCACCGGCAGCAAGGTCCGGCTCCGCCCCTGGAACCGGCGGATCCGAAAGAGCATGGGCTACGATGGCGATGCCGGGGCGAACGCCGCCGTGGGCAAGCCCGCTCCGCTGATCGATCAGGTGCATCGGATGATGCATCTATGGCGGGCAGGCGACCTGATCCGCGTCGATGAATACCTCGATGCGCGCGGGCTACGCCGCAACGCCCTCTTCCATCAGCTCTTGCAGGCCCTGATCGAGCTGGCGCCCGCCGCCACCGACGAGCGTTCACTGCTGGAGAGCATCAGCAACCACATCTCCGCTCGCCCCGCCTCGGCAGACGACCGCCAAGGCGATATGTTCAAGGCCAAAGAGGCTTAGGCAGATGCCGAGACGGGGCAAACAGGATCAGAAGGATGACTTCACCGAACTGAAGCAATTCGCCTCGGTAGAGGAGGTCGACCGCGCTGTTCAGAAATTACAGAGCCGCCTCTTCGACGTTCAAAGGCTCAAGACCGAGTACATCCGTTACGACGATCAAAAAGTCCGGAACGTTGAGTACAACATTCGCAGCGACATTCTGGAGATTTTTGGCCGGAACTCTCCTGAGTTTGGCGAGCACCGGGACTTTCGCATCTTCTGGGCAACGGGTGGTGTCGTCGTTTCGGATGTCCAAAGGCAAGCATTGGAGGCGGAGAATCAGTCGGAGTTCTTGCGCGCGATCCCACAGGCCGAGGAAATGCTAAACGGACTGATCAACAGGCTCTACGAAAAGCGCAACGATCTCGCGATATTGCCAGCAGCGCAGACGCGAGTGGCTTTCCAGAACCTAAATCTGCATCCGGCGGTTGCGAGCGCCTGTGGCGACACGTATCGCAGTGGACATTACCGCGAAGCAGTTCTGAACGCGTCAATCGCTCTCGTCGACTACGTGAGGCGAAATTCGGGCCAACACGCCCTCGACGGCTCCACCCTGATGTCCACAGTCTTCTCCGCGAACAAACCCTTGCTGGCCTTTAATGATTTGACGAACAAGACCGAAAAAGACGAGCAGGAAGGCTTCATGCACCTGTTCGTGGGAGCGGTTTTGGCTCTAAGAAATCCGCGAGCTCACGCGCTGTTCGATGACTCCCCCGAACTGGCACTGGACTACATCGCCTTCCTGAGCATGCTGGCAAAGCGGCTAGATTCGGCGAAGCGCGTGTGAAACACGAGCTTCCAAACGGAACTATCAAGCGGTGATAGGAGAGGGTGAAAGGTGGACCAGGATAAAGTCATCGACGAACTTCTCGTGATGCTGAACGCTCACTGCAAGGGAGATTACCGCATAACGCGCCGACCCGACAAGGAAAACCGCCGTTCAAAGGAGATCGACGCCTACGCAGAAGCGAACGGGCGACGACCACTCGCCATAGAACACACGAGTATCGAGTCGTTCACGGGTCAGAAACTCGATTCAGCGCGATTCGTTAACGTTCTCGGACCGCTCGAAAGCGAACTGGAAGGCGTCTTCGAGTTCCGGCTAGACTTGACCATCCGAGTTGCCTCCATCGTTACCGGGGTGGACTGGAGGGTCATCAGAGAATCAACTAAGAAGTGGCTGCTCAGGAACGCCAATAATCTTCCGTTCGGCAGATCGAAGCACACCGTACCCGGAGTGCCTTTCGAGCTCGCAATCACGAAGCATCCTGAAGAGCCGGGCAAGGTCTGGATCGCGAGGTTCGCGCCGTCCAATGAAGACACCCAAGTGCAGCTCGCAGTCGCCACTTCGGCGGCTCTCCGACACAAATACGAGGAGCTGACACTCTATAAGGCGGCAGGAGCGATCACTATCCTGATCGTAGAATCTGACGATATTGCCTTGGCCAGTCCCGCGACGCTTTACGCAGCGTATTATCTTGCCGCCCGGCTTTTTCCGCCGGTTGAACTTGATCAGGTTTGGTTCGCTTGCACCTATGTCGGACCGGCTGAAAGTTTGTGCAATCTTCTCTGCTTTCGCGGACCCCAGGCTTTGATGGATGCGGTGAATCGCCCGAACGCAATGTTCGGCCCACAGCACGACGCCTATTGGAATGGAGTTGTTCGCGCCGAACCGTCTCTACGCCGTGCCAGCGAGGATCTGGTTGCTTGCCAGCAGGCTTAGTTAGGAGAAGTCACCATGGAAATTCGACACCATCTTTTTGATCGCATCACGATGGACCCCGAGAAGTGCTTCGGGAAGCCGTGTATCCGCGGAATGCGGATTCCCGTGACCACCGTGCTCGCATTTTTGAGCGGCGGCATGAGCATCGAAGAGATGCTCAAGCAATGGCCCGAGCTGGAGCGCGAAGACATTTACCAGGCGCTGGGCTTCGCCGCCGCCCTGATGGAGGAGAAGGTCGTCCCGCTGGAGCACCAGTGAAATTCCTCCTCAACATGAATCTGCCGCGGGCGCTTGGACGAATGCTCGCTACTGCAGGCCACGAGTGGCGGCACGCCGGGGACATCGGAATGGCGCGAGCGAGCGACGCCAGCATCCTCGCCGAAGCAAAAAGTCGAAGGGAATGCGTGATCACGCACGATCTGGACTACGGGCAGCTGCTCGCCTTCTCTGGTGATTCAGCGCCATCCGTGCTGATTTTCCGCGTGCGCCGTGCGGACACCAAGTTAATGCATGAGCGAATGACAGGCGCTTGGGGCCAGATCGAAGAAGCGCTCACGAGCGGCGCCGTCGTTGTGATCGAAGAGGCGGCGACGCGCATACGCCGATTGCCCATCGCGAAGGACCAGTGACCAAGAATAACTCTCTGGGGGATCTGAAAAATTGGCATCGATGACTAAACTCGCGTGGACACCTTGGCATAAGGTCGTCACAATCCGGCCGGACCTCAAGTCCGGCGAGCTTTCGCTGAACATCTTCGCCGCCGACCTCTATGACGTGGCGATGGGCAAGGCGAAGCCGGTCTATCAGGACCCGAAGGAGTTCTTCTCCCTCACCTATCCGACTTTCAACCTGCGCGAATTGGCCAGAGACATTGTCACGCGCCTCGCCGGCAAGAGTGAAAAGGCGGTCCGCCAACTCGAATTGACATATGGCGGCGGCAAGACCCATTCGCTGATCACAATGTGGCATCTGGTTACCGACCCGGCGAAGCTTCCCGATCTGCCCGCCGTGAACGAGTTCATCCAGCATATCGGGATGAAGCCGCCACAGGCCCGCGTGGTGGTGCTCCCTTTTGACAAGCTTGATGCAGAGAAGGGCATGGAGGTGCGCGGGCCGAAGGGCGAGACGCGCTGGCTGCGGAACCCGTGGAGCGTAATCGCCTTCCAGATCGCAGGCGCCGCAGGACTGAAGCTCCTTCATCCCGATGACCGCGACGAGGAGCGCGAGAGCGCGCCGGCGGAAAACCTGATGGCGGAGCTGCTCGCAATTCCCGCCAAAGACGGCCTCGCGACGCTGGTCCTAATCGACGAAGTGTTGATGTATGCGCGTGAGAAAGTGGGACTGGATCCCGCGTGGCAGGGCAGACTCGCGGATTTCTTTCAGGCGCTGACCCAGGCCGCGACCAAGCTGGAACGCACCGCGATCGTCGCGTCGTTGCTCGCCACCGACCCACGCAAAAGCGACGAGTTAGGCAAACGAATCACCAACGACCTCTATGCGGTCTTTCGACGCGAACGCGAGGAAGGGGTTCAGCCGGTCCTCAAAGAAGATGTGGCCGAAGTCCTGCGGCGGCGCTTCTTCACACCCGAATCAATCCGCGACCGTGAGGCATTTCGCGGCCATGTCGTCGCTGCGCTCAAGGGAATCGCGGACCTGGACGACCAGACCCGCAAGGATGGCAAAGCCGCGGAGGAGCGCTTCGTTGCCAACTATCCGTTCCACCCCGATCTGATCGACGTCTTTTACTCGAAATGGACCAATCTCGAAGGCTTTCAACGCACGCGCGGCGTACTCCGGACTTTCGCGCTCGCGCTGCGCGAAGCAGAGCCGTGGGACGATTCGCCATTGGTATCCGCAAGCGCGTTTCTGCCGGCGCCCGGCAAACCCGGTATCTCCGAGGCCGCGCGCGAGCTGACGACCGTCGCCGCGACCGAGGAGTACGAGGGGCGCAAGCAGGAATGGACCGCTATCCTCGAAGGCGAACTCGCGAAGGCTCGGGATATCGAGTCAGAGACGGGAAGCCTCAAGTTTCGCGAGATCGAAGAGGCGGTCTTCGCGACCTTTATCCATTCGCAGCCGGTCGGGCAGAAAGCCCTGACGCGCGATCTGATGGTCCTGCTTGGTCCGACCCGCCCGGACAAGATCGAACTGGAGAAGGGCCTCATCCGATGGAGCGAAGTCTCCTGGTTTCTCGACGAGGCGGCCGGCGGCGACGCTGACCGCGCGAATGGCGGGGCAAAGCAGCTCCCAAAGTCGTGGCGACTCGGGTCGCGCCCGAATCTCCGACAGATGCACCATGACGCCTGCTTGCGAGTATCGCCCGAGGTGGTCGAAGCGCGCCTGCTTGACGAGATCAGCAAACTCAAAAGCCTGACGGCGGGAGCTTCATCAGCAGGCGCCGTCGTGCACAACCTGCCCAAGCGGCCCAACGACATCGAGGACGACGGCGACTTTCATTTCGCCATCCTTGGTCCGCGGGCTACGTCCGATTCGGGCAAGCCCAGCGCGGAGGCTCGCCGGTACATCGACGAAACGAGCGGCCCCGACAAGCCGCGAAATTACCGCAACGCCGTGGTTCTGGCGGTGCCCTCGCGCGACGGAATCGAAGCCGCGCGAAATCGCATTCGCGACTATCTCGGATGGGAGGAAGTCAGGTCCCAACTTAGAGAACAGCTCAAAGGACAGGAATTAGACCCGATTCGTGAGGCAACTCTATCCGCGAGCGTAAGCGGCGCCAGATCGAAAATCACGGAGCAAATTCAGCAGGCGTACTCGATCGTCGTAACCGTATCGGACAAGAACGAAGTCCAGGCTTTCAAGATCACCGTCAACGGCGGTCCTCTGTTTGCCAAGATCAAGGAAGACAGCCGTTCCCGAATCCAGGACACCGCAGTCAGTGCCGATGCCCTTCTGCCCGAAGGACCCTACGATCTTTGGCGCGAAGGAGAAAAGTCTCGCAGGCTCAAAGACTTGGTGGGAGCATTCGCACTGTCGCCGCAACTCCCCAAGATGCTCAACCGGCGCGCGATCCTCGACACCTTGGTACTTGGATGCAAGGAGGGACAGTTCGTCCTACGTGTTGCCCGGCCTGATCGATCCGTCAGAACTTTCTGGCGTCAGGAACCCGACGAGGCGGCGCTCAAGGACCCAAGCCTCGAAGTGGTCCTTCCCAACGCCGCGGATCTGAGCGAACTGTCGCCAGATTTGCTGGTTCCGGGGCGGCTACCCGGCCTATGGGAGTCCGAGAGCGCTTCGTTTGCGAACATCGCAAAGTATTTTTCTGGCGGCACTGTCGTTAAAATCAAGAAGAACGGCTACGAGGAGCCTGTCACGATTCCCAAAGCCGCACGTGAACTGGTCAAAGGCACGGTGGCTGAGGCTGTCAAGCAGGGCAAACTCTGGCTCACATCTGGGCAGGCCAGCATTTTAGCCGAAGATATTCCAGCGGGGCTTCTCACGGACGACGCGCGGCTGCAGGCGCCGCCGCAACCCGTACCCGCAGCAGACGTTACACCGTCGAACCTGCCTGAAGTTTGGAGCGGAGAAACGACCACCGCCCTCGCCATCGCTGTGGCGCTATCGAAGAAAGCCGGCACGAACCTGCCTTGGGCAACCGTCCGTCACGCGCTCGACGGTGCGATACGCGCTCGAATGCTCGAAACTGCGATCGATTCCGCAGCTTGGCCCTGCGATTACGTGGCTGCTCAAAGCGTCAAGCTTCGTCTGCCAAGTGCGCCCCCACCAGGTCATGACAAACGCTTCGAGCTGAAGCCCGATGTTCTCGTTGCGGAAGCGGAGCTGAGGCCCAACGAGATTCAAGACTTCGCCGAGCAGATCGCCGAAATCAGAAAGGCGGCAGGGACGTTGGACCTCAAGTTCCGCCTAAGACTTGAAGTTGACGGCCGCGGAGCCACGCCCCCGACTGACACGGTTGCAAAACTTAACGATCTGCTAAAGAAAATCTCTGAACGCCTCCTTCTCAAATAACGGCAACGCTCGCTTCTCTGCTCACTCGAACGCTGCAACACAAATCCTAACTCCCCGCGTACTTTGGCCGTCCTTTCCAGTCATCAGGCGGCGCTGTGGGTTTGTCGGATTTTCCGACGGTCGATTCTCTAGTGCTTGATTTTCACGCGCAATCGCGCTAGGGTGCAGTGTTAGAAAATCTGACAGCCGACATCGGTCTGCCGGAAAAACAGGAAGGCTTCATATGGCCAGTACTGTCGAACAGACTGCCGCTCCACCAAGCGCGCCACCCATCTCGACCAACGACCTTGGGCCACGAATCATCGACGCCCTCGCGCAGGTCAGAGCAATGACACCTGAGGAGCTTCGCAGCGAGATCAACGGTGCCGGTGGCGGCGATTGCGTGATGGATTCCAAGGAAGCCGAAGTCGTCATCTCGATCTTGGAACGGCACTTCAATCGCGAACTGGCCAAGGTCGAGGATCTAGAACCGGAACAAATGAACACTTTGAATGCTCTTAGAAATCTTATCGACACTCGTCTCAATTCAAATTCTCAGGGACAAGACTGAAGAGGGTTCCTCGATATGGCGGCGGCAATCTTCGGTCAAAACGTCTCGGTGGCCTGGCTAGATGCATTTCAGTTCCTCCTGGAGAAGGGCAGAGACATCCCGAATCTCGCCGTCACGATCGAACACCCCTTAGAGGAAAACGCTCGGATTCGAGCGCTCCTCGACCGATTCATCGCAGCACAGCGCAGCCAAAAGCCGAGCCATCGGGTCGAGCCCATCTCAACCGTGGCAAACACCATCTTTCCGAGCGCCCTGTATCTGCCACGTCTCGGCCCCAAAGCGAGTGCTCATCTCTATGAGATGAGTGGTCTTGCAAGATCAGTTTCGAGGAGGCGGAATCGCCTAGGCACCTACTTCGAGCGTCTAGTCGCGTGGCCCAAGGACGGACACGCAGTTAATCAACTCGAGAAAGTCGTAAGCCGGATCAAGAGCGCCCGAGCCAGAGGCCGCGCTAAGGAAAATTCGCTTGAAATCGGTATCGCGGAACCATGTGATAGCGAGATGCCGAACGACCAGAACACGGCAGCCCTTCCCATCTATAGTCCCGGCCGAGACAACGGCATTATGGGGTTTCCTTGCCTCAGCCACATCAGCCTGAGTCTTGTCGACGGCACACTCCACATGACCGCGCTCTACCGCAACCACGAATTCGTTCGGCGAGCTTACGGAAATTATGTGGGCCTTGGCCGACTGCTGGGATTCATCGCCAATGAGTCTGGCAGCGAAGTGGGAGAACTCATGTGTGTCTCTTCACATGCCGATCCCGAGATAGGGCACGGCTCTGGGTTCGGCGCTAACGCGCTCCGGCGGCTCTTAGCAGACTGCCATGCCGCGCGAGCCGACTCGTCACAAAGCAGAGGCGCGTAGAACATGCCTTACGAGAACACCAATGCCGCTGTTGCCGAGCAGGTGTCGCAGCTGATCGCGTGTCTTCCCAGTGGTGCCGCCGCCGCGATTGCCTGCGGTACCGACCTTGTGGAGATGGCACAGTTCTCTCGCGACCTCAAGCTCGGCGGCGAACGCTTTCTCCATCGTATCTATACCGACGACGAGTTGGCCTTCTGCCAAGGACGCGCAGATCGCCTCGCAACAAGATTCGCCGGTAAAGAAGCAGTAGCTAAAGCCCTTGGAACAGGAATTCGAGGAATAGGCTGGACCGAGATCGAGATTCTGTCGGCTGCTCAGGGTCAGCCTCGTATTATCCTGCATCGTCGTGCCGCCTTCCAAGCTGCGCAGCTAGCTATCAGTGCTTGGGCCATCAGCCTTTCCCATACGCCCAGTTTGGCCCTTGCCTTCGTCGTAGGACTTGGTTTTCAAAGTTCCGACAGACGACAGGACGACTTTGCCCCCAGATGAGTCTCAGACGCAACACCATGAAGGAGGTGAACCACGTGAGCGACCGCAACGATGCTCGCGATACCACTCGCACAAGCGAACAAGAGCAAGAACGGCTCGGGGCCCGGCTCAAAGAGGCTCGCGAGTACTTGGGACTTTCCCAGGAGTTCGTCGCCGAGAAGCTTAGCATTCCGCGCGCATCGGTCTCGGCGATAGAGACCGGAAAGCGAAAGGTCAGTAGTCTCGAGCTCAAAAGCCTCGCGCGATTGTTCAAGCGACCTCTGTCTTACTTCCTAACGGATGAATATGCGTCATCCGAACCTGAAGACAACACCACAGTCGCTCTCTTTAGGACCGCGAAAACTTTGAGCGATGAGGACCGGCAGCAGGTTCTCCGTTTCGCTCAGTTCCTCAAACGAGCTGGGCGGGCTCCCTTTTCTCCGTCGAAATGATGGCGATAGGTAGGCGACCCTCTTACTGAACAAAAGATTGGGAGACGCAGAAAAAATGAGTGGAACCGTCTCACACATCGAGCGGGTACGCAGAGAGTCCGCGCGGGCCGCGCAGCATGAGCACCTTCGCCTGCGCACTCCGATGGACCGACAAGTGGACATCTTCCAAATCATCGAAGGCGCCGGCATCTGGCTGATGTTTCAACCCACGCGACAACTCTTTGGCGCTTATCAACGTCGCGGTGAAGCAGTTGGAATTATACTGAATTCCAACCACCCCTCGACCCTCCAAAGGTACACTGCTGCTCATGAGTATGCGCATCATGTTTTGGGCCATCAGGAGAGTCTGGACGATCAAGAGGATATAGAGGTGTTCACGCCGGGCCTGAGCGACCTGGAAGTGGCCGCCCAGGCGTTCGCCGCCGATTTCCTCATTCCTCTGCAAGTAGTCAATCACGCGCTCCGGATCATGGGCTCACCAATCCGGCAACCGACCCTTGCCCCAGTCGATGCCTATAAACTGTCCCTGCACTTAGGTGCTAGTTATGCCGCGACGGTCTCACAATTAGTTGCGCTCAAGAAGATTAGCGTGAGCGCCGCTCGCTCTCTTCGCAACCAACAGCCAATTGCCATCAAAGAACAGATCGGCCGGGCGAGGCCCGAAGACTCACGCGCCGACGTATGGATTTTGGATGAGAGTGAATCTGGGCGAGAACTCACGCCTCGGATCAACGACGAAGTTCACGTCCTACTTCGGGAGATGCCATCTACCGGATACGTCTGGCGCGTCCAACAACCTGCCTCGGACGCTTCCAATCACCCTACGTCGGCGAACCTGATCATAGTGCGCGACATCTTCGAAGAGCCGCCCGACTCTCATTTATATGGGACTTGTGGCAATCGGCGCTTCGTCTTCAAAGTCACCCACCCGGGTCCCTACACGCTTCGAATCGAAAAGCAGCGCCCTTGGCAAGTCGACGCGAAGCCCGTTTCCGTATTCGAGGCCAATATAACCGCCTCTGAGCGACCAACCGGCCAGACAGACCATGGGCTCAGCGAACACCAGAAACAGCTACTGACCGCCGCCTGACTGACACGTGGCCGCCGCTTCTAAATCCAAGCTACGCCCGATTCCCGCAAGCGCAGACCTACGCCAATATCTGCCTCCCATTCTAGATCAAGGGCAACGACCTACCTGCCTTGCATTCGCCGTCACCACCGCGCACGAACTCGCGCGGGCAGGAGGCTTTGCGGTAAACGAAGATCTGTCCGAGGAGGCACTCTACTGGGGCTGTAAACAGCAGGACCGAGATCGTCTCCCGGGCACCTCCTTCGTTTCGGCAACAGCTGCGCTCACTCGGTCGGGACAGCCATTGGAAGCTGTCTGGCCCTATGATCCGACGCACGACGACACAATTTCATACCCGCCGCCGGTTAAGCCGGGGGGTCCTGGCTGGCATCGGACCCGCCTTGTACGAATAAAGGTATCAACCAATCGCCTCAGAGCAGAGCTCGCGCGTGGCCGCGCGATTGTTCTGGGCATCGTCTTGACCGCTGGTTTCCGAGTGCCCAACGGCGATCGCATCCCTCAACCGCAGACCGGAGAGCCTACTTTCGGCAGGCATGCTGTGCTGTCCGTTGGCTATCAAGACGGATCGCCAAATCCGAACCACGGCGCCCTCATTATCCGCAATTCCTGGGGCGACACTTGGGGAAACCGAGGTTATGCGTGGCTTCCATACGCCTACGTCAGGGCACTCGGTCGGGAGGCTTGGCGACTCCGTCTATAACTCTACATACGCTCGGTTGACTGTGGTGAAACTTGGGGCAAGAATCACGGGAGATTTCCGATGGAATTGTTTGATGGAGAGAGCGCGGATGCGGTATGGCAGCGGGCGGCGCAGCGGTTGCTTGGTCATACCCCCGTCCCGTTACAGAAGGGTCGTGGCGGAACAACGCGTGAGATCCTCCGCGCGGCCTTCGAGATTCGAGATCCGCACCAAAGGTGGGTCTTTTCCAGACACCCTGCTATAAACCCTGCCTTTGCGATAGTTGAGCTAATCTGCCTGATCAACGGGCGAAACGACGCGGAGGTTCTGAATTTCTGGAACCCCGCTCTGCCGCGTTTCGCAGGCCGAACGAACACTTATCAGGGGTCCTACGGTTTCCGTCTGAAGACGACTTTTGGCTTCGACCAACTCCACAGCGCTTACTGTGCCCTCAAAGGAAACCCTGATAGCAGACAGATCGTTCTTCAAATTTGGGACCCGCTCACCGATTTTCCGGCTGAGCGCGGAGCACCTGCCGGTCCTGATATTGCCTGTAACATCTGTGCCCTCCTGAAGGTAAGGGACGGGCGGCTCGAGTGGACCCAAGTAGTCAGAAGCAACGACTTGTTTCGTGGCGTACCATACGACTTTGTCCAGTTTTCTGCCCTTCAAGAAATCCTTGCTGGTTGGCTAGGATCCGGCCTAGGATCATACACTCACATCAGCGACAGCCTTCATGTGTACCAGAGCGATCTAACTGAATTCAGCTGCACGCCCGTCAGCGCAGAATCATCTTACGTCGAATCTCTGAAATTGCCCTATGAGGAAAGCCTACAGGTCTTCGCTGAGCTGAGTAACCTTCTGGATACTTTGCGTGGCCCGCATCTGACTGCATTGCGAATGCACTCTGTGCTGGCAAGCTCCTCACTTCCCCGAGCGTTCCGAAATCTCATACTTGTCGTCGCCGCGGACGCCGCACGCCGACGAAATTGGCAAGCCGAAGCTGAAGAACTAATGAACGACTGCACGAATCCGACGCTAGCACGACTTTGGTGCCTCTGGCTTGTCGGGTGCAAAGCCAGGACAAAAGCGCCAGCCCTCTTAAGGTCAATGCTCCCCGGCGCGGCTGCGCCTAAGACCTAACGTGCAAACCTCCAAAGCATTGATCATTTTGTTTATTACCAGCGGCAGCGGAATCGTCGGAGGCTTCGGGCTGCTTTCCATTGCACGGTGTTGGACGCAATCGGTTCTATCGCCAAATACTGACGAGCACGCGCAACCGGGAGCCATACGAAGCCCCCGATTGATCGACATAGTGGTACAGTCGGGTCGTGCTATGATCTTGACGGGTTGCCTGATCATCGCACTCTCGTTTCTCATGGCTTGGTTCGGTGTTCTGCTGATGCTCTGGAACGGTCGGCTATGGTTCGATTGCTGAGATAATACCGATGTCCTTTCTCCCCGGCCAAGAAATCAGGACTCAGCGAGCGCATTTGTTCGACCCGGAAACCTATGACGACACTGCCATCGATAAGGCAGCCTATAACCTGCGACTAGGCAACGAGGTCTTCATATCGACCGAAGACAAGCCCACTCTGCTGACGTCGGAAGATCCTTTCGTCGTTCTAAAACCTGGTGAATTCGCTCTTCTGAAGACACACGAGATAGTTACTCTACCGAAGGACATCCTCGGATTCATTACCCTCCGCCACACTTTCAAAAAGCATGGCCTTCTGAACGTCTCCGGTTTTCACGTGGATCCGGGCTTTAGGGGCAGATTGGTCTTTTCCGTGTTCAATGTCGGGCCGAACGACGTCGTTCTACGTTATCTGGAGAAGGTGTTCATGATCTTCTTTGCGACCGTCGTCCCAGCGACTGAGATCGACGTGGCACACAGGCATCAAAATCAACAAAGCTTCTCGCTCGAAGACATGATGGCCATACGTGGACGAAGCGCTTCTCTCGTTCACATCGAAAGCAGGATCCGCGAAATCGAGGGAAACGTTCGCTTCTACGGTGCAATCGTAGCCGGGGTGCTGTTAGCGCTTTTTGCTCTCGTTGTCGGCCTCGCGCTCAAAACGTGACACCTCTGCACGGGGTCAACCCCAGTTACATCGCTCTCAAGGACCGACCGAGCCACTTCGAATAGCCTCGCATCGTCCCGAAACGAACCGCCCAGCCCGAACAAACACTCAATTGCTCTCGTCGCATCTCGTGACTCGCGTGATTCAAAGAAGTGACGCCAGCAGTGATTCGATGTAGACGGCGACGAGCCTTCAATCAGAATGGGCGCCATGACTGCCGGACGATGAAGCCTCAATGGCCGCATTAAGTCCCCATTTCGGTGGGTACCATACGAGCTTCCGCCCTTTCCCCGGCCTGTATCGCTGCTTGATCCGTTTTCTTTCAGTACGCCCTCTGACCTCTGGATGCGCCAGACGGGCGTATTTATCAACCTCGCAGAACAGGCTTTGGCAATCGACGAGTTGCAATGGTCTTCCCCAAAGAGACCGGAATGTCAAATCACGCTTCGCGAACTGATCAGCTTGCGTTTCGGCTACGAGTCGAATTACATCTGCTTCGGAGCAATCGCCGAGACTGACGAAGCACTTCCGGATTCCATCACGCGCACCCGGACCCGGCATTACAAAATCCATCTCGCTGAAGTTGGTAAGCGCGCTGTAGTTGAGGTCGATAGCCATTTGGTATGCGAGGAAATTTCCCACGGAATGATAAGAACGCAGCAACGAAAACACTGACTTCATTTCCCGAGTGTCCGCGACCCGCTCGGGCACCTCATCTCGCAACATTGTTTCTAGAAGCCGTAGATGGTTTATGTGCTTGCGATGTCCCCCGAAACCTAACGCCGACGGCATTATGTAGGCAGCCGAGTAGATTCTGGTGCCCTGCCGTAAAGCATCAGCAAGCGCCTCGCCATATCTTTCGACCTTGTACTCAGCGGCCAGCGGCCAACCTATCCTGCTCTTCAGCAACTCCCATGTCTCGATCTTGTTGAACAGCTTGAACAGTACCGTGCGGAAGAAGATTTCCCTTGGTGTTTGCTCTCCCTCATAGATGACGTTCCGGATCAGATACTGGCTGGTTCGATCGGACGATCGATAAGCATTTGTAAACTTGTAAGTCTGCAGGATCGCATCGTGCGTCCACGGCGGCCACGCGCCGAAAAGTTTCTTATAAAACACCTCTTGCCGTTCGGCGGCAAAGCGCCAGAACGTATCGAAAACGATCGACGGCCGTGGCGATACTCGCCGACAGAAGATGGTCACGCCTCCGCGTCCCTGAGCTGCCAAGCTGAAGCATTCCCTTTCCCTTGTCTCCCAGGATGGGCGCGCACCGCTTGCATCCGATTCCAACCCTCCCGGGGCTTGTTGCTCGCTTCCATCTCTCATAATCTTTCTCTGCGTCCCCGCTTGCCGCGTATTCCCCACCTTAACCGGCGAACTTTCTTCCAATATCCTGCCGCAGCCCCGATGCTCCCTTCTTCAGCCGGCGGAGTTTTCCGTCCTCGATGAGCCGTTTGAGAACCTCAGCGAGAAGCCTTTCCGCCGCTTCTGCCACGTTCTTCCCGTAAAGCCCGTCTGTCACTAGCTCCGACAGGTAACTCCGGACCTGAGGCGTGGTGGTTATCGTGATCGTAACGCTATCGAGGGTGTTCGGCGGTTTTGGCATGGGCTTAATTACTTATGCCATAATTACTCGATAATTATCTAGCCCGCTTTGCGGAAATGCAACCGACGGTCGCTCCTACTTGCAGGTTCGCCAAAAAACGCGCCGCTGCGCTGTGAGACGCCCGCTCGGGCTCCGCAAGCTGCGCCGCTCGCGCCCATCCCGTAACCCCGCCTGACCCATCCCGCGTCTCCGTTTCGCCGCCGCTCTTATGTGGTGGCGTTCCCTGCGCTAGCACGCCGTGCCAGCCCGTAGGGCCGCTGCGCTGTGGCACGGCCTGCCGCCCGCTCCGCTCGCGCATCTTAGGAATCTGCGCACGGCCCTCCTGTTCGGGTTGAGAGGGCCGCGCGGAAAGAAATTGCGCGGTGATGAAAGCGAAGCGCAGCACGCCCTGCCGCATAAGCGGAAGCGGGCGAATCAAAAAGGAGATGGAGGTAACGGCAATGGCAATCAACAAGGTGATCGTGATCGGCAATCTGGGAGCTAACCCCACGGTTCGGGCGCTGCCTTCCGGGCAGAACGTCGCGAATTTCTCGCTGGCCACGACTGAGCGGTTTACGGACCGCAATGGCGCGAAGCAGGAACGCACGGAATGGCATCGCATCGTGGCGTTCGGGCGGGTAGCGGAGACGTGCCAGCGGTTCTTGAGTAAAGGCCGCCAAGTTTACATCGAGGGTCGGCTCACTACCCGCCAGTACGAAGCCAAGGACGGATCGGGCAAGCGCTACCGGACCGAAATCGTAGCGCGGCAACTCCGGCTACTTGGCAATCGCACCAACGGCAACGCACCCAAGGCGGAAGCTTCCGCCGACATCCCGTTCTAACCGGCACACCCAGGGAGAACCGCGCAAGCGGTTCTCCCGCGACCAGCCAAACCATAATCGGAGATTACGGACATGAACGTTTACGAAATCGTTACCGAGAAGATCGTGAAGCTGCTCGAACAAGGAATAGTGCCGTGGCGCAGGCCGTGGACCTCGACCGGATTGCCGCGCAATCTTGTGAGCAAGAAGCCATATCGCGGCGTGAATGTGTTTTTGCTTTCCGCGTCAAAGTACATTTCGCCATTCTGGTTGACGATGCGCCAGGCAAACGAGATTGGCGGACACATCCGCAAGGGCGAGGAATCCACCGCCGTGGTGTTTTGGAAGATCGAAGACGCGAAGCGGAGCACCGAAGACCTCGACGCCGAGGAGACCGACAAGAAGACGCGCCGCCGATTCCTACTCAGGTTTTATCGGGTTTGGAATCTCGAACAATGCGAGCTTCCGCAATCCGTGCTCGACAAGCTTCCGAAGATTGAAACTCACCAGCACGATCCTATTGAAGCTGTCGAGAAGATCATCGCCGAAATGCCCAACCCGCCCGAAATACTACGCGCTGGTTCGAAGGCGTTTTACTCGCCGATCACGGATCGCGTCACGCTTCCGCCACGCGAGTTGTTCATCAGCGCGGAAGAGGAAGCATGTACCGCCGCGCACGAAATTATTCACGCGACAGGCCATCAGAAACGCCTTGCGCGAGAAGGAATTTGTGAGGCCGCGCCGTTTGGCTCGCCCGTGTACTCCAAAGAAGAGTTGTGTGCGGAACTCGGAGCAGCCTATCTTTGTGCTGAAGCCGGAATTTCAAACGCGGTCATTCATAATCAGGCCGCCTATCTTGCCGGCTGGCTGAACAAGCTCCGCGACGATCGCAAGCTTCTGATCCACGCCGCCGCACAAGCGCAGCGGGCCACGGATTTCATTCTCAATCGCATCTTCGCGGACTAACGCGAGCGGCGCCCGAGCTTTCGCTCGGGCGCCGCGTTTTCCGGATAACCAGCAGTCTGACAGACCGAATCTCCGCAAATTCCCTAGTCACTCCCCACCGCCGCAACCCAAGGCGACCTGTTCAATACGTGTGCGGTGCGCGATGCTTCCCACGAGGAATTGCGGCCGACTCCCAAATCCTTGCGGCGCCAGCGCCGGCGCAATCGCTCATCCTCTTTGGATCAATTTTCAGGCGCGGTGCCGCACGCCGGTGGGACTTTTGTTAGCTGACGCGAAGAAATCGGCCACTTGGACATCGAGGGCCTTTGCCAGTTTCACCATTGTGGCCAGCGACGGGCTGCGTTTGCCTCGCAGGATCTGCGACAGGTGCCCTTTCGAGAAGTCGGTTTCGAGGTAGAACCGGTCCAGCGAGCCGTATTTTTCCATGACCAGCACGCGCAGCCTTCGGC
>Ga0307373_10002013_pt1 | contig 37255 bp, 30 predicted proteins | sample OX2MG_FD_202534 | JGI IMG/M metagenome (GOLD analysis project Ga0307373, IMG submission 202534) | Soil microbial communities from Risofladan, Vaasa, Finland - OX-2 | ecosystem: Environmental > Terrestrial > Soil > Coastal area > Acid sulfate soil | place: Finland: Risofladan, Vaasa | collected...
TCGTCGGTTTCCGACAACCGACGAATTGCAGTTTTTGCCGTGTTTTCGAGGTTTTTCACGGATTCGCAAGCTTTTTCTTATCCGTGTTCGATCCGTGTTTCATCGGTGGCTAAATTCTCTCGGAATTCGCCCATCGGCGCGCAAGCCCCAACCCCAATTCATTGTTCTGGCAAAGCACTTGGAACAATCTCGCAACCGCCAGATAAAGCCGTTTTATTTGGCTAACTCCCGTGGATTTCGCCTTCTTCCTTGAGCATCCGCAAGGTCCGGCGGAAAGCATCGGCCGTCTGTTCCAGATCGGCTTCGTTATGAACGGCCGAAGTCGGGCCGCCAGGCCATGTGAACAGGTCGACGCCATGAAGCAGCATGCCTAGCCGCAGCTTGGTCACGAGCGAAGGCGAGGCTTTGGCTTTCAACACGCGGTAGTCGTACTTGCCGGCGTCGATGTCGGCCGCATTGATCGGCAGGTTCTGCGGGTTGGTGAAGATGTGAAAACCGGAAAACGTGCCGTAGGTCGCCCAGTTAACGCGCTCGTCGTGCAGCACGCGGTTGAGCGCCTCGCGCAGCCGCGCGGCGTAGTCGTTCGCCCGCTGGCAGGCATCAGTGCGGCCCACGATGCCGAGCGTCGTGATGCCGGCCGCTGCCGAAATCGGGTTGGCGTTGAACGTGCCCTGGTGCGGCACTTTCTCGCGGCCGGCCGCCTGCGAACGCTCGAAGTCCAACGAATCCAGGATGTCTCTTCGCCCCACCACCGCTCCGCCGGGGAAGCCGCCGGCGAGAATCTTGGCCAGGGTGGTCAGGTCGGGCCGGATGCCGTAAACGGCCTGGGCGCCGCCGGGCGAACAGCGGAAACCGGAAATCACCTCGTCGAAGATCAACAGCACGCCTCGCGACTCAGTCAGCTCGCGCAAGCCGACCAGGAACTCTTTGAGCAAGGGAACCTGTCCCCAGCTCGCTCCGGTGGGCTCGATGATGGCGACGGCGACGTCGGGATGAGCGTCGAGCACTTCTCGCGTGCCAGCCAGATCGCCTGGCGGCGCCAGCACGATCTGGTGGGCCACTTCGTCCAACACGCCTGGCGTCGGAGTGCCGTCGAAGTGAGAGCCCACCCCGAAGGCGGCGTGGTCGTGCCAGCCGTGGAAGTGCCCGAGAAATCGCATCACCTTTCGCTTGCCCGTGAAGGCCCGCGCCAGCCGCATGGCCATCATTGTGGCCTCGGTGCCGGAACTGGTGAACCGCACGCGCTCGGCCGAGGGAATCAGACGTTGCACGGCTTCGGCCCACCGTACTTCGCCTTCATGGCACGAGCCGTAGTGGGTGCCCAGTTGAAGTTGCCGCCCGACGGCCTCGATCACGTCCGGATGATTGTGGCCCAACAGCAAGGCGCCGTGGCCGCCGGCGTAGTCGACATACTCATTGCCGTCGACATCCCATTTGTGCGAACCGGCGGCTCGAGCGGCAAAGATCGGATACGGCCACAGCGCCCGGCTATCGTGCGTCACTCCGCTGGGAAAGGCTTGGGCGGCGCGCTCGGCCCAGGCGGCCGATTTCGGCGTGCGGCGGCGGTAGGCGTCTACGATCGGCGAGTTCGCGAGATCCACGAGGTTACGCTCCTACGCGGGGGAGAATCGACCTGTTCCGGGGGCGATCCCGGTCGGCCGATTCCGGTTGGTTTGGGAGGGCGGAAATCTGGCCCGTTTAGTGTAATGCTCAATCCGGCGCGCAGGTAGAGGCCGGCGACGGTCGACTTTTGCTGCGGCGAAAGGCGAATCTGACAGATTACTTGGGCGAGACGATCAGCACTTCCAGCGGCGACTGCATCGATTGCGGGCTCGTCACGGCGCCGATGTGCGGCGGCGAGGGGACGAAGTGCAGCCAGAAGACGAGCGTTTTGGCCTCGGGCAGTTTTCCGTCGCTTGCCGCTGAATACTCCCGCCAGATCTCGACGCGGCCGTCGGCCGAGGCCTCGATCCGGTCCGTGGTTTCGCGGGCGAAGCGATCGACGGCGATGGCCGTGCAAAGCTTGTCGTCCATCACGTGGGCCCAGCCTTCCACCGGGCGAGCGTCGTCTTCCAGCCCGGCCACGTAGGAAACCATGCGGTCGGCGGTTCCTCGCGTGATTTCCCAGGGAATTACACGGCCGCCAGACTTAGCGGCAGCAGCCGCCAGCGAACGAGGCGAAGCTTGAAACACCGTGAGTTGCGAGGGCTGCAGCGCGGTGTAGACGCTGCTGGGGGCGCCAAAGTCGACCAGCGTGGGGCGACCTTGGGCCGGCGTCAAACGCAACTGAAACTTGGCGCCGAGCGAGGCGATCATCTGGCGAGGATCGTCGACCGTCCATGCTACTCGCACCCAGCTCTTCGAGCGGGGAAAGTCGAGCCGCAGGGTCGTCTTGGCCCGCTGCCCGGCGCCCAACGCCGCGTCGCTCGTAAGCCTTAAGGCGGCGCAGAGCGCGCCCGACTTCAAGATCTCAAGCTTCGAACCGGCGGGCGTTTCGCCCGGCTCGACATGATGCAACTCGCCATCACGATCGCGAATAAAGAAACCGGCCGAGCCGGGCACGAAGTAATCCTGCTTGGGCGATTTGACGGCCTCGAGCAATTGAAATATGTTCTCGGGCGTCTCGAAATCCAACCCCGGCCGCCGGATGAGAATCTTTCCAGCGTTTCGTTCGAGACTCAATCCGCGAGACGTTGCCGATTCGGCGGGCGCCGCAGTCTGAGCTTCGATGCGAAAGCTGCGCGTCTCGAAGGGCAGCAGATCGAGATTGAAATCGACCTCCCATTGCGAGTCGTCCTTGCCGACGCCGATGCGGCTGAACTGCGATTCGATCGGCCTGCCGTCGCGGAGCAAGCGGAAGGACTCTGCCTTGGCGTCGGGCCAGCGAAATGTTCCTGTGACCGGATAGCCGAAGCGAGCGATGCCCGCCGTTTCTTGCACCTCGACGTTCAGCGGTTCTGCCGCGCCGGCCGCCGCCGACGCAACAAGAAGAACTCCGGCGAGCGGGAGCAACGAGTTGCGAAAGAAACCGGCGGGGTTTCGAGAAAAATGAAACGACATCGGCTCGTCGCCTTTCTGGATCGGGGTGCGAACTTCGCGCGGGGCTGGTCGCCGGCACAGCTTGCGTCGAAGCGATTCGACGCTCATTGCAGTTCGACGGCGCGCCCAAAACGACGGCCGGAATAATACCGCGCGGTTCGCTGGCGATCCAGCATGCGCCGCCGCCACTCAACGGCGCTGCAAGAAACGGCAGGCGAAGAGAATTCTGGCTTACTTTTTCGACAGATCGCCTATTGCACGCCGCGGTTTCTTTATTTGGGCGAAGCGTTCCTATGCGAAGAGCGGCGCGGAGCATTAACGAATCACCGTACAATAGCGGAGTGCTTCCTCCAACCTTCGGGCGGCGGCTTCACTGATTCCGGTGTTCGCGATGCCGATGATTTCGAGTTGTTCGTGCCGGATCAGGTCCTCAATGCAACTGTCAGTAATCTTCGTTCCGCCTAACCAGAGCACGCGAAGGTTTTCGAGCGATGCGAGCTGCGAGACGCCCCGATCGGTGAGTTGCGTTCTCGTCAAGTCGAGGGATTCCAATCGAGGCAGTGCCTTGAGATAGGCAATCGCCTCGTCGGCAACTGGCGTTTCCTGAAGGTCGAGGCTGCGAAGCTGGCTCAGCTTCGCCAAGGCGGCCAATCCGGGACCGGAAACCCGGCTGCGGCCGAGTGAGAGCCGGTACAGCCAAGGAAGCTGCTCGAGACTCGGCTTCAGCTCGAGCAGCGTTTTGTCGTTCACGCGGCTGCCGCTCAGATCAAGACGTTCGAGTCCGCGCCGCCCCAACAGCTCGCCGACTTCGCCGCCGGCGGCGCGCACGGGGAGTTCGATCAGAGTTTCGAAAGGCGCCGCAGCGCGACGAAAGTCGCGAACCTGGTAAATCGTCAGGCCGAGACAAGCCAGCAGCGCGGCAAAGGCCAGCAGCAAACGAGTCGAAATTCTCATGCGGCGTCAGTCGATCATCTCGCGGCGCTTAGTGCAGGTGCCAGCCGTGGCTGACGACGATCGATTGACCGCTGAGCGCGGCCGAGGGGAAGGCCGCCAGGAAGACGGCCGTTTCCGCCACGTCCCCGGCGGCGGTGAATTCGCCGTCGATCGTGGTCGCCAGCATCACTTTTTGGATCACCTCCGTTTCGCTGAGGCCCATCGCTTGGGCCAGTTCGGGAATCTGCTTTTCGACCAACGGCGTGCGGACGAAACCGGGACAGATCACGTTCGAGCGAATGCCGTGCTCGGCGCCTTCCTTGGCGGCGGTTCTCGCCAGGCCGACGATGCCATGCTTGGCGGTCACGTAAGGCGCCTTGCGGGGCGAGGCCTCGAACGAATGCACGGAGCCAATGAACAGGATCGAGCCCCCCCGGCAGGAGGCGATCATCTGCCGCATCGAGGCCCGGGTCGGCAGGAACGCGCCGTCGAGATGGACGGCCAACAGTTTTTTCCAGTTGGCGAAATCGAGCTCGACCAGCGAATCGATATGTTGAATCCCCGCGTTGTTGACCAGCACATCGATTGGGCCGAATTCCGCCAGCACGCGGCTCGCGCCGGCTTCGACCTGCGTCTCGTCGGTCACGTCCATGCCTACCGCCATCGCGATGCCGCCGGCCCGGACGATCTCTTCGGCCGCTGCCGCGGCGGCGACGCCGTCACGATCGGCGACGACCGTCTTGGCGCCTTCGCGCGCAAACGCCTCGGCAATCGCCTTGCCGATGCCGCTCGCGGCGCCTGTGACCAGGGCGGTTTTGTTCGCTAATCGCATCCGGCTGCTTTCTCTACGGGGCCTTCGCCCAACCAAATCTGCTTCAGCAGGCGATACATCGTTGGATCGTGCCGTTCGAGTTCGGCGGCTGTGAACGGATAAAAATCGTTGCGGCCGAAGAAGGCCTCCGTCGTCTCGGCGAAGTATTCCTTGGCGTCCGTGAGGGCGTAAGCCCGCTCGGTCTTGCCGCCCGCGCGTTCGACCGCTTCGTAGCTCTTGTCCGCCACCGCCCGGCGATAGGCAGCCTCGATCTCGGCGTGCTCGAAGCCGAGCACGCGGTCGTGATAGGCGTGCGCCAGTTCGTGCAACGTCAGCATCGGCATCCGCCCGATTTCCTTGTCGAAGATGCCGATGTTCGTGAACTCGACGGCCTTGGCCATCGCCGGATTGCGGTTGTGCTCGCGCAGCCAGTCGGCGCTGGGATGGTATTCGCCCCCTGGGCGCTTGCCCGGGGGCGTCGGCGACATCCACAGCGGCACGGCTTGCAGATGCTTCAATATCCCTGCCGGCACGATGCTCGCGAGTTCGTCGAGCTGCGCTTGCAGCAGCTCGATGGCTCGATCGCTCGCCTGGCGGTCTTGGTCGAGTAGTTCGCTGCTCACGGCGACCTGCCAGCCCGCGATGTTGCGGACCTTATATCCAGCGGCCGGCGCCGCGGCGTGCAGGGCGATGAAATCGACGATCGGCGTCGAGTCTTCCAAGCCGTGCGGGTGATGGCCGACGCCCGGCTTGGCGATGAGCGCGATCGAGCCGCCGAGTTTGCGATAGCGTTCGGCGACGATGCCGGTGTTCTCGTCCCAGGGCACGACGTCGTCGGCGTCGCCGTAGACGTGCATCAGCGGCACGCCGGCCTTGGCCAGCGGCGCCAGGCTGTCGATCGGATTCTTCGCATAAGCCAGGGCTTCGGCGTCGCCCTTGAATCCATAGCGATCGAGCACCAACTGCCAATCTCGCGGGCTGCCTTTGCCTTTTCCCTTGCCGCCCGGCCAACTTTTGAAATCGCAGACCGCGGCGTCGGCGTAGATGCACGCGACTCGGTCGGGATTGGCCGCGGCCCAGTTGTAGACGTACAGCCCGCCTCGGCTCAGACCGACCAACGCGGCTTTTTTCGCAAAGCCGTGCTGCTCGGTCAACTCGCGATAAAAGGCGTTCCAATGGGCCACCGCCCGCGGGCAGCCGAGCATGTCGGGCACGCTCATGTAGACGATATGAAACCCGCGGCCCAAGAGCGCGACGTCGGGCGCCGGCTTGTGCCCGAAGAACTCGCCGTGCCAGACCCACGGCTTGCCGGGCGCTGGTTTCTTGGGAGCGACCACCAGCACCGGCTTGCCGTCGACTTCGAAATCATACCGCTCGTAACCGTTCCACTCGCTGCGCTTGCCGGGAAAACGGAATAGCGTTTGATTCTTCGCCGCCAAGGCTTCCAGCCGCGGCAACTCTTCATCCAGCAGATAGCCCGCCTCTCGCAGCTTTCCGGCCGACGCCAGAAATTGCCGTTGATAATCGTCGAAGCTTGCATACCGCTCGGCGACCGCCGGCCGCGGGTCGCCGGCTTGCCGTTCTTCGGCCGTCTTGGCAAATGGCACGTAGCCGCCGGCGAGCGAGAGCAATTCGTTCTCGGCGCCAATCGAGCGATCGCGCAGATTCCAACTCGTAAACGTGCCGACCGGCACGGCCACCGAGGGCAGAAGCAGCGTGCCGAGTTCGTTGTCGTCCGGGCCGTAGGCGGGCGCCCGCACGACGTAATGCCCGCGGCTTTGCGGCGGTTCGATCGACGTGCGGCGGAGGTTCAGAAACTCGGGGCCGCGGTCCAAAAACTCCGGCTGCTGGATCACTTCCGGATACCGCACGCCGGGCAGCGCCTTCCAGCCGCTCTCCGATTCCTTCCAGCCGACGAGCGTGCGATCCGACAACTTGGGATAGACGCTCGGCGGCGGCTTGGTCCCCTCGCGGACCCAAGCGTCGAGGGCCGCGAGCAAGGCCCGCATGAACGGCCGATAATCGCTGGGGCAGGCCGGAAGCTGGCCGCTGCTGCGGGCGCCCGGCGTGCCGTCGCCAGGGCCGTGCTGACAGCCTCCGAAAGCATAAATCCGCACGTCGTCCGGTATCTCAGCGTCTTTCTCTCCCAGCGGATCGGTATGCACGAGCGAGCCGCTACGGTGCCAATACTCCGACGACGATTGCGTGTGCACGATCTTGGGCGCCGTTCCGCTGGCATTGGCCCGTCGCAGAATGCCGTCGGTGCGGCCGCTGAACGGGTCGCGCTGGTCGCCGTAGCTGAACGGAAACACGTCGGCTGGGTAAAGATGGTTGTCGTGCTGGGCGTTGTGCCGCGTGGGCGAGGCGAAGCGATGGTTGAAGAACCCCAAACCGGCGCCTGCGACGTGAGGCATCGCGCCGTCGAAAACCTTTCGGCCCGCTTCGTCGGCGTTGAAGCCGTCGAACAGAAACATCCGCAGGCAGCGGCCGCTTTGCGACGTGCCGAAGCCCAAAGCGTATTCGACGGCGGGCGTGCCGTCGGGCTTGCGCCAAGGGTTCCGCTCGCTGCGATCGTACTTCAAGCAAGAGACTAAATCGCGAATACCTGCCAGGCCGACGCCTTGTACCAACGGGCCTTGCGCTTCGTAAATAAGTTCATAGATGTAGCCCGGCTGAAATCCGCCGGCCAGCACCAATTCGACCAATGGCAACTGCCCTTGTTGGCCGTCGGCGGCGACCGAGGTTTGCTCCAGTCGCCATTGCGAGCGGGGAATCGGCACGCGCGGATCTTTTTCGCGGAGCCGCCAGGTGAGCGTGGCGCTGGCGGCGCCTGCTTCGGTCGGCGGGTAGCTGCCTTGATTGGCCCACTGGGCGATGTTCAGTTTTTCGGCCGGTGCGTTGGGCACGATCTCGGCACGCACGATGCCACGGATCGGCTGGCCGCCGTCGCTGGCCACAGGCGCCGTTAGCAACAGCCGATCGCCGCCTGGCAGCGTCTCGGCGATCCAGCCGCTCCAAGCGACGATGTAGCCTTGCCGCATCAGAAACTCGTCGGCCCCGCCGTTGAACTGGCTCAGACAAGTCCGATTGCCGCGGTTGTTGATTTCGTACAGCAGCGAGCCGTTGCCCTTGGTCAAATCAGCCGGGGCCAGCAGATCGAAGTCGGCCGAGAATTCGACTTTGCCTGCGGCGTTGCGCGGGGCCAAATCCAAGTCGACGATCCGCTGGTTCGCCTTGAGCTTCGGATCGACGGCAAAATGAATCTTTCCTTGCCAGCGTTCGTACGGTCCCCGCTCGCCGAAGGCTCGTCCGTCGGCATAAGGCTGCCGGCTGACGACTTCGAACGATACGACCTCGGCGGCCAGGCGTCCGGTGAACGAAGCGGCGTGAACGAACGCGAGCAGCCAAGCGGCTCGGGGCAAGATTTTCATTGCGAGCAATCGCCTCGTGGAGTCTCGATGGAGCAGAGGCCGATTGTAACTCAAACCGGAACGGCATGCGCCTTGCGCCGCTTGTCGATTCAATGGGGCCGCGGCGGCCTCGCCTGTGCGACCTAATGTAGTTCTGGGTGGCTGCCGCCAGCCACCCTCGCGACATACATAGTGCAATCGGGCGAGGACGAGGCGCCGAGCGACTTGATCGCCTGACGCTTCCACCGCTGTGCTCGTTTATGTGCGAATTGGCGCGCTTCATCGAAGAGTTGCGCGTTTTTTCACTCGGTTACCCAGGAAATCAGTTCGCCGGCTTCTGATCCGCGAGGAGGCGTGCGTTTTTTGGGTTTGGCATACAAACTGCCCTACGATGATTGGGCAGGGTCCTATTTTTGTCGGGCCAGTTTTCTTTGATGGCGAAACATCGCTTCGAGGCGTCCCATGCTCAAGACATTGCCTACCTTCAAGAATATCTTGGTCGCCACCGACTTTTCGGAATCGGCCAAATCCGCGCTGGATGCAGCCTGCTGGATCGCCCGGCAGTTCGATGCCAAGTTGAAATTGGCTCACGTTGCTCGCGATGTCTTCGAATCGCTGGCCGTGATGGGGTATGGAACCGGCTGGGAGCCGACCGTCGACGAACTGACGAGCCTGCAGAAACAACTGCGTCACGACGCCGAGGAGCGATTGCTCGCCTTGAAGGGCGAGTACCGCGATTCGGGAATCGACATGCAAACCGAAGTGCTGAGCGGCACGCCGTTCGCCGAAATCGTCCGTGCCGTCGGCGCCGAGGGAGTCGATCTGGTTGTGGTTGGAACGCGGGGACTTTCCACATTCAAGCGGGTGTTGATCGGGAGCACGGCCACGAAACTGGCGAGGCTGTGCCCTTGCCCGGTCTGGATCACCCGGTCGAAGGGGCCGGCGGGTTTGAAATCGATTCTCGTCCCGCTCGACTTCTCCGCGGCGAGCGAAAGGGCCTTGTCGCATGCCGCCGTGCTGGCCGCAACTTCGGGCGCGACGCTGCACCTGTTGCACGTTTACGACACCGAAGACTTGCACGGCATGTTGCCGCTTTCGGAAGAAACCAGGGCTGAATTGGCCCAATGGCGCCGCCGGGCGCGGCGCGCCGCTCTGGATCGGCTGCAGCACTCGCTGGAAACGATCGCCGACGCACATGGCGTGACGGCCGCCATCCACGTAGTGCAAGGAACGCCTTGGAAAGTCATTTGCGCCACGGCCAAGCGGCTGGCAGCCGATCTGATCGTCGTGGGCAGCGTCGGCCGTAGCGGCATACCCGGCATGCTCGTCGGCAATACGGCCGAGCGAGTGCTGCACGCTTGCGAGAGTTCGCTGCTGGTCGTAAAACCCGGCGAACTAGCGCCTGTGCCGGCGGACTCGTCCGAAAGGGCGACGGCGCCGGAACCGGTTGCTTCGTTCGCGGCAAGGTGATGATACAGCACGTTAGATGACCAGGCTCGGCCAAAAGCAAGCGAACCAAACCGATCGGCGGCAATTTCAGCCGACGGAGCGAACTTTCAACCTAAAGGATTTTCCCATGCAGCGATTCTGGATATTGTCCGCGGCGGTTCTGTTGTTGTTCGGCATGATGGTCGCCAACGGGCAGGTTCCGCGGCGCAAGCCGGGAGTCGTCGAAGCGCCGGCCGCCAAGGCAGCGGTTCGTGCGGCTCAGGAAGCCGGCGACGAGGAAGTACGCCAGTTCATGCGATTGAAGCTGGACCATTCGCAAAAAGTGCTCGAAGGCGTCGTGATGAAGGACTTCGACCTGATCGCCAAGAACGCTCAGGCAATGGCCTTGCTCACGGAAGACGAGAACTGGATGCTGCTCGAGACGCCAGAATACCGCGCCTACAGCACCGAGTTCCAACAGATCGCCAATCGGCTGACCAAAGCCGCCAAGGAAAAGAACTTGGATGGGGCTGCTTTGGATTACGTGCAATTGACGCTGAACTGCGTCGATTGTCACAAGCACGTGCGCGAGGCCAAGTAGAAGTCGAACGTAGGGTCGGGCGCAGCCCCACGCGTAGCGGCATTATTTTTCGCGAGTGGGGCTGCGCCCCTCCCTACAGTTTCAGCTTGGGCGTCAACTCGCAAGCGGCCTTCAGCAAGGCTCGCAAGTGGGCGAGCGTTTCGCGATGCCGATGCTTGATGGCCTCGTGGTTCGCCAGCAGTTTTTGATGATGTTGTCGGTCGCGAGCGTGGGCGTTGACCAGGCTTTTCCGGGCCTCGTCGTTGCACTGCTTCTTGCTCTCGATCAGAGCGTGAGTCCGCCCGACTTCGCCTTGCTCGTAGGCGCGAATCGCCGCCGCATGCGTTTCCAACGCTCGCTCGTGCTCCGCCAATGCGGCTTGTAATCCTTGGAGGTCCGCGATCGCCTGTGCGGTCTCTTCCTCCCAGGCTCGCAGATCGTCGCGCCACATCGCTCGATCGCTCGTCCATTCGAGATGGTCTTCGTGCATTTGATTTTCGGTATGGTAGATCATGATCCACCTCGGGATTATGAGATAAGCCGTACAGAACAAGTCGAATTGCTCGACGTCGCCGGCCTTGACTTGGAGCAACAGGCTAAACGTCGTCTACAAGAACAGCAAGTTGCAGACCAACCATCGTAAAGGGGGCAAATGACGGTTTCGCAAGGCGATTTCGCACGTGCGCCGGCAATTTGTAGTGTCGCAGAATCGCTCGCTGCGTGCCGTTCCGCTCGCGCGTTGGAATGCGCCCCTCAGCGGCCGCCGCTTCATGCCTCGTGCGATGCTGATTGCCGGCTGGCGGCTAGGTTCGAACTGATTCTCTCAGTTGACAGGCTGCGATCGGCCTGGGAATTGCTCCGGGGTTGCCTGAAAAACCTATTCTTTTGTTTTCGAGGAACGCTCCCATGCCTGCTTTATTCATTCTTGAACGATTCCAAGGCGTAGCTTTGTTCGAAGCCCATGAGCCCGAAGATTTAAAAGAGCTTTCAGCGAGCTTCCAAGAGTTGTCGCTGCCCGCGGGGCAGACGGTCTTCCGCCAAGGCGACGACGACCCCGCGCTGTTCGTGCTGGTCGAAGGCGCCATTGAAATTTCGCTTGCAGTCCCCGGCGGGAAGGAAGCGTTGATTGCCGTGCTCGAACCGAAAAGCGTCTTCGGCGAGAGCAGTTTTTTCCGTCCTTCGCCGCATCACGCCACCGCAGTCTGCCGGACTCCCGTCAAGCTGTTGCGACTCTCTCGGGCAGCCTACGACGAGTTGCTCGCACGCGGCTCGCTGCCTGCTTTGCGGCTCGGCGCGAAGGCCGCCGAGATTCTGGCGGCCCGACTGCAGGCGACGGACAATTGGATGGCAGAACTTCTGGGCGAAGAGCAGCAGGCGATCGCGGCGAAATGGCGGCGTTTCCGCGAAGGGCTGGGTGCGTCGTTCGACGTGCCGCGCGGCTTTATGCACCCATTTTAGGGACACAAGCTTTTTAGGGGGTGTCACGTTCCCTCGGGCGAATGAGGCAAGAGGGCGCGCCCCATGGCGCGTCTGGAGCCCGATTCTGCGCGGGCGGCGGCTGTCGTGCAGCTTCCAGGCAGCTCCGCGTCAATCCAATCGAGGTAAATAGCTCGGGCTATCCGAAATACGCCAACGGCGCCGTTTTGGTACGCGACATGCAGTCTAGCAAAAGCTGAACCAAAGAAACGGAGCGCTAGCCATGAGCGTCGATTTGAGCACCACCTATTTGGGCCTCAAGCTGCGGAACCCGCTGGTGATCGCAGCCAGCCCTTTATCCACCCAGTTGTATTCGCTGCAACGCCTTGAAGAAGCAGGCGCCTCGGCCGCCGTGATGGCGTCGGTGTTTCAAGAGCAGATCGACAGCGAGGGGCTGCCGCCTCATCCGCCCGCGCCGGCCGAGAGTTGCCTGGCGACCGAGCTGATCAATTATCGCGAGATGTACGATTACAATGCCGGCCCCGACGCTTGCCTGCGGCACTTGGAAATCGCCAAACGCACGTTGTCGATCCCGATCATCGCCAGCCTCAACGGCACGACGCCCGGCAAGTGGCTGGCCATGGCCAAATCGATGCAAGAGGCGGGGGCCGACGCGCTGGAACTGAACATTTACTTCATGCCGACGAAGCCGCAACAGACCTCGGAAATGGTTGAAGCCTCCTATCTCGATCTGGTCGCCGCGGTGCGCGCGACGATCTCGATTCCGCTGGCCGTCAAGATCGGCCCGTTCTTCAGTTCGCTGCCGAACATGGCCCAGCGGCTGATCGAGGCCGGGGCCGACGGGCTGGTGCTGTTCAATCGCTTCCTGCAGCCCGATATCGACATGGACGCGCTGGAGGTCACTCCCAACCTGGTGCTCAGCAGCCGCGACGAGCTGCGGCTGCCGCTGCGCTGGATTGCGATTCTCCGCGAGCAAGTTCAAGCCTCGCTGGCCGCCACCAGCGGCATTCACTTCGCCGAAGACGCTTTGAAGTTGGTTCTGGCCGGCGCCGACGTGGCGATGATCGCCTCGGCCCTGATCCGCAACGGCCCCGGCCATCTGAGCGTCATGCTCCGCGAAATGAGCTGGTGGCTTGAACACAAGCATTTCGCTTCGATCGAACAGATCAAAGGCAGTTTGAGCCAGCACCGCTGCCCGAACCCCGGCGCCTTCGAACGCGCGAACTATATGCGGGCCGTGACTTCGCTTTCGACCGAAGGCGCGTAAAAGCGAATGCTTTGAGTCGCGGGGCGGCCTGGGAAGACCGCCTCACGAATTGAAATTGCCGTTCGACGGTCAAACGGCCGCCGTCGCTTCGGCCAGCGGCTCCGATTCGACGTCAGCCGCTTCGACCGGCGCGCGCAGCAGATCTTCGGGCAAGTGCCGCACGACCAGCCAGCAGCCGGCCGTGAAGACCGCATTCATCATGATCAGGATGTGGAACGCGTCTTCGCCTGTCGAAACCGCCGAAGCCTGCTGGTAGACGTAGCCGCCCAACCAGGTCGACAGCGCCGAGCCGAGGTTGCACACCGACATGAACAAGGCGAACAACGTTCCAGCGGCGTGCAAAGAACACGCTCGGGCGGCCAGGTCGCTCTGAATGATGCTGCCGGTCATGTAAGTCAGGCCGAAGATGATGCTGATCGTGTAAGCGCCCGACTCTCGCGCGAGCAGCCAATAGACGCTGTTGCAGACAAGCCCGCAGACGATCGACAGGTAGACCAGCCAGCGCATCGATACGCGGCGGCAGTAGAAGGCGTAGCCGATGCTCGCCAAGAGCGAACCGACGGCGGCGACGGCATTCATGCGGCCGAACAGGTTTTCGCCGAAGTTGAGTTTCCCGGTGGCGTGCAGGTACAGCACGGTTTCGCCGAAAGGATTGAAATTCCACAGGAACAGGAACAACCCGACAACCAGCACGCGGCCACTTGTTCCGCGTTCTGGCCCCAATTTCGCAGCAGCGCCTTGTTCGGCTGCGAAACCAGCCCCGTCGTCGGCTCGCTGATGCCTTGCACGAAATAAATCACCCCAAATGCCACGGCGAACCGAAGCAAGCGAGTCTCGCCGCTCTTCGGGCTGGACGTTTCGGGGTCAGACATTCGTTGCTGGCGTTCCTCCGCGTAATCCTACGTCGACGGGCAAGCTGATTGCTTGCTCGCCCGCCCGGCGTTCGGCGTCACGGCTGTTTCGAATACTCGTCGTTCAGCTTGTTGCAGCTCCAGAGCAACCCGCGAGTTACCAGATCGAGATACCTCGGATCGGCGACCGTGTCGTTGTTATGGCCGAGCGTGGTGCTGAAGATTCGCGTCTTGCCGTACTGATTCGTCCAGGAGACGACATATTCGCTCTCGCCTTGCCTTCCGCGAGCCAGGGCCTGCGCGGTGTCGAGCACCCGCACGTTGTTGTACAGTTCTTCGTTGATCGTGGTCCAGTTCTTGAGCCCCTGCGTAATCGGATGGCTCTGGTTGACATAGGTCACGGCAATCGGCTGCTGCGGCCCGTGTCCAGTTGACTGGATGCCGACGAACTCGAACCAATCGTTGGTTCCAGTGCGGTAGCAGTGCATGGCGCAGTGCAAATTGACGGCCGGCACGCCGTCTTTGTGCGCCTTGAGGATGTTTTGCACGTAAGGCATGTCCTTGACGTCGGACGTGCATTCGTCGTGGATGACCGCATCGTAGCCTTTGGCCCAGTCGGGTTGTTCATAGATTTCGAAGCGGGCCTTGGTGCTGGTGTCGGAACTGTGGATCTGGGTGATTTCGACGCGAGCGCGGGCTTCGATGCCCGCCTTGAGCAGGTCTTTCTGCTTGGCGTAGTCATGGCAACAGCCGCCGGTGATTAAGAGTACCTTGAGCGGTTTGGCCGGCTCGGCGGCCGGCGCTTGAGACGGCAAGCCGAATGCGGTCAGCAGCAAAATGACGGACGGAAGATGCATAGGGACGTTCATAATCTTGTGCCTTCCATTGATGCCAACGAAACGGATGCCGAGGAAAACAGGGCGGGCGCCCGACCGCCGAAGTGTACGATTCAACTGACCTCGTGGAAACGGTTTTCACGGCCCTACCGGCGGTCGCGACGCATCATAACGATAGTTTGGGCGATGCCGCCATATAGTTGGGCGACCTTTTTTCATTTTCAGGCGTAAAATAATATAGAGGCCCACGGGGCGGGGCCCCGGGGCGCCGCGGCGGCCCAACCAACCGCCCGGCAAACCAGAAGCGAGGTGCAAAAAGGAGGGTGAGCGGATTAAATCGATACAGTATTGGAAGGGAGCCTCGCGAGCGGAGACTTGAGCTTCGCAGAAACGCGGCGAGAGCCCGAAAAGAAGAGGCGAGGGTTCTCGGATCCTGACGTTGGGGAACCGGCGACTCGGACGCTCACGAGGCTCGGGGGCAAGTAAGAAAAGGATCGCAGAAATGCGGTCTTTTTTTGTTGGCGAAAACGTCGCCGCCAGGGCAGGTTCAGCGAGGGCGACCCTTCGTGTGCGCCGCTGAGTCCGTTAGACTGGAAGCGGATTGGTCTCGATGAAAACTCGTTTAACGTGCAGTTTATGATTTATGAATGGTCCGCCCTCCCCTCGCGAGTCGGCAGCCGCCCGTGCGGCTTCGATATCCGATAAGCTCAGTCCGCAACGGCGTCTGGCGTTTCTTGAAATGGAAGCAGCCGATGCACGGCGTCTGCGCGACATGGCGGCCGATTTCCACGAGCGGGCCGAGGAATTCGTCGAAGTCTTCTATCGGCATCTGTTCGCTTTCGAGAATACGGCCAAGTTCTTGCAAGCGCCGGAAACGGTGACGCGACTCAAGGAAATGCAGCGGCGGCATCTCGAATCGATGCTCGAAGCTGATTGGAACGACGCATACTTCGAACAGCGGCGGCAAGTCGGCCACGTCCATGCCGACGTCGGCATTGAGCCGCAATATTTTCTTGGCGCTTACAATCTGTATTTGAAATACAGTTTTGCACGACTGGCCGAGAAGCACCCGCACGACATCGAGGCCTACAAGGCCGATGCGGTCTCGCTGCTGAAGGCCGTACTGCTCGACATCGGCTTGACGTTGGAGGCGTATTTCGCCCAGTCAACGATCAACTTGCGGCAAGCTTTGGACATGTTCTGGCAGGCCAACGCCGAGTTGCGTCAATTCGCCCAATTGACCTCGCACGACTTGAAAACTCCGCTGGCGACCGTGGCCAACTTGTGCGACGAAGCCCTGGACGAGTTCGGCGACCAGATGCCCGAGGCGGCGAAACAGTTAATCGCGGCCGCCAGAGACCGCACGTTCCGCATGAGTCGATCGATCGATGAGTTGTTGGCTAGCACGCTGCCCGACGAAAACGAACCCTACCAGGCGGTTTCGAGTCAAGAGGCGTTGGAAGAAGCCCTCGAAACGGCCAGGCCGCTATTGAACGCCGGCGAAGTCGAGGTCTCAATTGTCGGGGATTTGCCGCTGGTGCTAGGCAGTAAAGCCCGGCTCCGTGAAGCGTTCACGAACATCCTCTCGAACGCAGCTAAATTCATCGATCGGCGGCCGGGAAAGTTGATGATCGAAGCGAAAGACCGCGAAGGGCAGTGCGTAATCGCATTCGCCGACAACGGTCCGGGCATTCCGGCCGAAGAACTCAATCGGCTCTTCGGGCCGTTTCGGCGATTGCCTAGGCACCGCGACCGTCCGGGATCGGGGCTGGGGCTGTATTTCACCAAGAGTCTGATCGTGCAGCAGGGCGGCAAAATCTGGGCCGAATCGACGCTCGGCCAAGGCAGCACGTTTTGCATTCAGTTGCTGCGCGCCCAATAACATGGAGGGCCGGGCGCCCTCGCCCGTTGGACGTATAGGGCCGGGCGCCCTCGCCCGGCGTGGATGTTTCCGGGCACCCTCGCCCGGCGCGAGTCTTGGCGGGCGAGGGCGCCCGCCCTCCATCTCGAAAGTGCGTTACGTCACGCCGTATTTCTCCAGCAGCCGGTATAAGCTGCGGCGATTGATGCCAAGTGCGCGGGCGGCGCGAGCCTTGTTGCCTTTCTCGCGTTCGAGCACTTCGATGACGTGCGAGCGCTCGATGTCGTCGAGCCGGTCGCCGACGCCGTCATGCCCGGCCCCTTCGAGCGCCGGCCGGCGGATTTCGGCCGGTAGATCTTCGATGTCGACGACGCCGTCGTCGGCCAAGATCTTTGCGCGCTCGATGACGTTGATCAGTTGGCGGATGTTGCCCGGCCAATGGTAGGCCTCGAGCGCCCGCACAGCGTCGGGCTCGATCTCCCAATTCGGCCCCAAAAAATTGCGGATCAATAGCGCAACGTCTCCCTCGCGCTCGCGCAAGGGGGGCAATTCGAGCGACATCACGTTGATGCGATAGAACAGGTCTTCGCGGAACCGCCCGGCTTTCACTTCTGCGGCCATGTCTCGGTTCGTGGCGGCCAGCAGCCGCACGTCGACGCGGCGTTCCTTGAGCGATCCGACGCGGCGAAACGAGCCGTCTTCCAGCACTCGAAGCAGCTTGGCCTGCAACGAACCGGGCATCTCGCCGACTTCGTCGATCATCAGCGTGCCGCCGTCGGCCAGTTCGAACAGCCCTTGCTTGGCGCTCACGGCGCCGGTGAACGACCCTTTTTCGTGCCCGAACAATTCGCTCTCCAACAGCGTCTCGGTTAGCGCGGCGCAGTTGATGACCACCAGCGGCTTGTCGGCGCGGCGACTGGACTGGTGCAATGCGCGAGCGACCAATTCCTTGCCGGCGCCGCTTTCGCCCTGGATCAAAATCGCCTTGTCGGTCGGGCCTGCGCGTTCGATCAGCCGCAGCACTTCTTTCATCGCGGGCGATTGGCCGATCATGGCGCCGCCAGGTTGGGTGCGTTCGAGCACGGCCTTGAGCTGGCGGTTTTCCTTGCGAAGTTGCCGCTGCTCGAGCGCTTTCCGCACGACGACTTCCAAGTCGGCCAGCGGAAACGGTTTGGTCAGGAAGTCATGGGCGCCGCGCTTCATGGCTTCGACGGCGGTTTCAATGCTCCCTTGGCCAGTGAGCATCACGACTTCGCACTCGGGGCTGTTTTCCTTGAGCTTGCCCAGCAACTCGACGCCGGACAGGCCCGGCATCACCAGGTCGACGACCGCGACATGAAACTGGCGCCGTGCAGCCAACTCCAAGGCGGTCACGCCATCGCAAGCCTCTTGCACGCGGCACCCCCGGCGTGCAAAGCGGCGGGCCACGGTTGCGCGGTACTCGTCGTCATCGTCGACGACCAACAAGTCGATGTTTTCAACTGCGGCATCCTTCTCAACCATGCAAGAATTCCCCAGCGTACGAGATTGGCACAAATTCTCTAAAGCTCCGCCCAAAGCAAGGCTCTGCCATGCGACGCGGGCCCGAAAAATCGGCCCCTTCGGCGCCTCGTACGCCCCGGATGGATGCAGCCGTTGCGAAAGTGCGAAATTGGGCGAAGCGAGCGATTTCGCACGTATCAATTCTAGTCGACATTCGTCCTCTAGGAAACTCCAGGGCGTCGATGCCGAAGAATCTGAAAAACATGAGGCCGGTCCGCAGCTCGGCGCCCGAGTTGCACTAGGGTAAACCGGTGAAGAATTTAGGTCGGTAAAGCGGATTTGAGGGGCGGAAAGAAGTAGGTGGGAGATGGTCGGCGAAGAGGCTATCGCATTTGCTAAGGCGTTTGCAGCCGAACACCGGGAGATGCGGCATTTGGTCGCCGCGTTGAGAGACGCAGTTAATCGGAATCGGCCCTGGTCGCGGGAAGCGGCGCGCGAGGCGGTCAAAGCGGCCGAAGCCATGCGCGTTCACCTGCACCATCATTTTGCGCAAGAAGAGGAAGGCGGCTACCTGGAGCAGGCTCTGGCGATGGCGCCGCGGTTCAACGACGAAGCCCAAGTGCTGCTCGGGGAGCACGCAACCATGTTGCAACTCATCGATCGAGTGGTCGAGGCGACGAAAGGGGCCCTTGAAGACGCCGAGCTTTGGCCGCAATTGCGGCTGCAAGTCAAGGATCTGTTGCGCAAGCTGACCGCTCACGAAGCCTCTGAAAACCGCATCGTGCAGCAAGCTTTCAACGTCGGCGTGGAAGTGGAATGAATGCGCGCAGCGACGTTTGCAATCGATCTCGCCCTGTTTTCGAGGATCGGCCGATGACTCGCTCGACGTTGGAATTCGCCGCTCAGGCGTGCGGCTCGGCGCCCAGCGAAGTTTCGCCGGCCATCGTCGAGCACCTGCGACGCCGGGAAGCCTACAAGGAGCGTCCGTCGAAAGTCGAAGTCAAGGAAACGCACATTTCCTGGGTGTTCTTGACCGATCGTTTCGCCTACAAGCTCAAGAAGCCGGTCCGCTTCGACTTTCTCGATTTCAGCACCCCCGAAGCCCGACGCTTGGCCTGCGAGGCGGAACTGCGCCTGAACGCGCGCTTGGCGCGAAGCGCGTATTTGAGAGTACTGCCGATCACGTCCTCCGCCGACGGCAAGTTTGCGCTCGACGGCCGAGGGACGCCGGTCGATTGGGTCGTCAAAATGCGTCGTTTGCCAGACGACCAGATGCTGGACGGGTTGATCCGGCGCGAGACGCTTTCGGCGGCCCAGGTCGACGAGTTGGCGGACTTCTTGGCCAGATTTTATCATGGTCTTTCGCCGCTGACGACCGAAACGCGGGCCTATCGTCAAATGTTGGAAGCTCACGTCCGCGCCAATCGCAGCGAACTGCTCGGCGAGGTGCATGCCTTGCCTTCGGCCTTGACGAAACGCGTCCACGCAGCGCAGTTGCGTTCGCTGCTCGTCGAAAGCGAGCAATTCGAAGGCCGCGTCTGCGACGGGCGAATCGTGGAAGGACACGGCGACCTGCGGCCCGAACACATTTGCCTGGAAGCTCCGCCGGTCATTTTCGACTGTATCGAGTTCAACGCCGAGTTTCGCCGCCTCGATGCGGCCGATGAATTGGCGTTTCTGGCGATGGAATGCGATCGGCTTGGGTCGGATTGGGTCGGCCAGCGAATTATCGACGCGTATCGTCGGCAGACCGGCGACCGCTTCTCCGAGACGCTCTGGAATTTCTACAAGTGTTATCGTGCTTGCGTCCGCGCCAAGGTGGCCGCGCTGCGCACCGCCGAAGGAGTCGCGAACGGCGAAAACCCCGGCGAGCCGCCATCGTCGAACGCGATTGAATACTTAAGCCTGGCCGATCGTTACGCCGCCCGCTTGGGGCCGCCGGCGGCCATCGTGGTGACCGGATTGATGGGCAGCGGCAAGACGACCTTGGCCGAGGCGCTCGCCGAGTCGCTGGGCGCCGAGCTGATTCAAACCGACCGTGAGCGGCGAGAACTCTTCGGCGCCTCGACCGCTCCGGCGAAATTCGAGGAAGGCGTCTATCGTCCCGAGAACCGCCGGCTCGTCTACGAGCAAGTCTTCCGCCGCGCGGAACAGGCCTTGAGCGAGGGACTGAGCGTGATTCTCGACGGCGCGTTTCTGACGGCCGAGCAGCGGCGCCGGGCCTGGCAAATCGCCGAGACCGCCGGCGCCATCCCGCTCGTGGCCCGTTGCGTCTGCCCGCCCGAGGTCGCTCGCGAGCGGCTGACGCAGCGCCTGGCCAAGGGCGCGGCGCTCTCCGAAGCCAGGGCTGATCTTTACGACTTGCAAAGCGCCCGCCTTGAGCCCGACGCGCCGGGATTCGTCTCGCTCGAGATCGACACGACCTACGGCCGCGGCCAGCAGATCGCCTCCATCACCGCAAAGTTGCGGCGACTTTTAGCCCCGCATCTCCGCCCTGAACGCGAGTTCAAAGTCTGACGCCGCATGTAGATTGCTCCGAATGTCCGCGAAAGAATCATTGAATTGGAATCGCGGGCTCACGCTCCGTCGTTTAGCTCTTCCCATGGTGCTTTGATGGCCCTCAAATGAGCCATCTCGGCGTTTTGGGCGACTATTTGCAAGATTTTCTCGTCTGCAAATCCCAAGCATCTCAAGACGCAGATCGTGAGGACAGCCTTTAATCGCTCCGATAGCCAGTAGAGGTTCGGGCCTACAAGCGTGTTCGCGCCGCGCTCGCCGTAGTTTTTCGCGTGATTGAATGTTGCGAAAAGCGTTTCAATGAAGCGATTCTGCGTAGTGCCTACCACGTCGCAAATCACAGGCCAGTGACGGTCAACCGACTTCGCGAACAAAGTCGGCGCGGCCAGTTCGATTACAGAAGGCATCGCGAGCGTCGCATAAGGCTCTGTCAGCAACAAGTTGGCGTTCAAAAAGGATTCTCGGAAATCCTCGAAAGCTTTCAGCGCAGGATCTTGAGGGCGCTCCTCTTTGAGGAAACATTCCGTCGCCAACATCTGGAGCAAAAAGCGGCGTTCGACATAGTCATGTTTTTCATAACCGTACGAAAAGAACATCGCGCAGAAGGCACGATGAGTCTCGACGAAGCGAAACCAAGTCCGCAAGAAACTCTCGAATCCCCCCGGTACGTCGTCAAGTGCAAATAGCAAGCTACGGCTAGTTTTCGCCCCGCCTTTCTCAGGCGACTCGAAAGGCGAATACAATCGCTCGAAGTCCGACGAATCGGCGTCGTTATCGGCGGTTATGCGGAGCGTGTAACGGTCAATGGATGAAGTGTTGCCCGAGACGAAGACCATCAACCGCAAGAGAGGTCCAACGAATCGCGAATGTATCTCATTCGCAGTTGCGCGGCCAAAATCCCTAATTGCGACGATCGGCGTTTCCTCGAATGAAACCACTCGCGAAATCAAGTCTGAATGGACTTTTTTCGTGAACGCTGCGGAAATTCCGGCGTCTGCGACGTTTGCGCGAATCGGCTCTGGGCGGACCCAATGCGCGGTGTTCATCGAATAATCAACGCTGAGCCCAGAGTAACCGAGCCATGCGGCTAGAGGAGAAAACGAAAGCAATGCCGAGTCGAAGAGCATGGCTTCCGAATCCACGTAGTCGCTCCCCGCAAAACCGTGATTCGCGCAGATCGTCTCCAGTGAAATCCCGGGCATGCCTGTCTGTAAGTTGGTCCTGAAGCAGTTAAATAACGTAATGAATCTGCCGTAGGGGCTGTCACTCACGACGCCTTGGATGAGGGGATAAGCGGCGTTTTCGATGCTCAAGCCGGGCCGAAACTTGCCCGCCAGCTTGAGCGAAAGCCCGCCGTCTTTCGAGAATGTGAGCGTGCCGGGGATTTGCGAGTCCGGCGCGGATGGCAGAAACCAAACGCCAATCGATTCAAACGGCTTCATACGTCAGACTGCTGAGATCGGGCACATTGAAATCCATCGCTGACCCGGCAATCTGCCATCGCGGTCTTCGCGTGATGATCGCCGTCGAACCTTGCGGTAAATCAGAGGTATTGGCGAGTTCGATCTCGCCACAGACCCATGAGGCAATTAGCTCGCGCGCCCTTTGGGCCGATTCGACCGACAATGCGCAAGCGATCACCAACTCGCGAATCGCGCGGGGGTCCGTGGGGCCGCCTCCAAACGTGTCGAGCCAGAAATCCAACTCCAGCGTGTCGCCGCCCGGTTCATACTGGATGACCCTGATCGCCTTGCGTTGGACGTCGGACACGGCCGTAAAAATAGGATTCCCGTCTCGTGGAGCCTGCGGCTGGAACCAATTTGGGCGCCAGCCGCCAATCGTTCGCGTGATTTCCGGAATCTTTCCCCATATTTCCCGCATCCAGAAATCTTCTGCTTGCCGATACTCAGACTCGTTCGTGAGGAATCTTGGAAAGAGATGTGTCATCGGCTTTGATCGTCGGGTCGCTTTGGGACAAAAGCGAGCCCGCTATTGACCTCCATATCAACGCGAGGGTCGGTGGATCGCACCCCTCGCCTAGGGAAGGTTTTTTTGATCGGTCCAATACCGTTCGCCGCAGCGGCAGCGTCGATATACTGTCGAGCTTCGGCAAATGCCGTCTCTCGTGCGATTTGATCGGTGAGACTCAACCTATCGTGCAAAGTAGTCAACAACACATGTCCGTCAGCAGCGGCAAGCGGATCGTTCTGCGCCCAACTTTCCGATTCCTGAAGTCCTCGCCCTTTGCCTCCCTGGGCTTGAAGTCGCCCGCGGTGCGGAAACCCTGCCTTCGCAATCAACGCACCTGCCCCTTAAGTATAGCCTTGCAGCGGGTTATGGAAGCGCCGTACCGATCGTAACAGTTCCGTCCCGGCCAAGCTAGCGCTTGCCGCCGGCAAGCGCCCTATTTGGACGCGGAGCGTCTGGAGTTGCGTTCTTGGGCAGCGCGTGGGAAAAAGGCGAAACCCCAACGCCGTTCGCCCTCACCCCGGCCCTCTCCCAGAGGGAGAGGGAGAGGGAGCGAGCTAATCCTTGAACATGAATTCCGGCGTGTTCAACAACGCCCACAAGAGATCTTCCGTCGCCTGGCGGCGGTTGCCTTGGCTGGCGGCGAAGACTTGGGCGCCGATTCGAATCTCTTCGGCCTCGGGCGGGCGGTTGTAGGCCAAAAGGTAGAGTTCTTCGACGATCTGCTCGGGCGTCTGGCCGCTGGCGGCGAGCTTGGCGCAGCGGCCTTGGTCGCTGGTGACTTTGGCGTGCAGGTTCGGAGCGTTCATCAGGTGCAATGCCTGCACCACCGTCGTGTCGGGCGTACGTTCGCAGGGCGGATCCTGGTTGGCGTCCGGCCTGCCGAAGGCGTCGAGAAAGAGCGAGTTGACGCGGTGCGTCCAAATCTCCATTGCCCGTGATCCGGGCGGCATGCCAGAGTAATTCTCGGGGATTTCCGTGATGTCGCAAACCGCGTCCAGCAGCACCTCGGCCCGCAGCCGTTGGCGATAGTGCCGCGAATAGTTCCGCGTGTCGACCACGTTTCGCTCGTTGGGCAGCGACGAAAGGCCGTAAACGTGCGAGGTCATGATCGCCCGCAATAGCTTCTTCTGATCGAAGCCTAGCCGGCGGAACTCGGCGCCCAGGGCCGTAAGCAACGCCTGGTTGCTGGCCGGGTTCGTGGCCCGAATGTCGTCGACCGGCTCGACCAGCCCGCGGTCCATCAAGTCGGCCCACAGGCGGTTGGCTTGCACCTCGGCGAAGAAATGATTCTCGGGCGAGAGCATCCACGCCATCAGGGCATCTCGCGGGTCGTCGCCGGGCTCGATCTTGGGCGCCGGGCCGAACAGCGGCTTGGGCTCGAGCGTCTCGCCGGTCAGCGGGTGCTGCACCGAACCCTTGGCCGCCGTGAAGATCATTTCCTCGCTGCCCGAGATCGGCGGCGACAGGCCCGTTCCCTTGTGTCCGATGCGGGCGAAGTAAGCTGCCAGTCCGTAAAAATCGCTCTGTCCCCAAACCTCGAACGGGTGATGGTGGCACTTGGCGCATTCCAGGCGGATGCCCAAAAACAGCTGGCTGACAGTGGTCGTGATTTCGTCGGGCGTGCGGCGGTCGCGGAACAAGACCACCGCGCCGTTGCGCCAGGTGCTGCCTTGGGCCGTGACCAGCTCGCGCACGAACTCGTCGTAGGGCAGATTCTTGCGGAACGCGTCGCGCAAAAACGTATCGAGGCTGAGCGTGGCCTTGATGCCGACGCGGTAAGCGTTCGGCCGCAGCAGGTCGGCCCACTTGCTGGCCCAGAAGTCGGCGTACTCGGGCCGCTCAAGCAGCCGGTCGACCAGCGATTCGCGCTTGTTCGGCGACGTGTCGGCCAGGAAGGCGCGGACTTCCTCGGGCGTCGGCAATCGGCCGATCGCGTCGAGATGCGCCCGCCGCAGGAACGTGGCGTCGGAGGCCGGCTCGCTGGGGGTCATGCCGAGCTTTTCGAGCTTTTCCCAGACCAGCGCATCGATGAAATTGTTGCGCGGCAGCGAAGCGTAGATCGCCGGGTCGGGCTTGTCGGCCAGCGGAATGATCGTGTTCCAGGTTGCGATGTGCCCCATGTAGCGAGCCATGATCGCCGCGTCGCCGACGAGCATGCCGGCCTCCACCAGCCCGGCGCCGTCGACCGCCGCGATCGCGCTTTCGCTCGATTGAAAATCGGTCATGGCAGTGACGTCGCGCGTCGAGCCGTCGCTATAGTGCGCCTTCACGGACAGTTGTTCTTGAACGCCGGCGGCCAGCACGCGCTCGGGCGGCGAAAGCGAGATCCGCGCTAATTGCGGGTCGTCCTTGGCGCCTCGCGGCATGCCTTGCTCGATCCAGCGGCGGATCGTCTGGTACTCGGGGCCATCGAACTTCAGCCGCTCGCCGCCGCCGTGCGGCAAGCGGGCAGCGGCTTTGCGCAAGAGCAGGCTATTGTCGGGCGCCGCGGGGAACAAGCGGCGGCCGCGGGCGTCTTTGACCAGACTGGCGTAGTCGAACTCTGGATCGAAGCCCAACAACGATAGTTGAAAGCCGTTCTGCCCTCGCGACTTGCCGTGACAAGGCCCCGAGTTGCACGCGGCCTTGGTCAGAATCGGCAGCACGTCGAGTTCGAACTTGATCGCGCCGCCGCTGACTGCGCCGCCGCTGATCGTCTCGGCGGCGGACTTGGTTTCGGACGCCGCTTCGCCAGCCCAGAGGGCCGCCGATGGCGAGACCAAGAATGCCGCCAAAGCGGCGAACGCAACGTGGCGAGCAGGTAAGGAGTACGGCATCGGCGGGAACTTGGGGGGGGGGTGGGAGGCTGTCAGCGACCGCCAACCCATAATGTAGTCGGTCCGTACTAACCGAGCAACGTGCGGCCGACGTCCCTCGCCAATCAGAAATCGCGCAGGATCTCTTCGGCCGCGTTCTTGCCGCAGGCGCCCATCACGCCGCCGCCGGGGTGCGCGGCGGCGCCGCAGAGGTACAGCCCGCGAAGCGGCGTGCGGTAATCGGCCCAGCCGGCCACCGGCCGTAGCGAGAAGAGCTGGCCCAGCGACATGGCCCCTTGAAAGATATTGCCGCCGGTCAGCCCGAACGTGCGTTCCAGGTCCAAGGGACTGAGCACCTGGCGGTGCAAGATGGCGCCCGGCACGTTGGGGGCGTATTGGGCCAGCTCGGCGATGCAACGGTCGGCGAACGATTCCTTGAGGCTGTCCCAATCGCCCGCGGCCAGGCGGTAAGGAGCGTACTGCACGAAGATCGACATGATGTGCCGTCCGGGCGGCGCGATCGTCTGGTCGACGCTGGTGGGCAGCGTGATTTCGAGGATCGGATGCTCGCTAGGTCGGCCGTACTTGGCGTCGTCGTAGGCCCGTTCGAGATAATCGAGATCGGGGCCGATGTGGATCGTGCCGTGATGGTGCGGGGCGATTTCCTTGCCCGGCCGCGAGACGAAGTCGGGCGGCTCGGCCAAGGCCAGGTTGATCTTGGCCGAGGCGCTCGAATAGTCGATCCGCGAGACGGCGGCGCGGAAGTCTTCCGGCAAATCACTCGCATCCAAGAGTTTTTCGAACGTCCAATGCGGATCGATGCTCGACGCTACGACCGGGGCTTCCAATTGGCCGCCGCCGACCAGCGCGATGCCCGTCACCCGTCCGGCGGAGGTCGTGATGCGGCGGACTTCGGTTTCGCGGCGGATCTCGACGCCCAGGTCGAGACAGGCCCGCGCGATCGACTCGCTGAGCTTGCCCATCCCGCCTTGCACGTATCCCCACACCCCGCGTTTGCCGCCGGCCTGGCCCATCATGTGGTGCAACAGCACGTAGGCGCTGCCGGGCGCCGAGATCGAACCGAACGAGCCGATGATCGCGTCGGTGGCCAGCGTGGCTTTGAGCGGTTCGCTCTTGAACCAGCGTTCGAGAATCGGCCGCGCGGCGCCGACGAGCAGTTCGATCGCCTCGGGCATGTCGCGGCCCAGTTCGGCCGCGGCCTGGCGCAGGTTCCAGAGTTTGACGGCGTCGCGAATCCGTTTGGCCAGGCCGCGGCGGCGCCAGTCGGCCGGCAGCGGCAAGGCGTCGGGCGGCGCCAACATCAAGCTCGGCTCAATCTGTCTCGCGATACGCTCCAACAGCGCCTCGTAACGCGGATAGGCCGCGGCGTCTTCGGCCGAGAAGCGGGCGATTTCGCGCTCGTTCAACCCCTGCTCGGGCCCCATCAACAGCGAACGCCCGTCGAGCAGGGGCGTAAACGACGACGGGCTGCGCGGCAGGATCTTGAAGCCGTAGTGCGCCAGGCGCAGGTCGCGGATGATCTCGGCCAACAGCAGGCTGACGACATAGGCGGCCGTCGAGACCTTGTAGCCGGGCCACAACTCCTCGGTCGCACACGCCCCGCCCAGCACGCCGCGCCGTTCGACCACGCAGACCGATTTTCCGGCCTTTGCCAGATACGCCGCGGCCACGAGCCCGTTATGCCCGCCGCCGATAATCACGCAGTCGAATCGAGCACGAGCAACCACCGGGCGATTTCCTTGAAGAATTCCAGACTTGCCAGGGCCGCCAGCCGGCCCGCCGGAATCTATCGTCGGACGGGCGAGGGGACAAATTTCCGGTAAATCCCAAAAATCGGGCGAATCGACGCGGACCGGGTTCCGCCTCGCCTGAGATTGCGGTTTGCGCCCTACCGGAGCGAGGCAATCGCCGCCTGCCCCAAAGCGATCCCGCCATCGTTCGCCGGAACTGCCGAATTCGTCAGCAACTGCACGTGCGGATGCTCGGCGAGCTGCTCGACGATCAGGCGCCAGAGGATTTCGTTCTGAAACACGCCGCCGGAGCAGGCGACGAAGCGGAGCTTGTGCCGTTCGACCAGCCGCACGATTTGCTCGACCGTCGCCGCAGCGAGCGCCGCGTGAAACGCCGCGGCGATCTCGCGGCAGTCGCGCCCGGCGAGTCGGTCGCGAACGATGGCCGTAACCAGCGGCCGCCAGTCGAGGCCGGGAAACGGATACGCGGCCTGACGGTCGCAAGCTTGAGCCAAATGTTCCAGCCAGATCGCCGCCTGGCCCTCGAAGCTCGTTTCGCGCGTGAACCCGACCAGCGCCGCAACGGCATCGAATAGCCGGCCGACTGAACTAGAAGCAAAGCACCGCACGTTCTTTTCGACCATCGCCCGCGCGAGTGCGAAGCGGCGCGAAAAGCAAAACGGAGCCTGTTCCAGATCGGGCAGGTCCGGCAGCTCTGCCAAAAAGCCAGCGGCGGCCTGCACCGGAAAGCGAGCCGCCGCATCGCCGCCGGGCATCGGCGCCGGCCGCAGCCAGCAGGCGCGCTCGAAGCCCTCGCGAACGCTGCCGATGAAGCACTCCCCGCCCCAGATCGTTCCGTCCTCCCCATAGCCTGTCCCGTCGAATGCCACGCCGAGCACGCGTTCGTCGAGAAGTTCGTGCTCGGCCAGCACGCTGGCGATATGGGCGTGATGGTGCTGCACGGCGATGCGCCGCGCGGCGGGCAGCGCCCCGGCAATACGGGTCGAGTGAAATTGCGGGTGCAGGTCGTACACGATGGTCAGCCGCGCAGGGTCGACCTCGTACATCGATAGCAGATCGTGGATGGTTTCTTGCAGCGACGTCTGCGTTTCCAGATCGTCCAGATCGCCAAGGTGCTGGCTGACGAACGCTTGTCCGTCGACGACCAGCGCGACGGAGTTCTTCAAGTCGGCCCCGAGAGCCAGGATCGGTTCGGATGCCGGAAGTCCGCAAACCGCCCCTGGAGCATGACCGCGAGCACGGCGAATCATGAATGGGCGCTCTTCTCGCACCGCAATTACCGAATCATCAATACGCCGGGCAATTGGCCGATCGCCGACGAGAAACGCGTCGGCGATGCCCGCCAACCGCGCGAGAGCATCTTCATCGCGATAGGCAATCGGTTCGTTCGAGCGGTTCGCGCTGGTCAACACCAACGGCGTCGGAGCGCCCTCGGCGAGCAACAAGCAGTGCAGCGGCGCATAAGGCAGCATCAGGCCCAGTTGCGAACTGTCGGGAGCGACCAGCGGCCAAGCGGCGCGAGCGGCGACTAAGACAATGGGCCGGGCCGGCGACCTCAACAGCCGCTCGTGCTCCTTGCTCAAGTGCGAAATGCAACGAGCTTCCTCGATGTCTCGCACAAGCAACGCAAATGGTTTTTCCTTGCGGTACTTTCTCGATCGCAAGGCCTCGACCGCATCGGCGTTCGAGGCATTGCAGGCCAGGTGATAGCCGCCGATGCCTTTGACGGCCACGATCTTGCCCGCTCGCAACAGCGCAGCGGTCTGCCGGATGGCAGCGTCGCCGCATTCCACCGACTCACCGTTTACGAGCAGACGATAGCCCGGTCCGCACGCTTTGCAGGCCGTCGGTTGGGCGTGGTAGCGGCGGTCGAGCGGATCCTCATATTCACGCCGGCACTCAGAACAAAGCAGCCAGGCGGCCATCGTCGTATTCGCCCGATCGTAAGGCAGCGAGCGCACGATCGAATATCGAGGGCCGCAATGCGCGCAGTTGATGTACGGGTAGCCGAAGCGCCGATCGCCTGGATCGTGCAGTTCTCGCAAACAGTCGTCGCAGACGGCCAGGTCAGGCGAGATGCGCACCGTCGGCGCCGACTCTCGCCGGCTGTCGCGAATCTCGAAGCCGCTCAGCCCCTCGGGCGTCGTTTCACGAACGGAAAACTCGGCGATTGTGGAGGCGGGCGGCGGATCGGACCGCACGGCTGCGAGGAATTGCTGGAGAGCTTCGCGCGGCGCCTCGGCATGGATCTCTACGCCCGCAGCGTCGTTGAGCACCCAGCCGGCAATGGCAAATCGCTTCGCGGTGCGAAACACAAAAGGCCGAAACCCGACCCCTTGCGTGACTCCGCCGATCGAAACGCGGCAGGCTGTCCGGTCTGGCGCCGGCATCTCGGCTCGCTGTTGCACGCGCACTGCCATGTTCTGGAACCGCCAACTCCCGATCACCGCTCCAGCGCCAATCGTAGCACATGATAGATCGACGCCTGCACCTCCTGGATGCGGGGAATGTAGTCCGAGCGGACGACGAAGGCGTAATCGGCCAGTTTCTCGCGGACCAAGTCTCCGCCGTCGTAGCCCGCCAGGCCCAGCACGAGCATGCCTCGTTTCCGGGCTTCGCGCAAGGCGGCGGCGATGTTCTTCGACTTACCGCTCGTCGAAATGCCGACGACGACGTCTTGCGGCCGGCCGTTGGCGATCAGTTGCCGCAAGAACACTCGTTCGACGCCCACATCGTTGCTGATCGCGCTGAGGATGGCCGGTTCCAGCGAGAGCGAAATGGCCGCTATCGGGCGCATTCCGTTCGGCGGCGCGACGCAATCGAGCATCAGGTCGTTGGCGTCGGTGGCCGAACCGCCGTTGCCCATCGCCAGGATCGCGCCGCCGGCATCGATCCGCTCGCGGACGGCCAGCGCGGCATCGGCCAAGGCCGGCGCCTGCTCGGCGGCGAATTGCGTTCGCAATCGCTCGTCGTCCGCCGCCTTCTGCCGGATCGACGCCGCGACGTCGGCCAGCGCGTCGCTCGCGTCTGCCGCCGTTTGCCCTCCCAGGAACGGGTAGAGAAACCCGGCTTCGCCGACGTCGTCGCCGCGAGACTGCTGCTCGAAAAACACGTGGACTGTTTCCCACAGCGTGTGGTACATCAGCTCCGTCAGTTCCTGATGAATGAACGGATCGTCGCAGGCGGCCGGCAACGGATGATCGCCCAACCGACCGGGCCACGAGCAGACCAGCGCCCCGCGATCGCGGATGCGGTCGAGCGCCGCTGTCAACTCGGCGTCGCCTGCGGGCGGAGCAAAGCCCATCACGATGTCGTCGGGCCGCACCAGCGCGTCGAGCATCGCCCGCGGCGCCAGCGACAAATCGAGCGCCGGCAAGGCCCGCTTGCCGACGATCACCGGGTGGACGAATTCGACCGAAACGTGTTGCGCATCGGTCGCGCAGGCGCCGACGCCCGCCGCCAACAGCCGGCCGCCGCGTCGAAACCGTTCGGCCATTTCCCGGCACGCTTCGGCCAGCGCCTCGCAGTGCGCTGGAATGTACTCGGCCGAAATGCGATTGCGTCGCTCGAACTGCGAGCGGACGAAATCACAAAGGTCTTCAATGGCGCCCATAGCGGCTCGTTTGCGTCAGCAAATGCGGGGCAAGGGATCGCCGATCAACATATCGACCACGCGGACGCCGCCATACGAGGCCCGCGCCAGCACTCGCGACAACGAACCTTTTCGCACTTCGCCCAGCAGGCAAGCTCGTTCGCCGCCGGGCGTGTTGCGCAGCGTTTCTAACGCTTGCGCGGCGACTTCTTCGCGGACCACGGCCACGAACTGCCCCTCGTTGGCCACCTGCAGCGGATCCAGACCCAGCAATTCGCAGGCGCCGCGGACCGCATCGTCCAGCGGCACGGCTTCCTCGTCGATCACGACTGTCATCCGCGCGTCGCGAGCCAATTCATTGAGCACGGTCGCCGCTCCGCCGCGCGTGGCGTCGCGCATCCATTTCACGCCGGCGCCGCACGTTTCCAGCAAGGCCTCAGTCATGGCCGCCAGCGGGCGCGTATCGGAACGAATGTCGGCTTCAATGTCCAACTCCGCCCGAGCCAGCATGATCGCCATGCCATGATTGCCGATCGGCCCGGAAAGCAGCACGCGGTCGCCCGGACAAACGCGGTCGGCGCGCAACTCGGCCCGAGGATGGATGGCGCCCAGCCCCGTGGTGCAGATATACAATCCATCGGCCTTGCCGTGTTCGACCACCTTCGTATCACCCGCCACGACGGGCAGGCCGAGATGCCCGGCCGCGGCTGCCATCGCCGTAATCTCCTGCCGGAGGATCTCCGTGGGAAGGCCCGCTTCCAAAATTAGTGAGGCTGTAATGGCGATCGGCTTGGCCCCGGAGACCGCCAGGTCATTGACCGTGCCGTTGATCGCCAGTTCGCCGATCGAACCGCCGGGAAACCGTAGCGGTTGAACGACGAAGCTATCGGTCGTCACGGCTAGTCTTCCGGATTGCGCAGGCAGAACGGCCGCGTCGCCAAGCGGATTCAACCAGTCATTGGCCAACAGCGGGCGGATCAGTTCTTCGACCAACCGCCGCGAAGCTTCGCCGCCGGCGCCGTGGGCCATCGAAATCTGTTTGTCGTGAAACGCGGTCGAGCCGCCGCCCGGAGTTTTGTTCATCAAGCTTTGAGCCATGCGGGGCGACCTTGTGATGAGCGAGATCCGTTACGTCGTCACGATCGGCAGCCGCGTTTGACCGTATTTGAAATGCGCGGCGCAGGCGCCTTCGGATGAAACCATCAAGGCCCCGATCGGCCGCTCGGGGGTGCATTCGACGCCGAACAACTTGCACTCGTGCGGCTTCAGTACGCCTTTCAGCACCTCGCCGCATTGCGCCGCTTTGGGATCGGCCACGCAGACGCCGCGGATGGGCATGACCTTTTCGGCGTCCCAAGCGGCGAAACTCTCGCGGATGCGCAGCGCCGATTGCGAAATGAACCCCAGCCCTCGCCACTCGAAGTGCGGCCGCACCTCGAACACTTCCGCCAAGGCTTTGAGCGCCGGCAAGTTACCCGCCCAGGGCACGACCCGCCCATATTGATTCTCGACCTTGCTCTCGCCGGCGCGCAGTTGCCGCAGAATCATTACGATCGATTGCAAGATGTCGGCCGGTTCGAAGCCGGATACCACGATCGGGCAGCGATAGTCGCGCGCGATGAATTCATACGGCCGGCACCCGATCACCGTCGACACGTGCCCGGGGCCGATGAACCCGTCGAGCCGCATGTCGGGAGAATCGAGAATCGCCCGAATCGCCGGGATGACGGTGACGTGATTCGAGAACACCGAGAAATTCATGACGCCCAGCTCGCGAGCGCGCAGCAGCGTCAGTGCCGTCGAGGGGGCCGTCGTCTCGAAGCCGATCGCGAAAAACACCACCCGCCGCTCGGGGTTCTGCTGGGCGATCCGCAACGCGTCGAGCGGCGAATAGACGATCCGCACGTCGGCGCCGCGAGCCTTGCTTTCCAGCGGGCTGCCTTGCGAGCCCGGCACACGCATCATGTCGCCGAACGCCGTGAAGATGCACTCCGGATCGTTGGCCAATTCAAGACCGTCGTCGATGCGCCCCATCGGCAGCACGCACACCGGGCAGCCGGGGCCGTGGATCAACTCGATTTCCGGCGGCAGCAACTCCTTCAAGCCGAAGCGAAAGATGGCGTGCGTATGGCCGCCGCAAACCTCCATCAAGCGATGCGTTCGGCCGGGCTCGACCAGGCTGCGGATTTCGGCCAACGCCTTGCGCAGCAGCGCAGGATCGCGGAATTCGTCGACGTATTTCATGGCCAGGGTCTCCCGCGCCCATTGCCTTTCGCAGCGTCGCCCGTCGCAACGCCAAGCCCGTCACTCGTCGGCGGCGACCTGGTAGCCGCCGGCTTCTTCCTGGGCCGCGCCGGCTTCGCCCAATTGTCTCAGCAATTCCAACTGTTCGGCGGCCCGCTCGCCGCTGATTTTGCTCATCGCGAAGCCGACGTGGATCAAAACCCAGTCGCCCGGCCGCGGCGGGTCGGCTTGCAAAAGCTGCACGCTCACCTTGCGTCTCACGCCCAAGATGTCGACGACGGCCAGTTGCAAATGGTCGTCGAGCAGTTCGCAAATTTGGGCGGGAATGGCCAGACACATAGAATGGATTGTTTAGCCGGCGTACGATACTGTCAAGTTGACGCCGCCGCGGATGGCGTGCTGCGCCGCTTGTTTCCCAATGTCGCGCAACAATTTGACAGCCGGGGACAAAGTCCTAGAATGCCGGGCGAACCTCTCCTGTGATAAGCCTTTTCTTCGAAATCGGGGAGGCGCCGTCATGCACGAACTTTCCGTGGCGCAATGTGTGGTCGACGAGGCCTGCAAAGCGGCTGCGAAAGAAGGCGCCGCGAGGGTCACGAAGCTCTGGCTGCGCATTGGCGCCCTGGCCGGAATCGTCGAGGAGGCCTTGCGATTCTGTTTCGACGTGGCGGCCGAAGGCACGGCCTGCCAAGGGGCGGCCCTGGAGATCGAACGCGTCGATCTCAGCGTGATGTGCGAGAACTGCCGCCAACCCCGCACGCTAGCCGAGCGCTTCCTGTTTGTCTGTCCAGAATGCGGATCGCCCACGCCTGAGATTCTCGCCGGGCAAGAACTGGAACTCGTCTCGTTGGAGATTACCGCCGATGCAGCCGCGGATTCTTGAGCTTCGCACGAAAATCTTGAAAAAGAACGACGAGCTGGCGCGCCAACTGCGCGCGGAATTCGCCCGTTGGGGAGTTTTCGTCTTGAATGTCGTCGCCGGGCCCGGCGCCGGCAAGACCGAATTGCTCGCACGCACGTTGTCTTGCTTGAACGCCGGCTATCGCGCCGCCGCGGTCGTCGGCGACCTGGCCACCGAAAACGATGCGGCGCGCCTGGCCGCCAGCGGCTCGGACGTCAAGCAAATCCTGACCGGGACGATGTGCCATCTCGAAGCCGAGATGGTCCGCGGCGCGATCGCCGATTGGGATTTGAACGGCTGCGATTTTCTGTTCATCGAGAACGTCGGCAACCTGGTTTGCCCGTCGAGTTGGGATTTGGGCGAGGATCTGCGCGTGTTGCTGTGCGCCGTCACCGAAGGGGAGGACAAGCCCTTGAAGTACCCGACGTTGATCAATACGGCCGATCTGGTTTTAATCAGCAAAACCGATTTGGCGGCGGCCGTCGAATTCGACGTCGCCGCGACGTTGAAGAACATCCAATTGGTGCGTCCGGGCGTGCCCGTGCTACTTGTTTCGGCCAAGACCGGCCAGGGCATGGACGACTGGCTGGCGTTTTTGAAGCTACGGAGAGAGGAGAAGCAGCAACGATGGAACACCGACAACTCGGCGGCTCGGGATTCAAAGTCCCTGTCTTGAGCCTTGACCGCATTAGGGAAGCTTGGCGATCCGAATGTTCTTGAACTCCACCCACATTGGTTTGCCCGCGTGAAGCTGCAGGGCCAGAATGCCCTCGCTCAGCGCCAACTGCGGATCGTTATCGGTGAAATCCAAAATCAGGCGACCGTTGAGATAGTGCCGGATGTGATTACCGCGGGCCGTGATCACGACGTCGTTCCAATCGTCGAGCTTGAACAGCTTCTCGAAGCCCGCCTGGTCGATCAGCGCATCGCCGACGACCTTCTTGCCGCTCGGCTCCCAGGTCGCCCGTTCGCCGACCTGGCAAATGCGGCCTCGCTTGCCGCCTTCGTCATAGATGAAGCTTGAAGTGTTTGGAAACTTGTTTTCGTTGCGGATTTCGTGCTGATAGCCGCGCACGACCCAGGCGTTACCGACCTTGCCGTCGGTGATGTGCTTCGAGCGGTACTGAATGCCCGAGTTATTCGTGGCGTTCGAGCGAAAGGAGAGCCGCAGGTCGAAATCCTTCGTCTTGCCCCCCTTCCAAATGATGAACGTGTTGCCCTTGGCGGGATTCTCGGCCGTCGTCTCGCCCCGGATGGCGCCATCTTCGACGCTCCAGAGCCGCGGATCTCCGTCCCAGCCCGTCAGATCCTTGCCGTTGAAGATCGAGTGCATTCCGGCCGGTTCCGGGGGAGCGGCAGTCGGCTCGCTCTGGGCATACAACTGGCAAGGCAACAAGCACGCGATCAACGGAAGCAGGCGGCGTAACATGAATCATCTCCAGTACACGAATTAGGACAAGTGCGATGAAAGTCGCCGCAGCGCGGCCGCCTCAAGCTCGATCGCCAAGCCGGGCGTTTCGGCCTGCTCAATCGGACTTAGGCGGCGGAGATCCGGGCGGCGGCGCGCTCGGCGGTTGCGGTTCCGGAGGTCGATCGCCCCCGCGACGGCGCTGGCGGGCCTGCTGGGCGCTGGTGAGCGTGTCGAGCAAGGCCGGAATCTGCTGGGACGAGAGGAACACGCGGCAGGAGACGGCCGACCGGGGATAGAACGTGGTGATGAAATCGAACCAGAATTCCGAGGGCGTATGGCCGATCATGACGGCGTTCGCGTAGACGCCGCTGAGCAATTCGTCGGGCAGCTTAAGTTGCTCGTACAACTCGGAAATGCTCGTGCGACCCTGCGGCTGCGGCGGAGCAGGCAGCGGCGCGGGGGCGCCGAAGCGGCTTTCGTACATCTTCAAGTTGTCGCGCAGGGCCTGAATGAACTGAGCGAACACCGCGTGCGACAGCGCCACCCTGGCAGCGACTGAATGCGGCGCCCCGAGCCGCTGCAAAAAGTCGATCACGAATTCGTGCGGTCCGTCGAAGACGACGGCGCCGGTGCTCAAAACTCCGTGCCCGATGTGCGGAGGAACGCGTGCGCTCACCGACGCATGCTGCAACTGTTCGTTCACCGCTCCCGGCGGCGGGCTCGGCTCCCCCTCAGGGCGGCCCTGGTCGTCGGCGTTCATGCTCGTTTCTCCCTGGCTCAGCGAACCGAGCCCCTGTCAACGTAAATAGTTAGAGCAAAGCGTATTACCGGCTGAATGTCAATGATGCTTCGGCCGCAGCCTCGATGCAAAAATTAGTTGCCCAGGCAAGCAATGCCTGGGCAAGTTGACGCCAAATGGTTTTCTCATGCTCTCGACATCATTTCCTCACGCTCGATCACTAACCTATTGTGCGTTTTTACCCTATTTTGTTAAGCGTTTTTGCCCTATTTCGCAGCCTTCTGATTGAGAGTGCCAAGTGCCGGAACAGACGCCCAAGCCCGCCGCAGGCAAACCTGCGCAGGGCAAACCTTCGCCGGTCGCTGAGGGCGAATACCAGTTTTTGCCCGTCGAATGCCCCAAGTGCCATTTCGAAGGCAAGGTCAAGATCTCGCGGCTCGACCGCACGTTTACTTGCAAACAGTGCAAGAAGGTGTTTCACGTCACCTTGGACGGAACCGTATCGGGCGAGCGTCCGACGGAGGTCGTGGCCGATCCGGCGCAGTTTGTTACCGAAGAGCCGCAAGGCCCGCTTGCGAAATGGCTTGAATCGCTGCCGCGCGCCTGGCAGATGGCCTTGCTCGGACTGGGCGGGCTGCTGCTGGCTTACGGAGTCTCGGTGTGGATGGAGCCCGTCAAGCCGCTGCCCGGCGAGCTTGAAGATCGCGCGGTCTTCGCCGGCCAGGCGCTGGCCAAAGGCGAATGGAAGCAATTGAAGCGGCTAGCTAAGTCGAAGACCGCCGGCGATTTAGGGCGCTGGTACGACCTGGTTCGGCCGAAAGATTGGGCCGACGTTACAGCCGAGGCAAGCGTCAAGGTGGAGGTTGGAACTCCTACGCAGCAGCTCAAAGGCTATGAAAAGGAAAAGCCCATCCTGGACGCCGTCCTGACAATCAGCATCGAGCCAGCCGGCAAGAGCAAGCTCGAAAATCTTTCGCTGTATTTCTCGCAAGACAATGGGGCGGATTGGTGGCTGGATGGCGAACGCATGCTGAGCGATGCATCGGCCGCCAAGAAGCCTGCGAAAAAACCGCTGCCCAAGCCCAACGCGGCCAACTGATTTCGCGCCTGATTTTACGTAGCCCAGGCATAAATGCCTGGGCTATTTAAAAGTTCTGGCCGAAGTCCGTCGGGGAAATCCAGCAGCAAAGTGCCGTACACCCAGGAATCGCGGCGGTTCTCGCTTCCCCGGCACGCCACGAAGGGCGTACACTGATATGGTTGGACCAGTCAAGGGTGATTGTTTCGCCTTGCGGCGGGTGCTTCATGGCGGATGTTTCACGGTGTTTAGGGAATGGCCAGGAGACGGAACGCGGCGATGAGTCGGCGACGGTAAATC
>Ga0307373_10002017_pt1 | contig 37215 bp, 36 predicted proteins | sample OX2MG_FD_202534 | JGI IMG/M metagenome (GOLD analysis project Ga0307373, IMG submission 202534) | Soil microbial communities from Risofladan, Vaasa, Finland - OX-2 | ecosystem: Environmental > Terrestrial > Soil > Coastal area > Acid sulfate soil | place: Finland: Risofladan, Vaasa | collected...
ACGGCTCGGTGGCCGCCATCGACGTGGTGGGAAGCGGCGGCCAGGTCCTGGCCGGCTACGGGCTCGGCACCGAGAGCTCGGTGCCGACCGGGGGTGAGGCGCCCAGCTCACTGCCTCCGCCGGGCGCGGCCCAACCGACCGATCCCGCCGGGGCCACCACGGCGATCACCCGAGCCCTGACCACGGCCCTGGGGTGCAGTGCCTCGCCCGTCCAGCGGATCGGGGTTATCGCCGGGGGAGACCCCGTCGAGACGCTGCCCGACTTCGGAGGGACGGCCACGGTGCGGGTCGACCGGGTGGTCTTCACCTCGGCCAGTTCGGCCGTGGCCCAGTACCACCTCTATTCCGGCCAGCTCGATGCCGGCCAACACGAGACCGGTCCGCTCTACGCCGCCGCCACCCTGGTCGCTGACACATGGCAGCTGTCGCTGGCGTCGGTGGCCCCCGGGCTCCAGGTGACGCCGGCCCACCAGGTGGGCAACGTCACCGTGGCCCCGGGTGGGCCTCTGTTCGTGAAGACCTGGCCGGGCGGCACGGCGGTGGCGGTGTACAGGGCGCTGCCCGGTTCGCAGTCCGGACCCGGTTACGGCACGGGCGACGCGGCCTGCACCCCGGCCGGGGGCATCGTCGAGGAGGTCACCACGCCCGGGGCCGTGGCCGTGCTCAGCGCGGCGCTCTTCCCGAACTATGCCGCACCGTTGATCGACGCCGCGGTGTCGAGCGTGGGAACCGCCGAGGGCGCGCCCGCCACCGTGGTCGACGTGGAGACCGGGCCCCAGGCGGCGTCGGTGTCGGTGACCCGCAGCACGGGCACGGTCCGGGTGTCACCGGTGGACGGGGCCGCGGTCATCGTCCTTCCCGGCGCGCCTTCCAGCGCGCTCAATGGTGCGGGTTCTGAGCTCCAGGTGAGCGACGGTTCGGGGGCAACGCTGGCCACCGTGTCGCTCCAAGTGGAGTCGACTGCGCCGGCGGGGCCCTCCACCTTGCCCCCGTCGCTCCCCACCACCGGTGGCCAGGGCCCCGCCGATCCGCAGGCCGCCACGGCGGCCATCACCCAGGCCTTCGCGGCGGTGTTCGACTGCGCCACCCCGCCCGTCCAGCGGGTCCAGTCCATCCAGGACGGCAGCCTGGTGGCCGGAGCCCTGGAGCAGCTCGACACGGGCCCGTATGAAGCCCTGGCCTCGTCGAGCTACATCGACGTCCAACGGGTCGTGTTCGAGAACCCCACCCTGGCGGATGTGGCCTACACGCTGCGGTTCCACTCCGACGCGGGGCTGACCTTCCCCATGGTGGGCCGGGCCGTGGTGGTGGCCGGGACGTGGAGGGTCAGTTACGGCACCATCTGCGCGGCGATCCAATTGGGACTGGCCAACTGCCAGTCCTAATGGGCGGCGGTCCGCGACGGCGACCGAGAACGAGAACGGGAACGGGAACGGGAACGGGAACGGGAACGGGAACGGTGAGGGTTAGGAGCCCGCGCCCAGGTTGAACTGCTCGAGGGCCTCGGCCACGTTCGTGTCGGTGCTGATCTGGGGGAAGTCCTCCCTGGTGTTGAGATGGGGGAAGGGCTCCGCGGGCACGGCCACCCCCAGGGCCTCGCACAACGGCTCCCAGCCGTCGCCGGGCTGCCAGTCGACGAACCGCGACGATGGTGCCGAGGCGCGCACCTCGGCGTTGTGGCGGTCATAGGCGGCGATGGCCGCGGCCTTGTCGGTCACATCGGCGGTGAAGCGCGCCGAGGACACCGCTTGCCACATGGCGAACCATTCCGCCATCTCCGGGGGGACCTGAGAGGCGTCCATGGCGAAGATGGTCTGGCTGGCGCTGTCCCACCAGGCCTCGCTGTCACGGCGGGTGGAGAGCACGACGACGGCGTCGGGGTTGGCCTCGAGGATCTCGGGCCAGAAGAGACAGGCGGGGAAGTCCGACGTGGCCCCGTAGCTGTCGAGGAATCCGGACCAGTCGACCTTGCCTCCCTCGGCCGCCTCGCGCCAGGGTGCCACGTGGTCGGGATGGGTGAGGATCTCGAGCATGTGGTAGCAGGGCCGGCCGGTGAGTTGTTCGAGGGCTGTCTTCAGAGACAGCGTTCCCGTCCGACCGACCCCCGCGCCCACGACCTGCAATGACATGACGTCCCCCCGCTCCCCGTGCCCGGCACCCGCCGCCGATGTCCGGCGAGCATAACCATCTCAACTTCCCTCGGCCCGGAGTGGAGATGCTTCCCCGACGGACCCTCGGTGGACCCTGCGTGGACCCCGCGGTCAGCCGCCCGTGAGCGATTTCACGAGGGTGGCGGGCGCCTTGCGGATCCAGGCGTCGGTGAGCAGGTCCTTCACCAGCGTCACCTTGGCGCGTTTGAGGTCCACCACCACACAGGCCAGGCGCTTGCCCCAATAGAACTCCTGACAGACATCGGGGTCTTCGGCCACGGCGGCACGAATTTCGCCCTCGTCGACCATGATCCGGAGATGACTGTCGTCAGGGACCGTGGCGAAGATCTTTCCCTTCACCCGGAACGAGGACATGTCGTGGTGGTCCTGCTCGGTCGCCTCCGGCAGGGCCAATGCGAGTTTGCGCGCCTGGGCGAGGGTGGTCATGGGCCGAGGTTTACTCGCTGTCGTCTTCGTCGTCGAGGGGCGCGGGCTGGATGATCATGGGCCCGTCGTTGCGGGGGGAGTTCACGGCTTTGTCGACGGGGTGCCGGACAAGTGTTCCCTTGGGGGCCGGAAGCAACAGCTTGGAGAGAACCTCGGTGTCGTGCTGGTCGGGGTCGAGCCACCGGTCGAAGTCAGGGCGCTCGATGATCACCGGCATCCGGTCGTGGACGTCGACCATGTCGGCCCCGGCGTTGGTGGTGATGATGGTGCAGGTCCGCAGCGTCGTCTCGGGGTCGGGTTCCTCTGAGCGCGACTTGTCCCACCAGGTCTCATAGAGACCGGCGAAGGTCATCGGGAGACCATCGGCCCGCCGAAAATAGAACGGGACCTTGCGCTTCGGGCTCTCGGGGTCGGGGACCTGCCACTCGAAGAACCCATCCACCACGATCAAACAGCGGTGCTTGGCGAAGGCTGACCGGTAGGCGGGCTTATTGGTGACCGTCTCGGCTCGGGCGTTGATCATCTTGTAGCCGGACTTGGGGTCCTTGGCCCAGTGGGGGACGAGTCCCCAACGAAGGACGTCCAAAACCCTTTCGTGGTCTTCGGTCTTCTCACCGGAGTCGGTGCGTCCATGACGCTCGGTGATGGCCGGGATGCCCCGCGCCGGTGGCACGTTCCAACTTGGCCGTCCGTCGGGGTTGATGCCCGCTGCCAACTGGACTTCGAGAAGTCGGGCCAGTTGGGACGGAGGCGTATGAATGTCGACCCGTCCGCACATGCGGGCTCGAGCTTAAAACGATCGAGAAGCCAAGCCGGCAGATCACTGCTCAAGGCGCATTCCGACTGCCAGTCGCCTATCTGTCCACGCCGAAGTCAATTATTCGTTGCGTACTTCCCGCGCCGGCAAGGTTTTGAGCGAGGTCTCCGGCAAACCGAAGACGTCATTCTTCGAGACGTGACTTCCCGACCCGAGTCGACATTTCACGCTCGCTCAGATCGGACAGTGTTCATCGCCGCGCTCGGCGCTCGGGGTCCTGGGGGGCGCTGGCTGCCAATTCGCGCGTTTCGTCGCTCAAGTTGCCTCCTCCCGGCACTCCCCGTAGTCTCCCCACGTTTAGTGGGGGCCACGCCTCCAAGAGAACACTGATTCGGGGGGGGATTTCATGCTTTCGACCTGGGCAAGCGCGCTGTGTAGTCAACAAATGACATTCAGCGCGCAAAAGGTCCTCTCACGCTGCATGTCCTTTGGAAGGGCCAATCCGACCACGACGGGTGGATCGATCGCACAACTCCATTGCTGGTTCGATGGCTGAGAGCACGAGCCGCTGGGCTCGCCGTCGCCACAAGGTCTGGGCCGGGGCTGCTGTTGTTGCTCTTCTTGGCACACAGAGTGCGTTCGTTGCGTGGGCGGCGACCAACTCGGGGTCGGCGTCCGACGGTGGAAACACCGTGAACGTGGGTGCCGGGAGTGCATCGTCAAGCCCAGGGAGGGCGGTTCACGGAGGTACCCACGAACCCTCACGCTCTGGATCCGCGGCCGCTCCATGCACGTACATACCTCTGCCCGCTAAGCAGGCCGCGACCTTCGGCGCCGGCGGGCCCACGCCAGGTGCCTGGTATTTCGTGAAGTGCCCTGGGAAGAAGCTGACTATTTACAGCGGCGCCCTTTCTTGGTTCCCCACCGGGTCTCCGACCGTTGCTGGAACACCCGCAGCGGCTCCGAACGCGTTGGCACAGCAGGCGGCTGACTCCCTGACGCTGCCCTCACCGGTGGTGGACCTAAATCCGTCCGCGTTCAGCGTCGTGAATCTGAGTTCGTGGCTTTGGATCGACCCGCAGATTTGGCACAGCTATCGCGCCACCGCAACTGCGGGAAACGTGAGTGCCACCGCGGTTGCGGTGCCCAGCACGGTCTTGTGGACGATGGGGGACGGGCACTCGGTGGTGTGTGGCGATCCCGGAACTCCATATCAGCCAACGGTGCCTGAGTTAGCGCAGACAACGGACTGTTCGTACACCTATCTCAAGTCGTCGGCGGGTCAACCAAGCGCCAACGGCGATGGCGATTCCAACAACGGGGCGTTTCGCGTGACAGCAACGATTACGTGGACAGTGAGCTGGTCGGCGACCGGTGTCGCCGGTGGCGGCTCGCTCCCTCCGCTGCACACGAGTTCCACGGTTCCCGTTCGAGTAGAGCAGATCGAATCAGTCGGAACCGTCGGCTAGCGCCGAGAGAGGCCCTGGTACTCGTGTCCACCACATCGACGCGCACCCGTCCACAGATGATGTTGACGAACGACGCTCCTCGTTTCGTCGGGAAGGGACGTCGACGCCGTCCTGTCGTGGCAATCGCGTCGATTGCGCTGGTCATGTTTTGCATCGCGACCTTTACGAGCCTCTATGTGCATGCTGGAAACCGGGTGGCGGTTCTCGCCATAGCGCACGACATTCCTCAGGGACACACAATCAATCGGGGCGACCTAGAGGTCGTGAGAGTCTCATTTTCCGAGGATTTGGCTCCAGTCTCAGCTCAGGACTTCAGCCAGATCGTCGGGCGAACCGCAGCGGTCTCGCTTCTTCGGGGAACTCTGCTCAGCAAGTCCGAACTGGCCGCCCACGGCGGTCCGGACCGAGGTCAGGCGGTTGTGGGTGTTGCCACAAAGGCTGGCCAACTCCCCGCCGGAGGTGTTGCCGTCGGCGACCACGTCGACGTGATCCTCACCGGCTCTCCCGCCACCTTGGCGGGGGGGATCTCAGAGGGCTCTAGCCCGACGAGCTCCGCGGCTGCGACAGGACAACTGGAGATCGGTGGAGTTTTGGCATCGAACGCCATTGTCACGGGGGTGGCGGTGCCGACCTCATCGAGCCCGGACACCATCGTAGTGTCGGTCCTGATCTCTACCTCAATGGCGCCAATCGTGGCGAGTGCGTCAGCAGCGGGGCAAGCGGCCCTGGTGCTGGTCGGATAGGCCTCATGACTCTCATCGCGTTGTGTTCGGGCAAGGGCTCGCCCGGAGTCTCAACTCTCGCTTGTGTCCTTGGAGCGGTTTGGCGGCACGACCGACGCATCGTTGTTGCCGAATGCGACCCGTCGGGAAACGATCTGGCCGCTCGATTCGGATTATCTCCTCGAAGTGGCATGACCAGTCTTGCTCTTGCCTACCGACGACCCGAGGGCTCGGATGCGACGTTCGACCACCACCTTCAGTCGCTCCCCGGAGGCCTCGAAGTGTTGGTTGGCCCTGTGACACCCGAGGCTGCCGGCAGCCTGGATCGGGAGGTGGCTTCAGTCGGGACAGGCATGTTTCCTCATGAGATCGACGTCTTGATCGACTGTGGGCGCGTCCTTTCCGGTTCACTCGGCCAGCAGGAGATCTTCAAGGAAGCGGACCACGTGATCATGGTCACGCGCCCAGATGCTGCTGCATTGGCACATGCCTCATGGACCCTTGACATCCTCCGGAGTCTCACCAGGGGTGCGACTTCCTTTGTTGTCATGGGGCCTATCCAATTCACGGCTTCTGAGATGGAACAGGTCTTTCGCGCCAGGCTCCTGGGAGCCATCCCTCACGACGAGAAGTCGGCGTCGGTGGCGTGTGGCCGTCCCGGACGACCTCGGCGATTTGCCAGGAGCGATCTGGTTACTTCCGCAAGGAACCTCGCCGATCAGCTCTTGTGTGAGCCCACGGTCGGCCACCAGGACTCCGTGTCCGGCTCCGTGGTCAACAGACCTGACGATGTTGGCGGTCTACCTAGGCGCTCAGCATCGACGATTCGCACTTTGGGTTTGGCGACATCAGGGGAGCTGGGAGCGGACGTCTGATGAGAACAACCGATCAGACTTCTTTGGTGGCGAGACTTCGTGGCGAAGTTGCCGACGATCTCTCGGATGCTTCCGGCTACGAATTGGCATTGGAAGATCGTCGTGAGCTGGCTCGACAGCTGACTCTGTCGAGGTTGAAGCAGTATGCAGCCGAGTCCGTCGAGCGGGGGAGCACCCCTCTGGATTTGGCTGACGAGAGGCTCGTGGCACGTGCTGTTCTCGACGCGTTGTTTGGGCTTGGGCGCCTGCAAACACTGATCGACGATCAAAGCATTGAAAATATCGACGTCAACGGGTGCGATTGTGTCTGGGTCACGTACGCAGACGGAACCAAGGCCAGCGTCGAACCCGCAGCTGATTCAGATGCTGAGCTTGCGGAAATACTGAGGTCAGCCGCCGCACGATTTGGTTTGTCAGAGCGACGATTCGACGTCTCGCATCCCGAGTTGGACTTGCGCCTCCCCGATGGCAGCCGCCTCTCGGCGCTGATGTCGGTCGTCCAACGACCCGTCGTCTCGATCCGTCGTCACCGTTTCGTCGACCTGACTCTCGATGATCTGGTCGAGATGGGTGGTCTCGATGCGACTCTTTCCAGCTTTCTGGCGGCCGCAGTTCGTGCCCGGAAAAACATCGTCGTGGGCGGGGCCATGAACTCGGGGAAGACGACCCTGATACGGGCACTCGCCTCGGCGATACCGCCGCGAGAGAGGGTTGTCACGATCGAACAAGCCTTTGAGTTGGGTCTCGACTCGATCCCCGACCGACACCCTGATCTCGTGGCCCTTGAGGCCCGTCCGGCCAACGCCGAGGGGGAGGGTGCGATCTCCATGTCTCGGCTTGTCCGGAGGGCTCTTCGGATGAACGCGGACCGAGTGATTGTCGGCGAGGTGCTCGGCGACGAGATCCTGCCCATGCTCAACGCAATGAGCCAAGGTCGATCAGGGTCGATGTGTACGATCCACGCGGACTCTTCGCTCGGGATCTTCCGGCGACTTGCTTCGTATGCCGTGCAGGCGCCGGAGCGTCTTCCCCTTGAGTCCACCAACCTCCTGATCGCAGGCTCGGTGCACTTCACGGTCTTCGTTGAGGTTGTCGATCTGGAAAGAGCATCACCCGATGTGCGGTATCTGTATGGCTCCGACCGCGACGACTTCCTTGTCGATGCTGGGACGAAGAGAACGACATTCAAGGCGGTAAAGAGGCGCCGCTTCGTCTCTTCCGTGCATGAGGTCGTGGGGTCGGAAGGACTCCAAGTGATCTCAAATGAAGTCTTTCGATCCGACGGGGAGGGTCGGTCAGATCAGGTCGCGCCGTTGCGCTCATCCACCCTCGAAGAACTCGTCGATTGTGGATTCGAGCCGTCTCTCCGGAGTCCCGAGGCAGTGTTGTGGTGACCTTGGCCGTTGCCGTCCTCGGGGCCGGGTTGGGTACGGGAATCCTTGGTCTGACCATTGTGGGCCGGCGCCGACCTCTCTGGAATCGAGGGGATCACCTCCATGGCGGCCAACTCGGGACCGCCTCACCAGATCGGGGCGCTGACATGCCGCGTCTGATCCGGAAGCTTGCTGCTCCGACTGCCTTCGGCCTTCTTTGCGTTTTCATCACCCGCTGGCCAGTTGCCGGCGCTTTCGGAGGTCTGGCCGCGGCCACGTTGCCCAACAGCCTCCGCAAAGTCCTTCCCGGAGATGCATCCAAGCGCACCGAAGCCGTGGCCACCTGGACCGAGTTGATCAGAGATTCTCTGGCGGCATCGGCTGGCCTTGCCCAGGCGATCGTGGTTACAGCCCCCACGGCACCGCTCCCGATTCGGCCGGAGGCCAGGGCTCTGGCCACTCGGTTGACGAACGGTGTGTCTTTGGAATCCGCCCTTCGTTCCTTCGCACTTGAAGTAGACAATCCCGCCGCGGAGTTCCTGGTTTGTGCGCTCCTGCTGGCGGCGACGTCACGGGCACAGAGACTTGTGGAAGTGCTCAGTGCATTGACGGATGCGATTCGAGATGACGTATCGATGCACTTACGGGTTGACGCAAGCCGTGCGTCGGCCAGAAGCAGCGTACGTACCATCGTGATCTTCTCGATGGGTTTTGCATGCACGTTGGCTGTCATTGCGCATTCATACCTCAGCCCGTTCGGCACTGGGGTGGGCCAGCTGGTCTTGGGTGTCGTAGGACTGTTCTACACGGCTGGGTTGGTTCTGATGGTTCGATTGGTCCGTCCCATGTCCGAGATGCCCTTGTTGGAATCGGGTCGTGCCGAATGACCCTTGTCGTCCTGTTGGGTTTCGGCGTTGGAGTTGGACTTATGGGTGTCGTCGCGGGTGTCCAAAGTCGGCAAACGACTCTGCACGATGTCTTGTCCGGGCTCGCAGCGGAGCCCTCAAGTGGCAACGGAAACGAACACCGCGCGAGCCGAGGAACATCAAAACGTCTTGACCACCGGTTTGCCACGATCGCCGCGAACGAGGTGAGAAGGAGGAAGTATTTCGAACGCGAAGTAAGGGTGTGCCTTGCCCTCTCGAACTCGACGCTCGAGGAGCTCCTTGCCCGCTGTCTCGTCTACGCGGCGATTGGTTGCCTGATTCCTGCTGCTGTGTGGGCGCTCCTCTTCACCGCTGGATTGCGTGTGCCCATTCTTGTTCCTGTCACTGTGGGGATGCTGCTTGTCATCGGTGGAGCGGTTCTTCCGATCGCTGAACTCAATGCGCAAGCCAAACGGGGTCGGCGACATGCCAGAAGGGTGATCTGCTCCTTTCTGGACTTGGTGGTGTTAGGTCTCGCCGGTGGCATGGGCATAGAGAGCGCTCTCCTCGCCGCGGCTCAACTCGGACGGAATGTCGTATCTCGCCAGATGGTCTCAGCACTGTCGTTGTCCCGTGACACAGGCGAGCCACCGTGGGCGGCATTGGCGCGCCTGGGGGAAACCCTTGATATCGAGGAGTTGGGCGAATTGGCAGCAACGGCCGGATTGGCCGGGCTGGAGGGTGCCAAGGTCCGAGCCACGCTGGCGGCGCGCGCAGCGTCCATCCGGCGTCATGAGCTTGCCAACACCGAAGCCGAGGCAAACGCTCTTACCGAGAGATTGTTCATCCCCGGTGCATTTCTTCTTGTGGGCTTTCTGATCTTCATCGGATATCCCGCATTTACCCGGATCGCCTCCGGGTTCTGATCGAGCGAGCGCGGAGATACCAATGCTGTGCGATTGGAGTCATTGAGATGAAAGGAGAAGTCCATGTTGGCTGTACAGATCAGAACGCTCTGGATATTCGCCACTTCGCGGTGGGCGCTAGCGAATCGGGGAGAGGAGGGAAGTGTCGTGGAGAAGGTGATCCTTACGGCGATCTTTGCCGCCCTTGCCATTACGGTGGGCGCAATCATCGTTGCAAAAGTGACCAACAAGGCCAACACAATCAACCTCAATTGAGGCACCCCGGACCGAGGGCCCGGCGAAGGCTCTCGATTGACGAGGACGGATCGGTCGTGGAGGCGGCGATCGCCATCCCTGCTGCGATGTTGGTGATCCTCTTGTCGATACAAATGAGCCTTTGGGCTCACGCGTCCACTCTCGTTCAGGCCGCTGCAACTCGAGGGGATCAAGCGGCTTGCGTTGAGGGTGGTTCCTTGGCTGCAGGGATCGCAGAGGCGCAGTCGGCGTTAACGAACACGGCAAACCATGTCGTGACCAATTCTGCCGTTCAAGCGTCGCTCATGCCTGACGATGAAGTCCAGATTCGCGTGACCGGCCTGGCGGAATCGATTGTCCCGGGGTTTCATCTCCCGGTATCTGCTGTTCGTGTTGGCACCAGGCAGGAATTTCGTGTCGACGGGTGAACCCATGGGCCAATGGCGTCGAGCCGAAAGCGCCAGGGGAAGTATCACCGTCGAGCTCGTTCTCCTGACTCCCGTCATCGCGCTCTTCCTGCTTGTCACGGTCGCGTTTGGTAGGTATTCGCTGGCGAGGGAACAGGTTGTAGGTGGGGCTAGGGCGGCTGCAGGAGCAGCAGCTGTTGCCGGCTCGGCCGGCCAGGCGCAGCAGGCTGCGACCGCAGCCGCCCTGCCGGTGCTTGAGTCGAATCACTCTTGCACAGACCCGATTGTGACCGTCGATTCAGGTTCCTTTATCCCCGGCGCAATCGTCAAGGTGTCGGTGTCGTGCAGTGTCAAGTTTGCCGACCTCCTTGTCCCTGGGCTTCCTGGGGCAACCAGGATTGTGGCGATCCAAGAAGCGGCGATCGACCAATACCGCACAATTCAGCCGTGAGGGAGCGGCTGCGGCCAGGGAGGGAGCCCATGGGCGGTCACAATCTCGAGCTCCGTCCGGATGAAGGATCTCTCACGGTCTTCCTTGCCGTGCTGGTCCTTGCCCTCTTCGCGCTCGTGGGGCTCGTCATCGACGGTGGCCGCGCGGTAGCCGCCCAGAGTGCCGTGACGGGCGAGGCCGAACAGGCAGCTCGCCTGGGTGCGACGCAGATCTCGGTACAAGCCATTCGGTCGGGAATCATCGCAGTCGATCCGACCGCGGCGGCTCGAGTTGCGGCTGCGTATTTGCGAGCCGTCGGGACGGCCGGGTCCGTCACGGTTACAGGTGACACGGTGAAGGTCCAAATCGAGTCATCGGAGCCGACCGTCGTTCTGGGGATCGTCGGTGTTCAAGGGATCGGGATATCCGCGTCCGCCAGCGCTACGAACGTACACGGAGTGACGAGAGAGGATCGATGAGTGTGACGATTGGTCCGGGACGCACCGCCCACCGTTCGCATTTGGCCATTCGAATGTTGGTGTTGTTGGGGTGTGCTGGACTTGTGGGTGGTATCCCCCTGCTTCTCCTGGAGACGCACGCGACCCCGCCTCTGCTGGAGATCCGCGATCTGGTGGTACACCCGACGCAGGTACGAGACGCGCTAGAGACTCGCGTCAGTGACGGAGCCACGTTGAATCTCCTGTGGCTCATTGCCTGGTTGACGTGGGGATGGTTCGCTGTCTGTGTTGTCGTTGAGATTGTCGGGCGGGTCCGAGGTCGAGCTCCTGGAAGGTTGCCGGGGAGTCGGCACGTCCAGTGGCTGGCAAAGTGCCTGATCGGCGCTTCTCTGGCGTTCGGAATCCCTCATCGACAGCTGTCTTCCCTCCGACTCCAGGTGACATCCGTTTCCACTCTGGACGTTCACGGACACATTCGGAATGAGGAAACGAAGACGGTCGCCCGGACTCTGACCCCCATGGGCTCCGCCGGAGTGGCTGATGAGCGTCTCACCGTTGCGTCTTCGGTCGAACCGGAGCCTGCTGATCGGACCTACGTGGTGAAACCTGGAGACACCCTCTGGTCGATCGCCAAATCAGAACTCAAGTCACCTTTAGCTTGGCGACAGCTTGCTGCTGCCAACTATGGCAGGGCACAGCCTGATGGCGAATCTCTTACAAATGACCATTGGATACGACCCGGCTGGGTATTTGTCATCCCGATGTTGGGAAATGCCCAGGCCGGGGTGGCGCGCGGAGGGACCTCGTCCTTGATTGTCTCGACGACGTCTGACCCGCCGGTCATCGGGGATATCACTGGGCTGCCGGAACCCGCTAAAGCCGCGGCTACCACGAAGCGATGTTCCGTCGAGGCGCTCTCAGCGAACGATTGTCGTTCGGTCGGAACGGTTGGATCCCACTCAGCGGCCACCTCGCATCCGGAGGCGGGCCGCGGGCCATCCGGCCCTCATCTCCCCATTCTCCCTATCGGATATGGCCTTCTTGGAGCTGGGATCGTGGCGTTGTTGGACCGCATGCGCCGAGCCCAACAGCGTCTTCGGCCCGAGGGACTTCGGATCGCGCTTCCGGAGAGTGATTTGGTCGAGCTCGAGAGAGGCTTGCGGTTCGGGGCAGACCCGGGAGCAGCTGATTGGGTCGATCTGAGCCTTCGCCTTCTTTCGGCAAATGTGCGCCGGGGGAACCTGGAGACTCCGATGGTCTCTGCAGTTCTGCTTCGTGACGACGTCGTCGAAGTAATCCTGCAAACGGATTCGCTTCCGCCGCCGCCCTTCGAAACTGGATCTGGCGACAAGAGCTGGATCTTACGAAAAAGTGGACAGCTTCTTGACGAGTTGCGGAGGAACCCAGACATCGTCGGGATCGACGCGCCCATACCTTCACTCGTCACGCTAGGACGCGATTCCCAGGGAATCCAGATGATTAACATCGAAATCGCGGGCTCCGTGGCCGTGTCGGGGCCAGACGCTGATCTATTGGTTCGTGCCGTCGCCGTCGAGCTCGCGACTGCACAATGGGCAGATCAGATCGACCTTGTCCTCGTCGGCTTTGGGGACGCAGATCGCGGGTTGGAGCGGGTCAGTCACGCCAGCTCGTTGAGTGCAGTCAGCGCGAAGATGAAGCGAAGAGTGCAGGAACGCGCTGCCCTGTTGGCGACGATCGATCGCGCCACGAACAGCGAGAATCGTTGGCGGGAGGGCGGGGACTCGTGGGACCTCTGCGTTGTGATCTGCTCTTCCGACGCCTCTGCGGACGAGTCGGGCGCGTTAGAGGAACTCATCGACGTCGCTGGAAACGGCTCTTTTGGGGTGGTTGTGATCTGCGGTCGTGACATCCTCTCGGCTCGGTGGCGCGCCAGAACAGGTGAAGGCCGCGTGTCTGTTGATGGGGTTGGACTACCGAAATCGTCGCTCTTGCTTCAACCCGTACCACAGGGCCTCGTGGAGAGAGTCAGTGACCTGGTTGCTATCGCATCTCAGACAGCTGGAGTCTCGCCCGATGAGGAGCCATACGGGAGCCTGACACTTCGTATCCCCGAGAGGGGGGCACTTCCACTTGGAACGACGGGCGTGTCGTTTGATGTTGCACGCAACCACGGCTCCGCCGGTCACGGGTCATCTCAACCGAGTGACCCAAAGATCTTGGTACGAGTTCTTGGTCCCGTGGAGATCATCGGCGCTGCTCGACAATTTACTCGCGCGTGGGCTCTAGAGCTCATCGTGTACCTCGCTGTTCACCCGGGTGGGGTTAGCAACGAGCAGTGGGCAACAGCCCTTTGGCCCGAGAAGACAATGGCCCCAGCGAGTCTTCATTCCACTGCGTCTGCTGCTCGTCGATCATTAGGAACTTCCGCGTCCGGTGAAGACCATTTGCCGCGCTCACGGGGTCGGTTAGCACTTGGTCCCGGTGTGCAGACCGATTGGGACGTGTTCGTTGACCTGTCAAGGTCACCCGGGCCCGATGCATGGCGGGAGGCGATAAAGCTTGTAGTCGGACGGCCATTCGACGATCTTCGTTCACCCGATTGGGTTGTCTTGGAGGGGATTCAGGCGACTGTCGAGGCAGGCATTGTGGATCTCACATGTCGATATGCGCGGCACTGCCTCGAGGTGTTCGATGCCCCGGGAGCAGAATGGGCAGCGCGACAGGGCCTGCGAGTCAGTCCATACGACGAACGTCTCTACCGAGTCTTGCTCCGTGCAGCCGATGCGGCCGGAAATCCCGCCGGAGTTGAATCCGTTATGGCGGAACTCGTCCACCTAGTCGCCGATGACATCGAACCTTTCGACGCTGTACATCCAGAGACGATTGCACTTTATCGCAAGCTCTCTCGGCGTCCGTTCGCCACTCGCAGCCGCTAAATCCCCAACACCCGGCTGCCAGTGGGCTCGGCTTTGACGGGAAATGTCAGAATCCCCTTTGCGGGAGGCTTGGAAAGGTCATCAGCAAAGTATCGCGCAAGGTCGTTGCTCGACGATGCCGCTTGCCGCCGGATGGTGAGCGACAGACGAGGAGAGCAGACCGATGAGCAATGCGACGACGCTGTCAGGCAATCTGACCCGAGATCCAGAGATCCGTTACACGAGGGACGGCCAAGCTCACGCGACGTTCGGCCTGGCCGTCAATCGCCGGTGGCAACCCCGGGGGTCGGATGAGTGGGAAGAGGCGACATCGTTCTTTGACGTCGTCTGTTGGCGGGATCTCGCTGAGAATGTCGCGTTGAGCCTAGTGAAAGGAAGCCGGGTCATCGTGACGGGACGTTTGGAGCAAAGCAGCTGGGAGAATGAAAATGGCGAGCGGCGAAGTCGGGTGGAAGTCTCGGCCGAAGAAGTTGGTCCGTCGCTCCGGTTCGCAACTGCGGAGATCTCTCGGACCGAGCGTCGCGGTCCCGACCAGGTGGGCTCAGCCGGAAACTCCGACCTGGCTGATCAAGCTGAGGTCATTGGAATCGACGCCTAACCGACTCGATCCGGACTCGCGGTGGCCTCTGCCATCGCGAGTCCGGTGGGTCGGTTTATACCGCGGCGGTCATAACTGTTCGTTGAGCTCGATGAGGTCTTGGAGATCCAGGAATGAATGCCCTGCTGGTGTTTAAAGGAGAACGGGTGAGTTTTGCGACGGCGGTTGTTCTCACGAAGCGAGAGGCCTTTGAGGCCTGTGAGGCGTGTGCGGAAGCCGAGCGTGCTCTTCTGCGTACAGGTCGGGCCGCCGAAGCCGGACGCCTTGCTGCTCTTTTCGAACTAATCGAGGCCCGCCTCGTCTCGGGTTAGGGCACCGGCGGTAAGCGGATAGCGGCTTGGGTTCTGAGACAGCAGACCCGTGACCTCCAAGCCATGACGGTGCCCGTTCTGCCCGTCGACGAGCGCTGCCAACGATCACGTGCGTTTCGCACGAGAGCCCTACAATTGAAGATCCTGTGTGGCTTGAAGAGGTAGGCAGAAGGGGGGAAGTCGTCTTCATGAAGGATCGGCGCATTCGTAACAACGTCGCCGAAAAAAGTAGCCCTCAAGGATTGTCGGGTTGGCTGCTTTTGCTTGTCGGAGTCAAGACCTTCCACTTTGTCCGCCCAGATCACATTCGCAAGCTGGGTCTCAGCTGCTCCTCAGTCCGTGGAGCTCCCCGGCACCCTCCGCTACTGATTTGTGCCGGGCTCGAACTCGAGCGACAGCGAGTTGATGCAGAACCGCTCACCGGTGGGGGCGGGCCCGTCGGGAAAGACATGGCCCAGGTGGCTGCCACAGCGCGCACAGGTGACCTCGGTCCGGCGCATGCCGAAGGAACTGTCATCGTGTTCGACGATGACGCCGTCGGCCCCGGCCTTGGTGAAGCTCGGCCAACCCGATCCGGAGTCGAACTTGTCATCCGAACGAAACAGCTCGGCGCCACATGCCGCACATCGGAAGAGCCCCGGGTCATGGACGTCGAGCAGCGCTCCGGTCCATGCCGGCTCGGTGCCCTTCTCACGCAACACGTGGTAGCGGTCCGGCGGGAGCTCGGCCTTCCACTCGTCCTCTGACTTCACGATCTCAGGTGCCACTTGTCGCTCCTTGGGGAGTCGTACTGGTCTGGTGAAAACCTTCTGGAGTAATCCCATGACCAGGTAACGCCGACCAGGGGACAACTGTTCCACGAACTTCACCCGGGATTCCGGGCGCCGAGCGATGAGGTGGTCGAGCAGGTCGGTGGAGGGTGCGGTTCCTTCGGAGTGGTTCAGAAACGCTTTGCTATCGTCAGCCCAGAAACGCCCCCTGCCAGGGAGCTTTCATCGCAACCCACCCATGGACCTCCACGACAGCCCCGAAGACGCCGCCTTCCGAGCCGAGGCTCGCCACTGGCTCGAGGCCAACCTCACCGGTGAATTCGCCGAAGCCCGGGGCCAAGGACGGGCCGGGCTACAACACGAGGGTCGAGGCATCCGCACTGCCTGGGAGCGCAAGCTCGGGGAAGACGGCTGGACTTGTGTGGGTTGGCCCCTCGAGTACGGCGGCCGGGGCGCCCCGATGTCCCAGCAAGTCATCTGGAACGAGGAGTACGTCCGGGCCGACGCCCCTGCCCGAGTGAACGTCATGGGCGAGGGGCTCCTCGGCCCCACGCTCATCGCCTACGGCACCGACGACCAGAAGAACAGATTCCTGAATCCCATCCGCTGGGGTGTCGAGCTGTGGTGCCAGGGCTACTCCGAGCCCGACGCCGGCTCCGACCTCGCCAACGTCCAGACCAAGGCGGTCCTCGAGGACGACGAGTGGGTGATCACCGGCCAGAAGGTCTGGACCTCCTACGCCCAGTGGGCCAATTGGTGCTTTGTCCTCTGCCGCACCGATCTCGAGGCGCAGCGGCATCGGGGGCTCTCCTACCTCCTCGTCCCCATGGACCAACCCGGCGTCGAGGTCCGACCCATCCGGCAGATCACGGGGACCTCCGAGTTCAACGAGGTCTTCTTCGACCGAGCCCGCACCGACGCCGATCTCGTCGTGGGCGAGGTCAACGACGGCTGGCGAGTGGCGCTCGCCACGCTCGCCTTCGAGCGAGGCGTCGGACTCCTCGGTGACATCGTGGGATTTCGCAAGGAGCTCGACCATCTCCTCGAGCTCGCCCGCAAAAACGGGAGCACCACCAACAAGGTGCTTCGCCAACGACTGGCGGAGATCTGGATCCGGCTCTACATCCTCCGGCTCAACACCTTGCGTTCCCTCACCGGCGTGGACGGCCCCGTAGCCCCACCCCAGGCATCGATCTCCAAACTGTTCTGGGCTACATGGCATCGCGACCTCGGTGAGCTCGCCATGGACGTCCTCGGCATGCGATCAGAAGTGGCCGAGTTTCTGCCCTACGAGCTCTCTGACCTCCAGCGCATCTTCCTCTTCAGCCGCGCCGACACCATCTACGGCGGGTCCAACGAGATCCAACGCAACATCATCGGCGAGCGCGTCCTCGGGCTCCCGCCCGAGCCCAAGGTCGCCGCCGCGAAGGGAGACCCGTCCCCGTGACCCCCGCTCCACCCCAACCTCCTGCGCCCCACGCCCTTCTCACGGGCAAGGTCGTGGTCGTCACCGCCGCCGCGGGCACGGGCATCGGCTTCTCGACGGCGAAGCGTTGTGTCGAAGAGGGTGCGACGGTAGTCATCTCCGACGCGCACGAACGCCGTCTTGGAGACGCAGCCGACGCCCTGGCTGAGGTGTCTGGGACCCGACCCCTGGCGGTGCCCTGCAACGTCACCGTTGAAGCACAGGTCCAACATCTCTATGACACGGCCATGGCCGAGCACGGCCGCATCGACGTGGCCATCAACAATGCCGGCCTGGGCGGCAACGCTCCCATCGTGGACATGACCGACGACCAGTGGTCGACGGTCCTCGACATCACCCTCACCGGCACCTTCCGGTGCATGCGAGCCGAGCTCCGCCACATGTACGGACAGGGGAGTGGTGTCATCGTCAACAACTCCTCGGTCCTCGGATGGCGGGCCCAAGCCGATCAGTCCCATTACGCGGCGGCCAAGGCGGGTGTCATGGCCCTCACCCGTTGCGCCGCGGTCGAGGGGGCGGTCCACGGCGTCAGGGTGAACGCCCTGGCGCCCAGCCTGGCCCTCCATCCCTTCTTGAACCGGGTCTTCCCCGACGACGAATTGGAACGCCTCCGCCGAGCCGAGCTCTTCGGACGCTCCGCGGAGACCTGGGAGGTCGCCAACGTCATGGTCTTCCTGGCCAGTGACTACTCGTCGTACATGAGCGGCGAGATCGTCTCGGTCTCGAGCCAGCACCCCTGAGCGTCTCCGGCGCTCTGGGGATGCTGCTCCCCAGTAGCGATCCCGGCTCCTGAACAGGGACAACGACGCACCGGCGGTGACACGACCCCGCTGTCTCTGTTCGAAATGACTTCAACGTTGGGCATCACTGATCCGAGGTGACCCGAACCGTCGCCCGTGCCAGCCTCTGCAATGATGCGGGCAGGGCAAGGAATCCGCGCCGATGCCGGCGGTCATGGGGAGCACCTAATGCCGGGGATGGGAACGTTCCTTCAGACGAAGAACCCCGTCGTCGTGTCGACGTTCCACGCCGCGCTTCTCCACCAGATGCTCCTGATCGGTCTGGTCTTGGTCTTCCTTTCGGTGCTCTGGAACATCCTCCGGACCACCCAATACCGCCGTTTGGTCGCGGCAGGCTCGTTTCCAGGCGGAAAGAACCTGGTGACGATCGGGGCTGAGCCCGTCGCTCGTCGGGTGCTTCGGATCGGGTTCGGACTGCTCTGGATTCTCGACGCTCTGCTGCAGCTCCAATCAGCGATGCCCTTGGGCCTGCCGCCGAGTGTGTTGCAACCGTCGGCGAGCACGTCGCCGGGATGGGTCCAGCACGTCGTGCATATCAGCGTCAAGGTCTGGACCGACCATCCCGTCCAAGCCGCCGCCTCCGCGGTGTGGCTCCAACTCGGTATCGGGGCTCTCCTGCTCCTCGCTCCTCGAGGGTGGTGGTCACGGCTGGCGGGCGTGGCGGCAGTGGGGTGGGGGCTCGTCGTCTGGGTGTTCGGCGAGGCGTTCGGGGGGATCTTCGGCTCGGGCGCATCCTGGCTCTTCGGGACACCCGGCGCTGTCCTTTTCTATTGCATGGCCGGCGCTCTCGTGGCCCTTCCCGATCGGGCCTGGTCGAGCCCGAGGTTGGGCCGCCTGATCCTGCGGGGCGCGGGTCTGTTCCTCATAGGCATGGCCGTATTGCAGGCTTGGCCGGGGCGGGGTTCCTGGCAGGGCTCGGTGCGGGGCACGAGCACGGGAACGCTCACGGCCATGGTCCGCGACATGGCCCAGACCCCCCAACCCGGCCCTTTGGCCTCGGCCGTCCGGGGGTTCGGGCGATTCGATGCGTCACACGGGTGGGGCGTCAACCTCTTCGTCGTGATCATGTTGGCGGCCATCGGGATAGCTCTCAGCACCGCCAACCGGCGGGTGGTTCGGTCGGCGATGTCCGCGGCGGTGGCGTTGTGCCTGGCGGATTGGGTCTTGGTCCAGGACTTCGGTTTCTTCGGAGGGGTCGGCACCGATCCCAACAGCATGGTGCCGATGGCGCTCATCTTCGTCTCCGGCTACCTGGCCGTCGTGAAAGTTCCGGCGCCGCTTCCGATTGTTGTTCCATCTGCAACTGATGGCGCTCCCGTCGACTCTGACGCCGTGGGCGTGGTCGAGACGACGCCATGGTGGGATCGTGTCGCTCCCGGCTACCTGGCCCGCGTCCTGGCTGCGGTGGCAGCCGTGGCCGTCGTGCTCGTCGGTGCGGTGCCCATGGCAGCTGCGTCGGTCAACCCGAATGCCGACCCCATCTTGGCCGTCGCCGTGGACGGCACGCCCAACATCGTCAACCTTCCTGCGCCCGCGTTCCAACTCGTCGACCAAACAGGTCGGACCGTGTCGTTGGCGAGCCTCCGGGGCCGGACGGTGGCCTTGACCTTCCTCGACCCCGTCTGCACGTCGGACTGCCCACTCATCGCCCAGGAGTTTCGCGGTACCAACTCGTTGCTCGGAGCCGACTCGAGCCGAGTCGTGTTCGTGGCTGTGGTTGCCAACCCCATCTACCGGACCACGGCGTTGACCAACGCCTTTGACCGTCAAGAGGGCCTCGAACACATGACCAATTGGCTGTTCCTCACTGGATCGGTCTCGGCACTCGAGCATGTCTGGGGGAAATACGGCATCGAGGCAGACGTCTTGCCGGCAGGTGCGATGGTCGCCCACAGTGATCTCGCCTATCTCATCGATGCCCGTGGCCATACCCGCGAAGTGCTCAGTGCCAACCCGGGCGACGGGTCATCCTCGGCCTCGTCGTCTTTCTCGGAGTACCTGGCTGAAGCGCTCGAGCGTGTGATCCACACGTGAGGAGGATCGAGGCCCGCACCCCGCTCATCGGTGGCGCGGCCGCGTTCGTGGCCTCGGCGTTCGTGCTGGCGGCCTGCTCGAGCCCCAACACGGACGCTGGCGTGATCCCCGCCGACTCGGTGTTCTCGATCGAGGTCCCGCTCGACGCCACCTTCGCCACGGGGTCCGCCGTAGAGGCCGTCGTTCCCATGGGCCGGCTGAATGATCGGATCAACACCTTCTGGCAGCTCTTCTTCCGCTCGACCGTAACGTCGCGTTGGGCACTCTCGACACCGACCGGCGTCGCCGACAACGGTGGCCTTGTCGTCAGCACCAACACCAGCACCAGCACGAACGGACACCAGGCCACGATGTCCCTGGCAGGATTCGAGCCGAGCCAGGATCTCGACTTCTCACCCCTCGCCTCGAGCACGGACCAGGGAAGGACGTGGGTGCCCGGACTACTTCCCGCCGGGTTGGCTGCGGTACCCGACGCCTTGGCCGTCTCGTCGAGTGGGGGGTTGAGCGGGGGATTGGTCGCCCTCGTCCGTGACCGAGGAGGTGAGGTGCTCACGAGCACGGGCAATACCTCGCATTGGTCGACCCTCGTCAACAGAAATGCGATCGCTTCGTCGGCGGTGGGTCGGTCATGTGGTGTCGGCGACCTGACCGCCGTTGCTCTCGACGCCACCGGTGGTGTCGAGGTGGGGACGAGCTGTTCTGCATCGGGACTGGTGGGAATCTTCGGGAAAGCCGGCGGCACGTGGCACCTGGTGGGACCTCGCCTCTCGAGCCCTTCGGCGCCGGCCGCGACGAAGGTGCTCCGACTGGTCGACGTGAACGGCGTGATGCATGGCCTCGTAGCCCTTCGCAGCAAATCCCGGACGAGCATCGTCGCCCTGGCCGGCGCGGCCGGCACGGCCGGTACCGACGGTGGGGCTTGGGCCCGATCGGTGGCACTCCCGATACGCGTCGGTGACCGGGTCGCCTCGACGGGCGTGGAACCGGGGGGCGGGTTCGTCGTCCTCGTCTCCCGGTCGAACGGGTCCTTGGAGCTAGAAGCCGGGACGGGCCCCGGTGGTGGTTGGCAGTCACTGCCGTCTCCGCCCTCGGGCACGGTGACGGTCGCAGTCACGACTGGGGGCGTCGTCGATGCATTGGCCGTGGCTACCACGAGGCTCATCGACTGGCGGCTCGACCCGGCGGCAGGTACGTGGAGCAAGATTGCCACCGTGACCGTGCCGATCCAGTTCGGTTCCTCGTCGTGACCAGCTGTCCAACCGGGCCCGTGCCGGCCATGAAGACCGGGCCATGTCCTACCTGACCGGCCACTGGGCGTTCGACCCCTTCCTCGTCGTGGTCGTGGCCGTGGTGGCCGCCCACGAAGTGGGACTGGCCCGGTTGCGGGCCCGCTCGGATCCCCGGCGCACGAGGACACGGCGGTGGCGCTCGCTGATGTTCTACAGCGCGCTGGCTTGCCTATTGGTGGCGGTGGAGTCGCCCATCGACTACTGGTCCGATGACTATTTCTTCGTCCACATGATCGAGCACATCCTCATCTCCTTCTACATCCCCATCCTGCTCGTGGCGGGCGCCCCGTGGATTCCCCTGCTCTTCGCCTTCCCGGTGGGGCTTCGCCGCCGGCTCGGGCGCGCCCTGCTGTTGGGCTCCTGGGCTCGTCCGCTGCGGTCGGCCGGTCGGCTCGCCATGAACCCCTGGACGGCACTGGGAGCTTTCAACGCCACCATGGTCCTGTGGCACTTCCCGGCACCCTTCGACCTCGCCGAGAACAACCAGTCGGTCCACATCTGGCTCATGCACGGGACATTTCTCGTCACCGGCGTCCTCTTCTGGCTCCAGATCATCCCGTCGCACCCGCTGAAGCCCCGGGCCTCGCTTGTCTGGCAGGGGGGAGCCATCATCAGCACCGACATCGTGATGTTCGTGCTCGCCATGTCGCTGAGCATCTTGACGAGCTCGTCGTGGTATTCGGTCTATGCCCACATCCCCGGGGTCTCGCTGTCCCCGTTCGCCGATCAGCAGATCGGGGCGGCCATCTTGTGGGTGTGCGGCGACTTCTGGGCGGTTCCCGCGCTGATCGTGGTCATTCGGCGCGCCATCGTGGCGGAGGGTGGGTTTTCCAACGTCCTCGAGCGGGTGGTCCGCCGCTCCTCCGACGCTCCCTTGGTCCACGCGGAAGATCGTTGACGGGGGACGATGTCGGACCTAGCCTCTGCGCCGAGGCGTCCTGGACCCACTGACATGGAGTGCACTGGGGCTGGGTCGAGCGGACAACGGGCCGAGGGGGCTCCAATGAGTGTCGGCGCATCCGTATCTTCCGGGGCACGAAGAGTCTGAGCGTGAGACGCGGGGGCCGGCTGGCCATCCTCGGCGTGCTGTTGGGCGTGGCGGTGGGCCTCGTGGTCTTCACTGTCATGGCCTTCCTACGCTCGTCTCCTCCCACGGTCGACTTCACGACAGGTCATATGGCGGGAGCGCCCGTCGACCTGAGGGTGCAAACCGTTGGCTCCATCGGCTTCGGTCCCCATCCGACGTGGGTGTCGTACATGACCGAGACTCCGGGCGGACAGTGGGTCCACACCACCTTGTGGGACCTCCCGGCCCACACGCGGATCAACGTCACGCTCGACCAGTACGACAGCGGGTCACCGCTTCGGAACCAACAACTCGGCCAGATCATCGGGACGGCCGGAACCGTGGCCACGTACAACGGCAAACCCGAATCGGTGATCAACTCGAACGACACCAACGGGGTGGGCCACACCTTCACGATCCCGACGCTCGGCATCAGCGTCCCCTTGGTCGGCATCTCGGCCAACGCCAAGAACCCCTGCAGTGTGGCGCCGTGCAGCACGAGCTATGACCACAACGTGATCAAGTTCTCCTTCGTGACGCCGGGTCCGGGCCAGTACCCGTGGCAGTGCTTCGTCCCCTGCGGCCTCGCCTATCTCTACGGGAACGGTGGTCCCATGCAAACCGTGGGGTACATGGACGGGTTCCTCAAGGTGGTGGCATGAGTCAACCCGACGAGACGCACCACTTTCGTCGCCTGGTGGTCATCTGGGCGGTCCTCGCCGTCGTCTGCGACGTCGTCTTCTACTTCGCCGTCGGTCCGCATGTCCCCCCCGGGGCGATGTCGACGTCGGCCAGCGGCCAACAGACCGACTTCATCGTCCTCTTCATGATTGCGCTCCCCGTCATGCTGGCCGTGTGGGTCTACATGGCCTATGCCCTGATCGTCTGGCGAGGATCACGGAGCGGTGAGGAAGAACCTGAAGGCGGACCCAAGGCCCGCGGCCACTTCGGGATCCAGGTCGGATGGATCGCCACCACCACCGTCATCGTGCTGGGCGTCTTCGTCTACGGCACGGTCGAGCTCGTCGTGCCGGCCGGCGCCGGTGGTGGTGAAGGCCAGAGCCCGATCTGGACACCTGCGTCGCATGACGTCCTGTCCATTCAGGTCATCGGCCAGCAGTGGGAGTTCACCTACCGCTACCCGGCGTTCGGGGGGTTCGAGACCCGGCAGCTGATGATCCCCGTGGACACCCCCGTCGCCTTCCACGTGACCTCGCTCGACGTCATCCACTCCTTCTGGGCCTATCAACTCGGGGTCAAGGCCGATGCCAACCCCTCGTCGGACAACGTTGCCTACACCACGGCCAACCAGCTGGGCGCGTTCACGGTCCGCTGCTCGGAGCTGTGCGGCCTCTGGCACGGAGCCATGTACGACTTCGGTCGGGTGCTCACCAAGGCGCAGTTCTTCGCCTGGGCCCAATCGACCGAACGCCAGAACGCGGCGAACACCAAGCTCCTGCCACCGTTCTCCTACACCTACGTCCCTGACGCCAACGGTGCCGACGGTGGCTACTACCCCGACAACGTCGACCCGTACAGCAAGGTCCAGCAGTACGGGGCCACGAGTCCGAGCAAGTAGGAAGGACGACTGAGGGCATGGCACTGGACATGCGTGCGGGGATCAGGTCCGAGCATTCGGGAGACGCCGCGCCCCCGGGCGCCTCGGTCCGGCGCCGTCGCTTTGGGTTGTTCGGGCCCCACCTGGGCCGCGCCCTCGTCGGAGCGGTGGGCGGATACGCCTTTGGTCACTGGGTCGGCAACCTGATCGCCAGTGGCTACATCAACGTCCAAGGCAACGGTCAGAACGACGTGGCCACCGTTCTCGGGCTCTCGATCGGAGTGGTGGGATGGCTTGCCGGGGCCGGGATGCTCAACTACCCGCTGGCCAAGATCGTGGGCCGGGAGCCCCTGCCCCCCGCCATGTCGAAGAGCTGGACCCGCTACTTCGGCCCTGCGCTCGACCACAAGGTCATCGGCCTGCAATACACGATCGTGGTCCTCCTGTTCCTCTTCACCGGTGGCCTCCTGGCGATGGCCATCCGGACGGAGCTGTTGACCCCGACAAGTCACATCTTCGGTCCCGGCACCTATATCTCCGTGGTCAGTGAGCACGGGACGATCATGATGATGATGGCGTCGTCGATCATCATCGGTCCGCTCGGAAACTGGCTGGTCCCTCTGATGATCGGGTCCCGTCGCATGGCGTTCCCGCGTGTCGAGGCGTTCTCGCTGTGGATGTTCGCCGCCGGCTACCTCGTGATTTTGACGGCCCTGCCGCTGGGTGGCTTCCCCACGGGGTGGACGGGGTACGCGCCGCTGCAGACCCAGGCGTCGGCGGGGATGGACTCCTATCTCGTCGGATTCGCCGTGATCGGGATCGGCATGATCTGCGCGGGATTCAACCTCCTCGCCACCATCATCAACTACCGCGCCCCGGGGATGACCTGGAGCCGGATCCCCATCTTTGTCTGGTCCATCCTGGCCACCGCGGCGCTCTTGACCCTGGCCACCCCGACGCTCGTGGCCGCCGGGCTGTTCGGCGTGCTCGACCGGACGGCCCAGACTGCGCTCTATGTCAACGAGCACGGTGGGAGCTCGTTTCTGTGGGAGAACCTCTTCTGGTTCTTCGGCCACCCCGAGGTCTACATCATGGCCTTGCCGGGCTTCGGGATCGTCGCCGAGATCCTGCCCGTGTTCACCCGCAAGCCGCCCTTCGGCTATCGGATCGCGGCGGCGGGGATGATCGGTGTCGCACTGCTGTCGTTCTTCGTGTGGCAGCACCACCTCTTCCAGAGCGGGATCAACCCCGACATGCGGCCCTTGTTCATGCTCACCACCGAGCTCATCTCCATCCCCACGGGGTTCATCTTCCTCGTTGGCATGGGGACCCTGTGGAAGTCGAAGATCCGGTACGAGGTGCCGATGCTCTTCGCCCTGGGGATGTTCTTCAATTTCCTGATCGGCGGCATCTCGGGCGTCTTCCTTTCAGACGTCCCCGTCGATGTGACGGTCCACGGGAGCTTCTTCGTCCTGGCCCACTTCCATTACACGATCATGGGTGGGCTCGTCTTCGCATTCTTCGGTGGCCTCTACTACTGGCTCCCGAAGATGACGGGGAGGACCTTGAACAAACGCCTGGGCAAGTGGCACTTCTGGACCATGTTCATCTTCTTCAACCTGACCTTCTTCCCCTTGTTCCTCGTCGGGCTGTTGGGCCAACCTCGTCGGGTATTCGAGTACGCGCAGAACCTTCAGGTGTTGAACGACTTCGCCTCGGTGAGCGCCTTCCTGCTCGGATCGTCGTTCGTGATCTTCGTCGCCAACTTCGTGTGGTCGATCTTCATCGACCCCAAGCCGGCTCCGGCCAACCCGTGGAACTCCCTGGGTCTCGAGTGGCAGACGGCGAACCCGGTGCCCTCCTACAACTTCGCCCGGATCCCCGTCGTCCTGGCCGATCCCTATCACTACGGTCGGGGTGATTCTCAGGCCGTCGCCGACCTCGGCCCGAAGACCCTGGCACTGGCCGGAGCCGTCCGCGCCGATGCTCCGGCTGCGGTGGGAGAACATGGCGTGACCGGAGAAGAGGGATCCGCCGACCCGAGGCCACCGATCGCATGACCACCGAACCCGTCACCACAGACAGAGATCCTCTGGCTCAGGAGCCTCCCGGCTTTCGCGAGACACCGGAGGAGATCGAGTACGAGATGCGCTCGGCGGAGGGCGCCATATGGACCGGTGGACGTCTCGTCATCGGCATCACGGCGTTCTTCTTCGCCTCGCTCGCCTTCGCCTACTTCTACCTCCGCTCGACCAACAGCGACGACCTGTGGCGGCCCCACAAGATCACCGCACCCACGGGGGTGGGCGCGGCCGTCTTCGCCGTGGCCGTCGCCGGCGCGGTGTTGAGCGCCTACGGGACCATGCGGCTCCGTCGGGGCGAAACCCTCGACTGGGAGGTGGCGGGTTGGACAACGGTCCTGGGCGGGCTCGTGGCTGCCGGGCTGCAGGTGTGGCAGCTCACCGAGCTCCCGTTCTTCCCCGGATCGAGCGGCTACGCCTCGTGCTTCGTGGCCTGGGCCGGCATGAACATCGCCCTGCTCCTGGTGGGCGTCTACTGGCTCGAGACAATGCTGGCCCGCTGGTTACGGCTGCGGCGGGCGATCACCGAAGACGGTGGTGCGCTCACCTCCACACTGCCGGTGGCCCGCTTGTTCCGGGCCAATCTCGAGGCCTGCTCGTACTTCTGGGGTTGTCTCGCCCTTGTCGAGCTCCTCTTCTGGCTACTGTTCTACGTGATCTGATCGACGTGATCTGACCGGCCTGGCCCCGGAGGGCGGGGCGGTGTCCGGACAAGAAAGCCGGACACGAAAGGTGGTGAGTGATGCTCGGGACTGCCAGCCTCGTCGGGGCTCAGGCGCTCACATTCGCCATACCCGTGGGGACGCTCGCCGTGGTGTGTCTGTGGGGATTCTTCCAGCGTCGCCCGAACCGGTGACCGGGTGGGCCGCTGACGAGCGGCCCCGTGCACCGTCGCACCATCAGAACGACCCGAAGACCCGGGCCCGATCTCTCGAAGCCCGCCCGGCGTTGGCGGTCCTGGGTCTCCTCGTTCTCGTGGGAGCCCTCGTTCCGCCGCTCTCCACCCTGGCCCGCCGGGTCGAGGTCCTCGAGGCGCTCCAGTTCGCCCTGCTCACCATGGCCGTGCCGGCCCTGGTGGTCCTGGGGGCTCCGTGGCGCCTCCTGGGCGTCGCGGCCCGAACCACCGGTTTCGCCGACCGCGAAGGGGTGGTCGTCCTCGAGGGGCCCGCGGTCGCCGACCGGATGGCGGCGGCCCGCCGCCGCCATCCCGAGTTGGCCCGGAGCTTCGCCTATCTCGGCCTGGACGTGGTCCTGGTGGTGATGTGGCGCATCCCGGTCAGCGTCGACGCGCTGGCCCGTCACGGCTGGCTGGCTCTCCTCGAAGCCGCCTCTCTGGTGCCGGCAGGCGTCGGGCTCTGGATCGAGCTGGTCGAGTCACCGCCCTTCTCGCCCCGCCTGGCCCGACCCAAGCGCATCGCCCTCGCCGCCGTCGCCATGTGGACGATCTGGGTCACCGCCTACCTGGTGGGCCTGTCCCATGCATCGGTCTACCGCTCCTATGCCCATGTGCCGGGCCGCGACTTGAGTGTCTCGGCGGACCAGGCGCTGACGACGGGCATGCTGTGGCTCATGTCGTTGTGCGTCTTCATCCCCGTCATCTTCTCGAACCTCGTCCTGTGGCTCCGCAGCGATGAGGATCCCGACGATGCGCTCTACCGGTTGGTTCGAGACCAACGGCGCGTGGCCCCAGAGCTCCCGGTCGACGACCGCCCCGACCGGGGCCGTCGCCTCACCTGACTCTCGGTCCGGGCCTCTACGACGAGGTGGTGGGGCCCGAGACGACGGGAAGTGACTCGGTCGAGACATCCAGCGTGGCCAGCCTCGTGCCCAGGATGTGGCCGGCGGCGTCGATCTCGGCGGTGGCCTTGTTCCGGTCCTCGGTGAGGAGGCGCTCGTCGCCGTGGAGCTGGTTCCGGGCCTTCCGGTCGCCGGGCCGAGAGGTGAGGGCCTGGATGGCTTCGATGGCCGCCAGGGCGTCAGAGGTGGCCCACACCGTGACGGTGTTGACCGCCTGGTCGACCTCCTTCCCCGCCGCCGAACCGGGGCCGGCGATGTCGGAGAGCTGGAAGATGTTGTCGTTGGTGTAGGAGCAGGCCGTCTGGTCATCGCGAAGCAGCGACGGGATCTGGGCCCGGTGACCCGAGTTCAGCGTGCCCGACGTCTCATCCCCGTAGAGCGTCAGGGCCTCGCGCACGGAGAAGAGACAGGGGGCCACGTCGAAGTTGATCTGCTTGATGACGGCGTTCTCGGCCATGGCATCGGAGGCGGGGGAGGTCGGAGTGGGGAGATCGCTCACGACCGCGGCTCCGACCACCACGATGACGCCGGCGGCGACGAGAAAGGCTCGCCGCTTGTACCACGGGCTCGCGCCGCCGCCGCCGGGCTCGGGAGCGGGGGGGACGCGACGATCTGTCGTGATGGGTCCCGACACCCCGCTCACGGAGTCTCCCCGAGCGACTGACGGGCGTAGGTGGCGATGCCCTGGCCCCACCGGGCGATACTCGCCGGAGGCAGGCTGAACCCTCCGGTCGGGTTTTCGTTGGCGAAGGGCGTGGCTTCGTAGCGGAGCCGGCCCGACGGATCGACGAAGTACATGACGTCGTTGTGGGCGACGATCCCTGACGTTCGTGAGACGTTGACCGACACCCCGTATGCCCGCCACACGGCGTTCAGCGTGGTGAGGTTCGACGTGAGGAAGTGCCACGTCGCCAGGCTCCCGAGGCCGGTTCGGACTGCAGCCGTGGACGCCGGCGCACTCGAGAGCGCGAGGGGGTCGGTGTTCACGGTCAGGAAGACGACTCGACTCGCGGCCGACCCCAGGTCGTCTGCCGCTTGGACAACCTCCGCCGACACCACGGGGCAGATGTCCTGACAGGGTCCGTCGAAGAAGGTGAGGACCACGGCGTGGCCGCGCTCATCGGCGAGCGACGTGAGGTGCCCGGCCTGATCCTCGAGCGAGAAGTTCGGGGCGCTGGCCGAGCGTGGGCTGATCCCCATGAATTGGGGCAGGGGAGCCCCCATTTCCGGCGCCGACGGGGCCGAGCCCGGGGGAGCGATGAGACCCGGCGCGGACGTCGTCGCCGTGGTCTGGCCGGCGGTGGTGGCACCAGGGTTGAGGCCGACGCTCGAGAGCAGGTGCTCGAGAAGTGTGCCGCCGACGCCCAGCCCCACGAGGACGGCCACGACGATCAGAGCGAACTTCGGAGGGACCTTGGGTTCGGACCGCCGGAAGGCAGCGGCGCGTTCTGCCTCGCTGAGCTGGGGCGGGTCCGGCTGTCGGTCGTCCTCTTCGGTGGACACGGCGGGGCCGGTGTCGTCCCGGCTCACGATGTCAGTGAACCCGGACGATGGCATCGATGCCCATGGCCACGAACAATGCGGTCAAATACGTGATCGAGAAGCCGAAGAGCTTCATGGCCCGACGGGGTGTCGGGTTCCGCATCAGGGCCACCGCGGAGACAAAGAACGCGCCACCCGCCACGAAGGCGACGGCCGCGTAGCCGATGTTGAGATGGGCCACCGGCGCCAAGACCAGCGACACGACCCACACGGCCACGACGTAGCCGGTGATCCGGCGCGTGACCGTCCGAAGGTCGGCGATCGAGGGGAGCATCGGCACCTGGGCGTTTGCGTAGTCATCTCGGTACCGGACCGCGAGAGCCCAGAAATGCGGCGGCGTCCACAAGAAGATGATCCCGAACATCACGAAGGGGGCGAGGCCCAAGTGTCCGGTTACCGCACTCCATCCGACGAGGACGGGTACGGCTCCGGCGGCGCCACCGATGACGATGTTCTGCGGAGAAGACCGTTTGAGCCACATGGTGTAGACGCCCAGATAGAAGGCGGTGGCCGACACCGCCAGCACGGCCGAAATCGGGTTCACCAACGACCACAGCAGAGCGAATGCCGAAATCTCGAGGGTCGTCGCGAAGATGGTTGCCGCCCATGGGGTGATCGCACCGGTGACCAGGGGTCGGTTCTTCGTTCTCTCCATCAGGGCATCGATGTCCCGGTCGTAGACCATGTTCAAGGCGTTGGCCCCACCCGCCGCCAATGCACCGCCGACGACCGTGATCACCATGAGGCGGAGCGAAGGCACGTGACGGGCCGCCACAAACATGGTCGGAACCGTCGTGATGAGCAGGAGCTCGATGATCCGTGGCTTCGTCAGCGCGATGTAGCTCTGGACTCTCGCCAGGACATGGGTCTGGGGCCGATCGAGGTGGAGCTCTCCGATCCCCCATCGGTTCAGCACGCCCGTGATGCTAGCCCTCGACGATCGCCCGTGCCACGATCAAGAACGGAGTTTTTGGCCCCATCTACCTGGCCTTTTCTGGCTCGGTGACTTATCGCGACAACCGCTGGATCGCCGGGGGTGCGCAGGGCCCCGCACGAACCAACCTGCCCGCCGGTGGAGACCGTCAGATGTCGAGGAACTCGGTCAGATCGTCGAACGCCACCTTGTCGAGGAAGTGCGGTCAGGGCAATGTTCCGGGCACTGAAGAGGGGTCCCGCTCCAACCAGACAGAGGCTCAGGTGCCTCGTCCCAGCACTCGCCCGCCCGACGGCGTCTACGCTCGTGTCGTGCGGAAGCGCTGGTTCTCGCGCAGGGCGTTCCTGCTCCATTTCGAGTTCTTCATGCTCGCCGCGGCATGCCTGACCGCAGGGTGGTGGCAGGTGACGAGAGCTCTCACAGGAAACGGTCTCAGTTGGGTCTACTCCGCGGAGTGGCCTGGATTCGCCGTGCTCGCCATCCTCGCCTGGTGGCACCTCATCCACGAAGATCCCGAGGCCTACCGAGCCCGGAAGCAACGTCCGGCCGAATGGGACGACGACTGATTGCCTCTGCGGGCGCTGTCTCTGCGGGGTCGGCGCACCCGAAGGTCGGTGACGAAGGAACTAGTCGACGACGAACCCCGACACGGTCACAGACCCGCCGGCGGTGACGACGCTGATGGGCCCGGTGGTGGCCCCGATCGGCACCACGGCCTTGATTCTCGTCGAGCTATTGAAGGTGATCGTGGCCCGGAGGCCGTCGAACGACACCGAAGTCGCATGCGCCAGGCGCTTGCCGACGATGACGACGATGGCGCCGACGGGGCTCGACGGCGGCCTGAACCTGGCGATGCTCGGAGCCAGGTGGTGGTAGATGACCCGTCCGGTCTTCGTGACCCGGATCACCGTCGGCGAGGTGGTCGACCCGGGGGCGGGACCCGTGGTTGTCGCGCTGTTGGGACCGAAGCCCGCCATGGTCGTCGTGGGGGTACCCCCGGCGACGGTGGTCGAGGTCCCTCCCGAAGTGTCCGACGTGCCGGGGAGGGCGAGGCCCTGGCCGGTGTTGGTGCCGGCTCCGGTGTCGCCGGTGATCGACGACCCGTTGCCGTCGACCCCCTTGGTCACCGTCGACTTCGAGATCGTGGTGGTGGTCGACGGGGGAGCCGAAGCGTGATGCGCCTTCGGATGTTTGGCGGCCGAGGTCGGTGTCGAGGTCGAGCACGAGGCGGCGAGCACCGCCGCGGCCAACCCCAAGGCCATCAGGCGCCAAGCCGGTCGGCGCATCAGCGCCGGCCTGCTGCAGACCGACGGTTCATCGGGTCGCGCCGCCGGCGCGCCATCACAAGGTCGCGCCGCCGGCGCGCCATCGCAATTGCCCCCTCGACCCACTCCAGCACTCCCCCCACAATGTCCCTGGGCCATTATCGCACCGTGACCGTGGTTCGGGACCCCGTGCCGCGATCATGGTGCCGGAGGAGTGGGCGGTCCGGTTTCGGTAGCCTGACGCCGTGTCAGATCCACGGGGTCTCCAGAGGGCAGGGTCGGGAGACCACATCGCGCCGGGCGCCCTGCGAGACACGCCCGAGGATCCCCGGGGCGACCTCCGGTGGGGATCGATCCCGGGCCTGGTGGCCGACGCCGCGCTCCGTTTCGGTGACGCCGAGGCCGTCGTCGACGGCGACGTCCGCCTGACTTTTTCCCAACTCGAACACGACGCCCTCCGGGTGACCGGCGCAGCCATGGCGGCCGGTATCCACCCCGGCGATCGCGTGGCCATCTGGGCCCCGAACATGGCCGAGTGGGTCGTGGCCGCCCTTGGCCTCGTGGGTGCGGGCGCCGCCCTCGTCCCACTGAACACCCGCTTCAAGGGGCCCGAAGCCGCCTATGTCCTCACCCGGTCGCGCGCCAAGGCGCTCTTCACGGTGCGGGGCTTCCTCGGCATCGACTACCCCGACATGCTCGAGGACGAGGACGTCCCCCACCTCGAACGCATCGTCCTGCTCCGTGACGACGATGGCACCACGAGCGAAGTGACCACCACCGACGAGGTCCCCATCTTCGGCTGGCGCGAATTCCTGGCCGGCGCTCAAGGTGTGGTGGAGTGTGACGAGGGTGTCGTCGGTGCCCCCATCGATGTGAGCGCGGAACGAGCCCGCTGGACCTCGGTCACCGGCGAGGACCTCTCCGACGTCATCTTCACCTCGGGGACCACGGGCCGTCCCAAGGGGGCGATGACGACCCACGCCCAGACCCTTCGCACCTTCGCCACGTGGGCCTCGATCGTGGGCCTGGCCGAGTCCGACCGCTACCTCGTGGTGAACCCCTTCTTCCACACCTTCGGGTACAAGGCGGGCATCATCGCCTGTCTCATCCAGGGTGCGACCATCGTGCCCGAGCCCGTCTTCGACGTGGACAAGGTCCTCGCCACCGTGGCCGCCCAACACATCACCGTCCTCCCCGGCCCGCCCACCCTCTACCAGTCGATCCTCGACCATCCCCGACGTGCCGACTACGACCTCTCGAGCCTCCGCCTGGCCGTGACCGGCGCGGCCGCGGTCCCGGTGGAGCTCATCAAGCGCATGCGCTCGGAGCTCACCTTCTCGACCGTCCTCACCGCCTACGGGCTCACCGAGTCCACGGGCACGGTGACGATGTGTCGCCAGGGCGACGACCCCGAGACCATCGCCGAGACCTCGGGGCGCGCCATCCCGGGCCTCGAGGTCCGCGTCGTCGACGAGAAGAGCCTCGAGCTGGCGCGCGGCGAGCCGGGCGAGATCGTGGTCCGCGGCTACACCGTGGTGACCGGGTACTTCGAGGACCCCGACGCCACCTCCGAGGCCATCGACGCGCAGGGTTGGCTCCACACCGGCGACATCGGGGTCATGGACGACGCCGGCAACGTCCGCATCACCGACCGCAAGAAGGACATGTTCATCGTGGGCGGCTTCAACGCCTATCCGGCTGAGATCGAAGGCGCGCTGCTCCGGCATCCCGGCGTGGCCCAGGCGGCGGTGATCGGGGTGCCCGACGACCGCATGGGCGAGGTGGGTTGTGCCTTCGTGGTCCTGCGCCCCGGCACCGACCCCGGCCCGCTTCCCGAGGAGCTCGTGGCCTGGTCCCGGGACCAGATGGCCAATTACAAGGTGCCCCGCCACGTCGAGGTGATCGACGCCCTGCCCACCAACGCCAGTGGCAAGGTACTGAAGACCGAGCTGCGCGAGCTCTTCGCGCAACGACCCGTGAAGGGAGCCTGATGCGAGGGATCGTCTACACCGGTGAGGACGCCGAGGTCACCGACAAGCTCGCTGTCGCCGATCCCGGCCCCACCGAGGTGAAGGTGAAGATCGTGGCGGCGGGGGTCTGTCACTCGGACCTCTCGGTCCTCGACGGCACCATCCCCTGGAAGGCCCCGTCGGTCCTCGGCCACGAAGGTGCAGGCATCGTCGAGTCCATCGGGTCCTCGGTCCGATCGGTCAAGCCCGGGGACCACGTCGTCGTGGCCACCCTGGCCAGTTGCGGGACCTGTCGGGCCTGCAACACCGGACATCCCACCATGTGCATCCGCAGTCTCGGAAACGTCTCGACCCCCTTCACCTACAACGGCGAGCCCGCCTCGAACTTCGCGGCGGCGTCGGTCTTCGCCGAGTACACCATCATCCAAGAGGTCCAGGCCGTCCCCATCTCCAAGGACGTCCCCTTCACCTCGGCCTGTCTCATCGGCTGTGGTGTCCTCACCGGTGTGGGCTCGGTCCTCAACCGGGCCAAGGTCGCCCCCGGCGAGACCTCGGCGGTCTTCGGCGTCGGGGGGGTGGGCCTGAACGTCATCCAGGCGCTGCGACTCTCGGCGGCCAGTCGCATCGTGGCCGTCGACACCATGGCCTCGAAAGAGGACCTGGCCATGCAGTTCGGGGCCACCCACTTCGTCGACGCCTCGAAGGCCGACGCCGTCGAGGAGATCAAGAAGATCGTCCCCCACGGACCGAAGTCGATGGCCCGCGCTCTGGGCCCCGGCGGCGTGACGTGGGCGTTCGACTGCGTGGGTCACCCCGCCGTGCTCCGCAACGCCATCGACTCGCTCGACTGGGGCGGCACCGCCGTCGCCATCGGCGTCCCCCCGCGCGGCAGCGAGGTCACCGTGGACATCAACAACCTCGCCTATGTCGACAGGGGTCTCATCGGATGCCGCTACGGCGCCTCTCGCCCTCACCATGACATCCCCTTGATGGTGGAGCTCTATCTCTCGGGCAAGCTCATGCTCGACGAGCTCGTGACCGAGACCCGGCCCCTCGAGGGATTTCGCGAGATCGTGGAGGACATGCACGCCGGCAAACTGGCCCGTGGGGTCCTCACCCTCTAACTCTGGACGGATTTCGTCGCAGGAAACTGGTGATCGCCGCCGCCGACGTTGTTGTCGTTGTTGTCGCCGGCGTTGTTGTTGTTGTGGCGCTGGCGCCATGGGCATCGTGGTCTTGTGCCGTCGTCGCACCACATCCGGCGATGGAGGCGACCGCCATCAACCGTGGAATCGTGGGCGTCAATCGCCGTTTTCCGCGGCGCGTCCGTGCCGTGGTGCGACCATGCAGAACGAAATCCGTTGCCACTGCAAAGGACCGCACTGGGTCGTGACCTGGCTGAATGTGGAGCGCGATGACCGTCGGGCGTTTCCCCCAGGATTCGACGAGGGTGGGTTATTGTCGCTTCGCACCTTCAAGCTGAGGAGCGCCATGAACTACTGCTCGCAGTGCGGAAGCCAACTTCAGCCCGAGGACACCGCGTGCAGGGGGTGCGGAAGAGCAGTATCGGCCACGCCGGCGGCGTCCTCGGCCGGCGACTTCGGAACCCCGTCGAGCCCACCCCCGTTCGGGAGCCCGGCCCCTCCCGCCAGTTACCAGCCCCCCGGCGCAATCAGCCCCGGCGCAATCAGCCCCGGCGCGATGAGTATGGAGAGCGGATATCCGCCACCCCCGCCCGGTGGGTACCCGCCACCCCCGCCCGGTGGGTACCCGCCACCCCCGCCCGGTGGGTACCCGCCCCCCGGTGGCAACTTCCCTCCTCCCGGTGGTTATCCTCCTCCCGGTGGTTATCCTCCTCCCGGTGGTTATCCGCCACCCCCGCCCGGTGGGTACCCCCCGCCCGGTGCCTATCCCCCCGGCGGGGGCTACGTCCCGCCCGAAGGTGCCTACTCGCCCCAGGGTGTGCTTGCTGATTGGGGACCGCGCGCGCTGGGGCTGTTGATCGACTGGGCTGTCACCATCGTCGTGATCATCCCGTTCGCCATCATCGGTGCGGTCATCGGTTCAGGCGCCATCTACTTGGCCGATCTCGCCGGCATCGCCGTCGCCATCTTCCTCGCCGTCCAAGTTGGGCAGAACGGCCAGTCGCCGGGGATGCGGACGATCGGCCTCAAGTGCATCGGCCAGACCACGGGCCAGCCCATCGGGGCGGGCCTGGGCATCGTCCGCGCCATAGCCCATCTGGTGGACAGCATCATCTGCTACGTGGGATGGCTTTTCCCCTTGTGGGACAAGAACCGCCAGACCCTGAGCGACAAGATCATGAGCACCGTGGTCATCCGCGTCCCACCCCAGAAGTTCACGCTGATGCCGCCGGGGGCGTGATCGCGCACACCACGTACGAGGTCGACGTCGGGAGGCTTCGGAAACCGGCGGCGATCTTCCTGGCGGGAGGGTTACTCCTGGCCCACCTGCCGGCGGGCGTCGGGCTGCCCTGTCCGATGCGATCGGTGACGGGGGTGCCCTGTCCCTTCTGCGGGGTGACGACATCGGTCCGTGACACCTTCGGAGGCCACCTCCGAGCGGGCTTGGCGGCCGCTCCACTCGGCCTGCTTCTCATCGCGGCGGCAATCGTCGTCGCGCTGCGACTGGGCCCTCCCCGCATGAAACTCCTGCGTCTGATCCTGATCGCCGCGGTCGTGGCCGAGTGGTCCTTCGAGCTCCTTCGCTTCCACGTCATCTGAGGGCGCTGCCACCCGGGCTCGCAGCCAGCCCCACTGAGCCCGCCCCGGTCGGGCCCGCAAGTGACCCTCGGGTCACCATGGAGTTGGTCCTATGCTGCTCCCGACGGCACGAGAAAGAAGGTGGACCGTGAGCTTCGACCGGTTGAGCCCACTCGATGCGTCATTCCTGCATGTCGAGGACGACGTCAGCCATATGCACATCGCCGCCATCGGGATCTTCGAGGGGCCCGCGCCGCGCTACAGCGATGTTGTCAACATGGTCAAGGGCAAACTCCCGCTCGTTCCCCGCTACCGCCAGGTGGTCCGGTTCGTGCCCCTCGACATGGGTCGGCCGGTCTGGGTCGACGACCAGCATTTCAACATCGACTACCACCTCCGCCACACCGCGCTCCCCGCTCCGGGAGGTGAGCCCGAGCTCCGGGCGCTCGTGGGACGCGTCATGGCCCAGCAACTCGACCGCTCCAAACCCCTGTGGGAGATCTGGATGGTCGAGGGACTCGGTGGGGGTCGTTGGGCCCTACTGTCGAAGACCCACCACGCGCTGGTCGACGGAGTCTCGGGGACAGATCTCCTGGCCGTGATCATGGATACCACGCCGCAGCCGTCGCCCCCCTTGGACGACGATTGGGTACCTCGGCCCGCACCCAGTGGTGCCAGCTTGGTACTCGGAGCCGCCAGCGACTTGGCCCGGAGTCCTTACGAGCAATTCCGAGCGGTGCGGGCGAGCACCCGCGTGCCTCGCCACGCGCTGTCCCGGGCCGGCGAGGTGGCCCGGGGCCTGTCGTCGATGGCCGGCCTGATCCGTCCTACACCGATCTCGAGCCTCAACGGCCCCCTCGGCCCTCACCGCCGCTACGCGTGGGCGGCGACGACGGTGGACGATATCAAGCGCGTCCGCAAGGGCCTCGGTGGTGCCTTCAACGACGTCGTCTTGGCTT
>Ga0307373_10002018_pt1 | contig 37154 bp, 32 predicted proteins | sample OX2MG_FD_202534 | JGI IMG/M metagenome (GOLD analysis project Ga0307373, IMG submission 202534) | Soil microbial communities from Risofladan, Vaasa, Finland - OX-2 | ecosystem: Environmental > Terrestrial > Soil > Coastal area > Acid sulfate soil | place: Finland: Risofladan, Vaasa | collected...
GTGGTCGCCGGCACGGGGTTGGAGTTGACCCGTGCGATTGCGCACGGTCATGTGGCCGCGGTCTGTGTCATGGCCAAGACGTTGGGTCTTCGTGAGTTGTTGGGTCCCCCCTGCAAAGAGCGCGACATCGCCTACGCGTTGATCCTCGCCCGAGTGGTGCACCCCCGTCCGAAGTTGGCCACGACCAAGTGGTGGAGCGACACCACGTTGGTGGCCGACCTCGACCTCGAAGGCGTCTCCACCGACGAGGTCTACGCGGCCATGGACTGGTTGGGGGAACGTCAAAGCGCCATCGAGACCAAACTGGCGAAGCGCCATCTGAGTGCAGAGGCCAATCCGTCACGTCTGGCCTACTTCGACCTGTCCTCTTCGTGGGTGGAGGGGACCAAGAACGAACTGGCGGCCCGGGGCTACTCGCGTGACAAGCGGCGCGGCATGGCCCAGATCGAATACGGGCTGCTCACCGACAAGGACGGCCGGCCGGTCGCCATCGAGGTCTTCAGTGGCAACACCGCCGATCCGACCGCCTTCATCTCGATAGTCGAGACCATCCGGAACCGTTTCGGGCTCGAGCGCCTCACCATGGTGGGCGACCGGGGCATGATCACCTCGGCCCGTATCACTGCATTACGCGAAGTGGGCGACCTCGGGTGGTTGACCTGCCTGCGGGCCCCCCAGATCGCCGCCTTGGTCAAAGACGATGGACCCTTACAACTCGGCCTCTTCGACGAGAGCGACCTGGCCGAGTTCTCCCATCCCGACTACCCCGACGAACGGCTGATCGCTTGTCGCAATCCACTGCTGGCCGAAGAACGCAAGCGCAAACGCAGCGAACTGTTGGCCGCCACCGAAGAAGCCCTCGCCCCCATTATCTCTGCGGTTCAAGAGGGACGCCTCGTTGGTGCCGACAAGATCGGGCTCAAAGTCGGCAAGGTGATCAACAAGTTCAAGATGGCCAAGCACTTCGAGGTCTCCATTGGCGAGAACACGCTGTCGGTGTCGCGTCACGAGGACGCCATCGCCGCCGAAGCCGCCCTCGACGGGATCTATGTGTTGCGCACCACCATCAAAGAGTCCGACCTCGACGCGCCCGGTGTCGTCGATGCCTACAAGGCCCTCTCCCATGTCGAACGTGACTTCCGGCACCTCAAGATCGACGACATCGACCTGCGCCCGATCCATCACCGTCTCGAAGCCCGCGTGCGCTCCCACGTGTTCATCTGCATGCTCGCCTCCTACCTCGTCTGGCACCTACGCGAAGCTCTGGCTCCGCTCACCTTCACCGACGAGGCACCGCCACGGCGCGCCAACCCTGTCGCTCCTGCCGTGCGCTCGGCCGGGGCCCGGGCCAAGGCGGCGGCCAAAGAGAATGAAGACGGACAAGAAGTACGCGGGTTCCGTGAGCTCCTCGAGCACCTGGCGACACTCACGCGCAACACCATGCAGACGACGACAGAGACCACGACCGAGTTCGAGCTCCTCGCCACACCGACTCCCACGCAGCGCCGGGTCTTCGAACTGCTCGGCGCGCCGGTGCCCCTCAAGCTCTCGTAGCCAGAACAATCTGGCGCTCCGGGCCAAACCCGCTGGTGAAGGCAGGAACTCCTACCTCAGCGCAGGTAACTTCGCGCTAGAACTCCATCTCCAGTTCCTCGACGTCGTCGGGCTCGAGCCGGGCGGCCGCGGTCCATTCGATCAGCTCGGGCATGGCCAGGATCGTCTCGACGTATTCGGTCGCCACGGCGCCCGTCTTGACGTCGTAGCTCACCAGCCGGGTGCAGTCCGGGGCGTACATGGCGTCGGCCACCGTACGGTGGTCGCCAAAGAGGAACGGTCCTCCCGACGCGGCCAGACAGTCGTTCCAGATGGTCTCGATGCGGTCGATATCGGCCTGGGCTCCAGCCCATACCGCAAATCCGGGGTGGAGTGACTTGATGTTCATCGGGAGGGCCGAGCGCAGGTTGGCGAACCCCGAGTGGACTTCGCCCGATACCGACCGGCAGAAGGCCTTCGCCTTCGGGTCGTCGGGCAGCAGCGAACGGCTCAGGGACTCATGGAGGTACTCGCCGATGGCCAGCGTGTCCCAGATCACGAGGTCGTTGTGCCGCAGCCGCGGCACCAGGAACGAAGGGGACAGCAGCAGCAGCTCGGCGCGGGCGTCGGGATCGTGGCTGTCAACGACTTCGACGGTGAAATCGAGTCCGGCGAACTTGCAGAGCAGCCAGCCCCGGAGCGACCACGCGCCGTAGTTGCGGCTGTTGATGGTGAGGGTGGCCTGCGACACGGTTGCTCCTTCCGCACCGCAGGGGACTGGATGTGTCGACGGTGCGTCCCCCGACAAATTACGACACGACAGGGACTTTCACCAATAGGAGCGCGAGCGCCCCCGCCGGGGGACAAGCGGTCGAGTCTGTCGACTCGTCCCGCGTGCCCCGGCGGATCACACCTTTTTGGCCGTGGTGACGTTCGTGACCTTCGCCGCGGTCGCGTTCGGTGTCGCGGTCGCGGTCGCGTAGACGTCCGCCACCCCGGTCAGGAACGAGCGCTGTGCCTCGAGCAGCTTTCCCCAAAAGCTGAAGGTGACATCGAGTGTCTCGGTGGCCGACGGCACCTTGTCGGAGAATGGGATGGCCGACGCGTCGAGTTTGATGGCGTCAAAGGCGGTGGATGTCGAGCGCAGTGCTCCCAACGTCCAGGCTTGGCTGGTCTCAACGGCCTTGAGGACGCCGCCTTGGATCTTCTCGGTGATTTCGATTGCAGTCATTGGGGGTTCGCGTTCCTTCGTGTGGGTCAGGCTTGGGATGGTGAGTGACTTGCTTACTATATCAAGCACCGCAAAGATACGCAAGGGTCGCACTGCCGCCGGCACGTCACGCGAAGCGGGCTCGGAGGGCCTTCTTGTCGAACTTGCCCACCGTCGTGCGCGGCACGGCGTCGATCAACTCAATGCGGTCGGGTAGCTGCCATTTGGCGAAGCCCGTGGCCGACAGATGGGCGCGCACCTCGTCGACCGTGAGGTTCTCGCCCGCTTTGAGCACGACGCAGACGAGAGGGCGTTCCTGCCATTTTGGGTCAGGGACGGCGATCACGGCCGCTTCGACGACCTTGTCGAGCCGCATCACCTGGTCCTCCATGTCCACCGAGGAGATCCATTCGCCACCGGACTTGATGAGGTCCTTGGTGCGGTCGGCGATCACGAAATAGCCCCCGGGGGACGCTATCGCCACGTCCCCCGTCTTGAACCAGCCGTCAGTCGTGAAGTTCTCGGCCCCCCGACCGTGGAGGTAGCCGTCGACCACCCACGGGCCCCGCACCAAGAGATCGCCCATGGAAGAACCGTCGGAGCCGACCTCGGTTCCGGCCTCGTCCCGGATGCAAATCTCCACGCCCGGCAGGGGTAGCCCGGCCCGGGTCCGGGCGGCCGAGGTGATCTCCTCCTCGCTCCAGTCCCGCATGTGCTCCTGGGGCCAGGCGACGGAGGCCAGGGGTGACGTCTCGGTCATACCCCAGGCCTGCACGATGGGGACGCCGAACTCGGTCCTGTAGCGCTCGATGAGGGATCGAGGGGGTTGGGACCCGCCACAGATGATGTGGCGTACTGCGGGGAGTGTCCCGCCACGCCGGGTCAGCTCGTCGGCGATGCCCAGCCACACGGTGGGCACACCCGCGGCCACGGTGACCCGCTCGTCGACGAGCAGATCGACGAAGGTGGAAGGCTCGAGGGCACCGGCGAAGAAGACCTGTTTGGCCCCGACGGCGGCTGCCGCATAGGGCATGCCCCAGGCGTTGGCGTGGAACATCGGCACCTGGGGCAGTACTGCGTCGCCCGGCCCGATCGACATGCCGGCGTGGGAGGTGACGGCCAGGGCATGGAGGAAGGTGGAGCGGTGGGTGTAGAGGACCCCCTTCGGCCGCCCGGTGGTGCCCGAGGTGTAGCAGAGCCCCATGGGCGCCCGTTCGTCTATGTCGGGGCGAGGGTACAGAGCGGGCTCGTCGGCAATGAGATCTTCGTAGGCGATGACGCCGGACAACGTCGTCTCGGGCACACAGTCGCCGAGGACGACGACATGGGCCGGAGTGGGGGCGGGGCCGAGAGCCAGCGCCTGTTCGAGGAGCGGAAGCAGATCGGGGTCGACGAGCACGGCGCGGTCGTCGGCGTCCCCGAGCATGTACGCCAACTCTTCGGGCGACACCCGGACATTCAGCGTGTGCAGCACGCGTCCGGAGCAGGGCACCCCGAAGTAGGCCTCGAGGTGTCTCGCGCTGTTCCACGCCAGCGTGGCCACCCGGTCCCCGTGCGCGAGCCCGAGATGATCGAGCGCGTGCATGAGCTGATGGGTGCGGCGGCCGAAGGCGGCGTAGTTCAGCCGCGTCACCTCACCGGTCGGTGCGCGGCTGACCAGTTGGGCCTCCGGGGCGTGATGCGGGGCGTGGTCGAAGAGGAGCCAGGCGTTGAGAGGGGTCTCCATCATCGAGGGGCAGTGGTCCCTCTGACCCAGCCCGAGGGGGGCGTTGTCGTGCCACGACGGCTCAAGGGGCGAAAACGTAGCACCCGGGAGCGGGGTCGCCGGGCGGGTGCACGGCGCTCCCGAGCGACGCCCGTGCGGGGTGGCGCCCACCGGAGCGGGCCGCCGCCCACACCGCCCACGGCTCCCACCATGAACCGGTGACCGGCGTCGTCGTGGAAAGCCACCGATCGGGGTCTGCGTCGTTGACCTCGGCCGTCGCGACGTTCATGCGAGGGTTGCCCGGTGGGTTGACCAGACTCTGGATGTGACCCGATGAGGAGAGGGCGAACTGACTCGTCCCACCCAGGAGCTGGGTGGTGGCGTAGCAGGCCTTCCAGGCGGTGAGATGGTCGGTGCGCGCACCCACAACGAACGAGTCGCATTCAACCTTGCTCAGGTCGATCGGGCTCCCGTGGACGGCGCAACTCCCGGTGGCCAACGTGTTGTGCAGGAAGATGTCGAGGAAATCGGCGTGCAGTGCCGCGGGTAGGCGCGTGGAGTCAGCGTTCCAGGCGAGGACGTCGAACGTTGGCGGGTCCTCGCCCATCAGGTTGTTGCGGACCCAGTAGTTCCAGATGAGGTCGTTGGGGCGCAACATCGAGAAGAGCGCCGACGCATGCCGCGCCGGGAGGACGCCGGACCGTTTCGTGGACCGACGGGCGTTCTCGACGATGGCCGGGCTGGCCAAGAGCCCGATCATGGTCGGCACGGTGAAGTCGAGCAGCGTGACGGCAAAGGTGGCGCAGTGGACGAGGTCATCCTGTTTCGACGCGAGATGACCAAGCAGGGCCGCGGTGGTGATGCCGCCGGCACAGAGCGACACCGTATTCGCCTGGTCGGTGCCGGCGATCTCGCAGGCGGCGTGCACGGCGTCGTTGACCGCGTCGACATAGGTCGTGAGACCCCAGTCCCGGTGCTCCTCGGTCGGATTGCGCCAACTGATGGTGAACATCTGAAAGCCCCGTTGCACGCAGAATTCCACGAAGCTCCGACCCGGCGCGAGGTCCATGAAGTAGTACTTGTTGATCTGCGGGGGCACCATGACGAGTGGGGTCGCATGCACGGTATCGGTTGCCGGAGCGAACTGCAGGAGCTCGCACACCTCGTTGCGAAAGACAACGGCGCCGGGGCTGACGGCAAGATCCCGGCCGACCACGAATGCATCCCGGTCGACGAAACGGGGCAAGCCCCCATTGCTGAGGACATCCCGCGAGATGTTCCTCAGACCCGTGACCACGCTGCGGCCACCCGTCTCATAGGCGCGCTCAATGGCGTCGGGGTTGAGGAAGGGAGAATTGGTCGGCGCCAGGGCGGCGGTCACGAGAATCGTCGCCAGTTTGGCCCGTTCGGCCGTCCTCCAGTCGAACTGCGCGTCATCGACCAGCTCGAGCGCAGTACGCGTCCAGGCCAGATAGGCCTGGCACAGGCGGTGATAGAAGGGGTTCTCCTTCCAGGCCCGATTTTCGAAGCGCCAGTCCTTGGCGTCCGGAGTTATCGATGACCGACCGGCGGCCACCTTGGTCAATTCGACCCCTAGGTCGGCCATCCGGCGTGGCAGGGCGTTCGTCGCGGTGCGGGCACCCACCTGGGCCATGGCTCCGGCCAAGCCGAGAGGGTCCACCCTTCCGAGGGCCCTTCGAACTGATCCCATCCGCTCGGATGCAAACCATTTCGGCATGGCGCCCCCTCTTGTTCACGACTGCCCGTCTGTGGTGCGACGGTGGCGGAACTGACCTCTCACTCAGTCAAGCACACCACCACGCCATAGGGAACTGGTCGGTGGGCAATTGCCGAAAGGCTCGGCTCCGAGAAGATCGGCCTGCCAGTATGGCGAAGGCCAATAGAGTCTCGCCGTGGACCAGCAGCCGGCCGGCACTACAACGTGGGATGCCTTCGGGACCTACCTGCGCGCGCAACGCCACCTGGCGCAACTGAGCTTGCGGCAATTGGCCGACCTCACCAAGGTCTCCAATCCCTACCTCAGCCAGATCGAACGGGGACTGCACCGGCCTTCGATCACCATCATCAAGTCGTTGGCCGAAGCGCTCAACCTCTCCGTCAGTGATCTCCTGGCCCATGCCGCCGATATCGTGTCGGACGAGGAGTCGGTCACGACCACCGAAGGGGCCATCCGCAACGACACTCAACTCAACGACGCCCAGAAGAGCGCGCTCCTGGCCGTCTACCGATCGATGGTCGACGGGGCCTCGCAGACCGCGACGTCCACCACGAAGCCGACCCGGACCCGGTCCGCTGGCGGCACCGCCGGTTCCGATCCACCCGGCGGGGCAACCCGATAGCCGGGGCGACAACGTGCTTTAGGCTGCATAGGCCATGGCCAAGAGTGCCGTCTTCATCGATCTCGATCGCACGCTCCTGTGCCGTGCGTCAGGTCGGGCGCTCAACAAGGCCCTCATCGACGAGGGGGTGCTGCCCCCGGGGCGCTCGCTTCCAGGGGACAGGATGCTCTATGCGGTCAACGACCGCCTCGGTGAGAACCTCTTCTCCATGGGCCTGGTCAGGGCGGCGGCCCGGGTGGCCAAAGGATGGTCGCGGCCTCGGGTGCAGGCGGCCGGCAAGAGGGCGGTAGCCGACCTGACCGAATTGGTGGCACCCTTCGCCCCCCAGTATCTCGAGGACTTCCGGGCCGACGGCCGCCTGCTCGTGCTGGCCACCACCACCCCGGTCGACATGATCACCCCCTTCGCCGAGGCGATGGGTTTCGACGCCGTCATCGCCACGGTCTACGAGACCAAGGACGAGCGCTACACCGGTCGCCTCTACGACGGGTTCGTCTGGGGGACGGGCAAGCTCAAGGCGGTCCGGGCCTGGTGCAGGGACGAGGGCATCGACCTGGACGACTGCCACGCCTGCAGCGACAGCGTGTTCGACGTTCCGCTCCTGGCCAGCGTCGGCTGGCCCCACGCCGTCAACCCCGACCCCTCCCTGACCGTGATCGCCACCGCCCGGCGCTGGCCCATCGAGCATTGGGACCGGCCGCCGGGGGTGCCGGGCGTGATCGGGCTCGAGCCGTATCACCTGCTGCGACCGTTCGTCCGGCCGTCGTCCTTCCCCTATGCGCGCTTCGAGATCACCGGCATCGACAACATCCCGCCGAAAGGGGGGGTCCTGTTGGCCGCCAACCACCGTAGTTACTTCGACGTGGCGGCACTCGCCCTCGTGGCCGCCCGCGTCGGCCGCCCGGTGCGGTTCTTGGGCAAGAAGGAGATCTTCGACGCACCCGTGGTGGGCACCATCGCCCGGGCCCTCGGGGGCATCTCGGTGGATCGGGGCAGCGGGTCGGACCAACCGCTGCGGGAGGCCGAGGCGGCGTTGCGCGCCGGCGAGATAGTGGTCGTGCTGCCGCAGGGCACCATCCCGCGCGGGGTGGCGTTCTTCGACCCCGTCCTCAGCGGGAGGACCGGGACGGCTCGGCTGGCCGCATCGACGGGCGCCGTGGTGGTCCCGATCGGGCTGTGGGGGACCGAGAAGGTGTGGCCCCGCTCGGCCCGGACGCCGGACTTCACCCTCGTGCTCCGCCCTCCCAGGGTGACGGTCCGGGTCGGCCGTCCGCTGTCGCTCTCCCTGAGCGACGCCGTGGCCGATACCTCCACGATCATGGCGGCGATCACGGACCTCTTGCCCGAGGAGTCCCACGTCGCGCACCGGCCCACCGCCGGGGAGCTGGCGCGCACGAAGCCACCTTCGTGAGGTTTCATCTCGCCGTCCTCACCACGCGCGCCGTCAATGCCACGTCGCGCCGCCTGGGTCGGGGGCAGGGCACGGTGGCGGGCGGCCGGTCCGGTCTCAAGGTCGATCCGCGGCTGCTCGAGCACCTCACCTCGGGCCGTGAGGTATCGCTGGTCACGGGTACCAACGGCAAGACGACCACCACGCGGCTCCTGGCGGTCGCCCTCGGTGCGCGGGGCGACCGCGTGGTCAGCAACGAGACGGGCTCCAACATGCCCCCGGGCCACGTGGCCGCGTTGGCGGGCCACCGGGCGGCCACCCGGGCCGTGCTCGAGGTCGACGAGATCTACCTCCCCCGCGTGCTGGCCGCCACCAGGGCCACGTGTGTCGTCCTGCTCAACCTCTCACGCGACCAGCTCGACCGCACCAACGAGGTGCGCATGGTGGCGGGCAACTGGCGGGCCGCACTGGCGGCGGCGCCCCACGTCACGGTCGTCGCCAACGCCGATGACCCGCTCGTGGCCTGGGCCGCCGGTGCGGCGGCGCGGGTGCGCTGGGTCGCCGTCGGCCTGGGCTGGCAGCTCGATGCGGTGGGATGCCCCTCGTGCGAAGGGCGCATCGCCTTTGCCCCGGATGGTTCCTGGGCTTGCGTGACAGGCTGTGGCTTCACGCGGCCTGCTCCGGCGGTGACGTTGACGGCGACCGACCATGGGACGACGTTCCACGGGGTCTGGGTGGACGGCCGGGCCGAGCAGATCACGCTGGCCCTCCCCGGTCGTTTCAACTATGCCAATGCGCTGATGGCGGCCGTGGCGGCCGAGGCACAGGGCATCGACGCCGGCTCGGCGTTGGCCGCCATGGGCTCCGTCGACGCCGTGGCGGGTCGTTTCACCACCCGCACGGTGGCGGGCGTGCCGACCCGGCTGATCCTGGCCAAGAACCCGGCGGGGTGGAGCGAGCTCCTCGACCTGGTGGCGGAGGACGACGGGCCGATCGTGATCAGCATCAATGCGCGGACGGCCGACGGAGCCGACCCGAGCTGGCTGTGGGACGTGCCCTTCGAGCGCCTCGCCGCCCGGGTCGTCGTGGCCACCGGCGACCGTTGCCGCGACCTGTCGGTGCGTTTGCGCTACGCCGGAGTCGACCACGTGATGGAGGCCGATCCGATCTCCGCGGTGGGGGTGGCGGCTTCGGGCGCGGACCGAGACCGTTGTGTCGATGTCATCGGGAACTACACGGCGTTCGGTGAGCTGCTGGGCGCACGGGCATGACGGCGGCTCTGCGCATCGTGGTGGTCTACCCCGATCTCCTGGGTACCTACGGCGACGGTGGCAACGGGCTGATCCTGGCCCGGCGGGCCCAGTGGCGCGGCGTCGAGGCCGAGCTGACGCAGGCGCCCTCGGATGCGCCGCTCCCCGGCGCCGACATCTACTGCCTGGGCGGCGGTGAGGACGGTCCCCAGGTGCGCGCCTCGCGGTCGCTGATGGAGGACGGGGTGCTGGCCCGCCGGGTCGACGAGGGTGCCGTGGTCCTGGCGGTGTGCGCCGGTTACCAGATCGTCGGAAAGCAATTCCCGGGGGCCGACGGTGCCGTGCACGAAGGCGTGGGATTGCTCGACATCGCCACGTCCAAGGGCGCCGGGCCTCGCGCCGTGGGCGAGGTGGTGGCGGAGGCGACCGGAGTGGCGCTGCCTGCCCTCACCGGTTTCGAGAACCACGGCGGATCGACGACCCTGGCGCCGGGTGCCGTCCCGCTGGCGCATGTCGTCAAGGGGACAGGGAACGGCGACGGCACCGGTACCGAGGGCGCGGTCTGTGGACACGTCCTGGGCACGTACCTGCACGGGCCGGTCCTGGCACGCAACCCGGCGCTGGCCGACCTCTTGTTGAGGTGGGCGCTCGACGGCGCATCGCTGGCGCCGCTCGACGACAGCGCCGAGGATGCCCTCCGACAAGAGCGCCTCGGCGCCGCGCGTCAGGCGCGACGCCGGCAGTCCCGACGACGCCAGAAGTAGTCCGGACCCACGCCGGCCATGCGCACCGCGCACCCGTCGAGGCCGCACGCCCACGCCACCTTCCGGCGGGCGATGCTGGCCTTGGCCTGTTGCGGCCTGCCGTGGGCGACGCCGAGCGCCATCGCCGCCGCGTCGACCACACCCCCTCCGGTGCTGACGCCGATGAGCGGCTCCTACGTCGTGCACCTCTCGTTCGGCGGACGGGATCGCGACTACCGGGTGCACGTCCCCCCGGCCGCGGCATCGGGCCGGCCCCTGCCGTTGGTGATCAACATGGCGGGAGCCACCCAGAACGGGCTGATCGAGGAGATTCTCTCGGACATGGACCCCAACGCCGATCGGAACGGGTACGTGGTCGTGTATCCCGACGGCACCCGGATCTCGAAGGTCCTCACCCCCGACCCGGTGGCCGAGCAGGCCCAATACGGGTGGAATGCCGGCGAGTGCTGTGGGTGGCCGGTCACGAGGAAGATCAACGATGTCGGTTTCTTGGAAAAGGTCATCGCCGACGTGGCCACTCGCCTCCCGATCAACCTTCGGCGGGTCTACATGACGGGGATTTCCAACGGGGGAATGATGGCCTACGCCATGGCGGCCGAAGCCTCGACGCATGTCGCCGCTATCGCGTCGGTCTCGGGGCAGTTGGAGATCCCGGTCATCCACCCCACCCGATCGGTGCCGACAATGGAATTCCATTCGGTCAGTGACCCCATCGCCAAGTTCAACGGGGTGCCCAACAAGAACCCGCTACTCGTGCTGTCGGTGATGCAGGGCATCCGCCAGTGGGTCAAGGCGGACGGCTGCGCTTCCACGCCGCATGACGGCGACACGATTGTCGGGGTCGCCGGCTCCATCTCGGCCGGTCAGACGGCGACGCAGATCACCTACGGGCGCTGTCGCGCCGGAGCCAAGGTCGTCTTGTGGCGGTTCACCGGTTCGGGACACGTGTGGCCCGGCAGCACGCTCAACACCGGTCCAAAGAGCAGCTGGATCCTTACCGGATCGGGTCGGGGCATCGTCCTCATCAATGCCGACGAGACCATGTGGAGATTCTTCTCGCACTACGAGCTGCCGGCGCACGACGTCAAGGTCGCCACGGGCAAGGAGAACGCTGGCAATTGAAGCACGTCGGCCCTCGGGCCGGCCGGGTCAGCGAGTAAGGAGCATGCAGCCGGCGATGGGGCCGCCGCCCACGGCGGCGACCGCCACCTCGGCGCCCGCAATCTGACGGAGCCCGGCTTGGTGGCGCAGCTGCAGCACCGCCTCATGGACGATCCAGTAGCCGTGCATGCGGCCGGCAGAGAGTTGGCCGCCGTAGGTGTTGAGCGGCAGTTCGCCCTCCAGGGAGATCCGGGTTCCGCCCTCTATGTAGGGGCCCGACTCACCTTCGCCGCAGATGCCGAGCGCTTCGAGCCAGGCCAACGTGAGAAACGTGAAACCGTCGTACAGCTCGGCCACGTCGATGTCGCCCGGCCGCAGGTCCGTCTGACTCCACATCTCGGCGGCGGCTTCGACCGAGGCCATCTTGGGGTAGTCGGGCCGTTGATCCCAGGTGCCGCCCACCGGAGCCCCACCGAATGCCTCGACCCTGACCGGCGTGTTCTTGCAGTCGTCGGCGTAGTCCGAGGCCGAGACCACCAGGGCAATGGAGCCGTCGATCGGCACGTCACAGTCGAAGAGGCCGAACGGGTCCGAGATCATCCGTGCGCTGAAGTAGTCCTCGAGCGTGATCGGCTCCCGGTACGCCGCATCCGGGTTGAGGGCGGCGTTGCGGCGGCTGTTGACGGCGAGCCAGCCGAGCTGTTCCTTCGTGGTCCCGTAGAGGTGCATGTGACGCCGGCAGTGCATGGCCAGCCAGTTGGCGGCCGAGTACGCGTGCATCGTGAGGAGGGGTCCCATCCACTCCATCCCGGGCAGGGAGATGGGACCTCCAGCGTTGGCCGACGCCGTGGCGGCTCTCGCCCCCTCAGCGGGGAGGATGGTGCCGCCCATCATCAGGACGGTCCGATAGATGAGCACGTGCCGCGCCTCGCCGTTCGCCACGGCACGGCATGCCGCGAGCACGGGGGCGAGTAGCCCCCCGCTCGCCACTCCCTTGTCGTGCCAACGGGCCGTGACACGCAAATGCGCCGACAGGCCCGGGATCTCGCCGCCGGCCACGCTGGTGACCGCGTCGATCTGGGCGAGTTCGAGCCCGGCGTCCGCGATGGCTGCAGTCGCGGCTCGTGTCGTCAGGTCAGCCCCCGAGATCCCGGTTCTGCGCCCGATCTCCGATATCCCGATCCCCGAGATGATCGCACCGCCGCCTCCGTGACCACTCACGACCTCACAAGCTAGCGCGCCACGCGCGTACGATGACGAGGTGCCCGAAGAACTCCCGCCGCGGATTCCACCGCCGATCAACGACCTCAATCGGCCATTCTGGACCGGTGGCGCCGAAGGGAGCCTCTTCATCTCGCAGTGCCGATCGTGCGCGCGTTGGACGCACCCACCGGACGCGGTCTGCAGTCATTGCGGGGGCGAACTCGTCCCGCAACCGGTCAGCGGCCGCGGGACTGTCTTTACCTTCACCATCAACCGCCATCCCTTCAATCCCGTGGTTCCCGTGCCGTACGTGATCGCCATCGTCGAGCTGGACGAGCAGGCCGGCCTGCGCTTCACCACCGATCTCGTCGATTGCGACGTCGACGAGGTGTACATCGGGATGCCGGTCGAGGTCACCTTCGAACAGACGGGAGAGGCCTGGGTGCCGCTCTTCCGGCCTGCCCGTCAATCGTCGGAGATCTGATCGGCTCCTTCTGAGCCTCGACGCTCAGCCCATTTGGCCTTCGAAGGGGTTGTTGAGGTGGAACGGGACATCGGCGAAGCGCGCCGCCTCCTTCTTGAGCTCGCCGACGGTCCATTTGCCCTCCTTCTCGACGTGGTCGATCACGGCGAAAGGCTGGAAGAGATGGACCTTGCCTCCTGAGACGAGGAAGGTCCTCCCGTGGATGGGGCAGTCCTCGGTGGCCAGGTAGGCCACGAACGGAGCGATGTTGGCGGGGTCCATGGGCGACCACTCACCTGGTGCCACCTCTGGCCGGTCAGGAGCGACCGCGGCGGTCAGCCGGGTTGCCGCGGCAGGAGCGATGGCGTTGACGCGCACGCCGTAGCGGCCCAACTCGGAATCGGCGATCATCGAGAACGAGGCGATGCCCGTCTTGGCCGCTCCATAGTTGGTCTGGCCCACGTTGCCGAACAGCCCTGAGGTCGACGAGGTGTTGATCACCGATCGCTTTTCCGTCTTGCCCTCCTTCGACGCTTCCCGCCAGTACGTGGCGGCCCACCGCGTCGTGCAGAAATGACCCCGCAGGTGGACCTTCATGATCGCGTCCCATTCCTCGGGGGACATGTTGACCAGCATGCGGTCGCGCAGGATGCCCGCGTTGTTGACCAGGACATGGAGGTTTCCGAAGGTGGCCACCGCTTGATCGATCATGCGCTGCGCGCCGTCCCAATCCGACACGTCGTCGTAGTTGGCGACGGCGGTCCCGCCCCCCGCAGTGATCTCGTCGACCACCTGTTGGGCGGGCGAAGCGTCCGCTCCGGTGCCGTCAGTCTCCCCGCCGAGGTCGTTCACCACGACCTTGGCGCCCTCGGCCGCAAAGAGGAGCGCGTGCTCCCGGCCGATGCCCCGACCGGCACCGGTGATGATGGCCACCCTTCCTTCTAATTCGTTCATCGTGTGTCATGCCTCCCTGGAGAAAACGGAACGGCCGACGTCCGGCGGCCGGGGGCCAGGTTATTCGCCCGGGCGGACCCCGTCCGGTACTCTCTCAGGCAGTCGCCCAAGCCTGGGTCTCCGCGCTCGTGAGGATCCGGGCACCGCGGCGGGCGGGTGGCCGGAATGGTCGAACTGAGGGAGCGCAAATTGTCGGGGTCAGAGAGCCGGGACGAGCCCAAGGCGGTATTTCGCGGTGACGAGGAGGGACTTGACGACCTCTTCGATCTCGCCGAGCCGCAGCCGAAATACAAAGCGCTCCTCGAGGCGGGCGGGATCATCTGCCCGGCTGAGGGATTCGTGGTGGCGGCAAGCCGGGCCGCCGTCGACGAGGTCCTGCGCCATCCGGAGAGCTACACCTCGCGCGACTTGGTGCAGCTGGGCAACGTGCGTCCCTTGATCCCGCTCAGTGTGGACCCACCCGAGCATCTGAAGTACCGCAAGATCCTCGATCCTCTCTTCGCTCCCAAGAAGATGGACGCCATCGAAGACGACGTGGCGGCCCGGGTGAACCACTTCATCGATGCCTTCGTCGATCGGGGCAGCTGCAACTTCACCGAGGAACTGGCCGTGCTGTTTCCCTCGGCGGTGTTTCTCGGGCTGATGGGACTGCCCTGGGAAGAGCTCGACACCCTCCTCCGCCTCAAAGACGGCATCATGCGCCCGCCGGGGGATCCGGCGGAGCAGATGCGGATCCGAGAGCAGATAGGCCAAGAGATCTACGTCTACTTCGACGCCATATTGGACGAGCGCCACAAGAAACCCGAAGACGACATCCTGACCGAGTTCCTCCGCGCCGAGGTCGACGGGGAGAAGCTGAGCCGCGAAGAAATCCTCGACATCTGCTTCCTCTTCCTGATCGCCGGCCTCGACACGGTCACTGATTCCCTGACCTTGTTCTTCGCCCATTTGAGCCGGCACCCCGAGCACCGGCGCCAGATCGTGGCCGATCCCTCCATCATCCCAAGAGCGGTGGAAGAGCTCCTGCGCTGGGAGACGCCGGTCGCCGGCACCGCACGCGCCGCGACGGGCGACAGTGTGGTGGCCGGCTGCCCGATCACTCCCGGAAGCATCGTCTTCGTGTCGATCGGGGCCGCCAACGTCGACCCTGAGGTGTTCGGCGACCCCTTCGACGTCCGTTTCGATCGCGAGGAGAATCGGCACCTGGCCTTTGGCGGGGGAGTCCATCGGTGTCTCGGCTCCCACCTGGCGCGCCGTGAGCTGCGCATCGCACTACGTGAGTGGCATCGTCGCATTCCTGACTATGAGCTGAAGCCGGGAGTCGAGCTGCACTACCCGCCCGGGCTGCGCTCGGTGGAGAACCTCGAGCTCATCTGGTCGACGTCCTGAGCGTGGTCATCCGCGCCGGTTAGCCTCCTGGGAGGAGGGGTGGCCATTGCGACAGCTGCTGAGCGGGATCAAAGTGGTGGAGCTGGCCGAGGGGGTGGCCGGCAGCTATTGCGGCAAGCTGTTTGCCGACCTCGGGGCTGACGTGGTGAAGGTGGAGAGGCCCTCGGGTGACGAGCTCCGCCACCGCCAGAGCGCGGCGCGTGACGTGGACGGCACCTACCGGGGTGGCGCGTTCTTGCACCTCAACACCAACAAGCGCAGCACCGTTCTCGACCCGGCGACCGTCGATGGGCGGGAGCGCCTGGGCGCGCTGATCGATCGATGCGGGCTGGTCATCGAATCAACCGGATCCGGCCGCCTGGCCACGTGGGGGTACACGTGGAGTGGCGTTCACGAGCGGGCCCCCGGTTCCTCGGTCGTGCGCATCAGCGGCTTCGGAGCCACGGGACCGTATGCCGACTATCAGTGGGACGACCTCACGGTGCAGGCCATCACCAACAACATGGTGCGCGGCCGCACGGATGAGAGTTCGGTCCTGGGCCCGGTGCGGTTCCCTGGTCATCTCGGCTTGTGCATAGTGGCCAACCTGGCCGCATTGGGTGCGTTGGGCGCCGTGGTGAGTGCCGCATCGACGGGTGTCGGGTGCTTTGTCGACTGCTCGGCCGCGGAGGCGCTGTCCACGATCCCGGCCCGGGCGACGACCCTGCTGTCGTTCCGCTATCGAAACGGCGCACCCGGACCGAACATCTATGCCGCCGGGCGCGAATCGCTCATTCCGGGCGGTGTGCATCCCTGTGGAGACGGCTACGTGGCGATGATGTCGACGCCACAGCAACTCGACCAGATGCTCGAGGTCCTCGACGACGAGAATCTCTACGCCGCGTTCGCCCGACCCGACGCCTTCGAGCGCGGGGAGACCAAAGAGGCCATTGATGCCGCGCTCTATCCGTGGCTCCTCTCCCGCACACGCGCCCAGGCGACGGCAGAGGCGCAACGTATCGGTTGGCCGCTGGCGGGGGTGAACGCACCCGACGAGGTCCTCGAGGCGGAGCACCTGGCGCAGCGCGGCTTTTGGACCCACACCGACGACCCGGGAGCGGGAGCGATCAACCTCCCCGGCGCGCCCTACCGCTTCGCCGAGGGCGGATGGTCGCTCCGCCGTCTCGCCCCCCGCCTCGGCCAGCACGACGCCGAGGTGGGGGCAGAGCTGGCGATGCCCGCCGCCGTGCGCGGCAAACCATCAGCACAAGTGGCGCGCGCCGGTGAGCCGTTTCCCTCGCCGCCCCTCTCGGGGATCCGGGTCCTCGATCTCACCACGGTGTGGTCGGGCCCTTTTGCCACCATGCTCCTGGCCGACCTCGGAGCGGAGGTCATACGGGTCGAGAACCCATGGATATTGCCCCCTACAACGAAGGGCTATCAGGCCCGGCCCACCCTTTCGGACCCCGGGTTCCTGGGCTCGCTCTATGGGGACCCCGTGCCGGATCGACCGGATCGTCCGTGGAACCGCCATGCCATGAACAACGCACTCGGACGGAACAAGCTCTCGTGCACCATCGACAACCGGCGCCCCGAGGGTCGAGAGCTCCTGATGCGCCTGGCCGAATGCTCCGACGTGTTCATCGAGAACTTCAGGGCCAGCGGCCTGGCCCGCATCGGGCTGCACACCAGCGAACTGCAAGCCCGCAACCCACGCCTGATCATCGTGCGTATGCCGCCGACCGGGACCTCGGGGGAGTGGGGGGATTACACCGGCTTCGGAGCGCAGTTCGACGGCCTGACCGGGATGCTGTGGCTCTGCGGTCACCGGGACTCCGAACTCGTGACCACCCCGGGCACCACCTATATGGATGCGGCCTCCGGGCCGGCCACCGCCTTCGCCACATTGGCCGCCCTGCGCTACCGGGAGGCGACCGGTCGGGGACAGCTGGTCGAGGTGGACCAGAGCGAGAACATCCTCAATCATCTGGGGGACATTTTCGTCGACTGCCAACTCGGCGTCGAGGCCCAACGATGGGGCAACCGGGATCGTTGGCGCGCCCCGCAGGGGCTGTACCGATGCCGCGGCGAGGAGGAGTGGCTCGCCGTCTCTGTCGCGGACGATGCGTCGTGGCGGGCCCTGGCCGAGGTGATGGGTCGGGGAGATCTCGCCCGTGACCCTCGATTGGCGGACGTCGCGGGGCGTCAGGCGCATCACGACGAGCTCGACGCCGTCATCGGGGAGTGGGCGGCGGACCAAACCGCGGCCACGGCGTTCCACGTGCTCCAGCGCGCCGGGGTGGCTGCCGCCCCGATCCTCGACGACGAGCCGTTCGCCCGCGACCCGCATTTCAAGGACCGGCAATGGCAGCAGCCGCTGCTCAGTCTCGATGTCGGCACCCACCTTCATCCCGGCTATCCCTACCGCGGCGTCCCTCAGGAATGGCGGCGTGGCTCGCCGGTGCTCGGTGAGGACAATGAGTACGTCTACAAGAAGGTTCTCGGCGTCTCCGATGATGAGTACGAGCGGTTCCGCCAGGAGAAGATCCTCGCCGAGGACTATCTGGATCGGCTCGGCAATCCCTGCTGAGAGAGGATCAGCCGGCCACGAGCGCGTCGGTGAGCGCGTCGATGCCGCGGAGGTTGGCCACGAGCTCTGCACCGAGGTGATACCGCGAGGCCAGGGCATCGGGTGAGACGTAGGAGACCTTGGTCTGACCCTCGTCTGACCACACCAGCACCTTGAGCGGGAGGTCAAGGGCCGAGAGGGGCGCTGCGTCCATCACGGGCGTGCCCACGGCGGGGTTCCCGAACACGATCAGGATGGTCTCTCGCAGCTGCTTGCCGACGAGTCGTGCCTCGGCACTCTGGTCGATGACCGTGAAGATCTTCAGGCCCTTGCCGATCAGCAATTGGGTGAACAACGACGCGGTCTCGGCCACCGATCGCGAACCGAGCTTTGTCACCACGTCGCTCACGCCCTCACGACCGCCACCGCCGGCCGCTGCGCCATCGGATTCGGACATGGCAACTCCTCTCAGCCCGGCGGGCGTTCGTCGAATCTCGAGTCCGGTGCACCACCGCGCCCGCCCACCCGGATGCGCCCGCCCACCCGGACGCGCCCGCCCACCCGGATGCGCCCGCCCACGCCAACCCGGCTGCGCACTATTCAGGCCAGCGGGCGCGCCCGCTCGAAGGGCGCGTGTCGAGGGCCCAGGCGCGGCGCCACGCTGGTGCGTCCGGCCCCCGGTGCGCGAGCGCTGCGCCCTCGCTGGGATCCGTCGCGCTCACCGCACGCCGCGCCTGCCACCAGTCGGCATGGACCTCACGGGAAAGGTTGGCGACCGAGGCCTCGATGCGATCCGAGAACCGATGGGCGTTCTCACCTTCGTCGGGAGTGAGCGGCGCACCGAAGAGAACGGAAATCGGAGAACGTCGCAGCTGGCCACCCCGGCGCCCCTCGGTGCCCGAGCCGCCGGGAGCACGCGTGCCCTCGTCGGAGGTCTTGGGCAGGACGTGGCGGGTGCCGTGGAGGTACACCGGCACCACGGGGCGAGCGGTGCGCCGGGCCAGATAGGCCGCCACGCCCCCGAACGGTTGGGTCCATCCGTCGGGTGACCGGCCACCCTCGGGGAAGATGACCAGGTTCCAGCCTTCATCGAGGAGCTCGGCCAGGGTGTCCACCGACTTGCGGCTCACTTTCTTCCGCTCGAAAGGGATGGCCGCCAGTGAGAAGGACCAGAGCATCGACTTCCACGTGCGATCGAAGAAGTAGTCGGACGCCGCAGCCACCATGGTGTGGTGACGGAACTCGACGGGCAAGTTGGTCAGGAGGAGCGGGGTGTCGACATGGCTGGCGTGATTGGCGGCGAAGATGACCGGACCTTCCACGTGGCGCAGGTGCTCCAGGCCGCGCAGGGTGGCGGGGGCGATGAGCCGGGCCACCGGGCGGGCGAGGTTGTCCATGACCATGGCCCGGGCCAGACGAGCCGGGTACCGACGGGACCAGGCGTGGTCGTAGTCGAGCCCGAGCTTGCGCTCGGGCTCCGGCCGTTCCACCGTAGCGGGCCACGATGGCGGTGCCAGCGGCAAGCGGATCGCCCGCGCCCGGCCGAGCAATTGCTGGGCGTGGTCGCCCGCGCCCGCCATCAGTGGACGTCCGCCATCATGAGCGGCGGCGCGTGCAGGTGGGTGAGGGTGGGGGAGGGGCCCACCACGTCGCTCGCCATCTCGAGTGCGTCGTTGAGGGAGGACGCCGGCGAGAACCCGAGCCGCCGCACGGCCTTGGCATCCCCGCCGATGATGATGACGCGCCCCAGGTGCTCCAGCGCGTGCGCGCACCAGTACCACATGTAGAAGGGATGGACGCCGTGGTAGGCGTGCCCGGTGCGATAGAGGTGGATGTACCACGGGTCGGTGGCGAACGACTCCTCGAATTGCTTGTGGATGGCGATCGGGTCGACCGTCTGGGTGAGGACCTGCTCGTAGAAGTCGATGTAGCTCGGGTGATGTCCGGGGTGGAATTCGGGGCGCGTCGGGTGGCGCAGGATGAGCACGCCGCCCTCGCGTACCAGCGGTTTACCCCGGTACAGGTTGAAGAAGTAGCCCAAACCGAGGCAGGCCACCAGGATCGGGTTCATGATCGAATTGACGTTGTACGGGCAGATGTAGGGCAGTCCCATGGTGAGGATGTCGGACTGCCCCTGCACGTCGACCCCCTGCTGCTTCCAGACGTTCTCGGTCGTGATGGCGTGGACCGCCTCGACCTCACCGGCCTGGACGGATGTCATGGCGTGCGGGGACTCAATCGAGTGGAAGATCTGCCGGGCCAGTCGAGGGGGTACTCCCTTGAGCGACCGGGATGTGGCTGCGTAGGTGGCGCGGTCACGCAGGTTCCACTCCCACTCGCGCTTTTGCAGGAAGGAGAACGACGACGGGAAGGTGTCGGTGTTGAGCGTGGTCTCGATTTGGAAGATCTTCACGCCGGCCTCGGCGATGAATCTCCCCATGCGCCAGTTCGAGCTGTGCAACTCGGACGCAGGGGCATCCATGAAGGATCGAGAATGCCGCATCGTCTGCGGGTTGTGGTGATGGCGCAGGCTCTTGTAACTGGCGAGCCCGGTGGCCACGCTCTTGTGCCCGCCGTCCATGGCCACCAGGTTGATGTTGACGTAGACCAAGAGGTCGGAGGTGGCCGCCCGCTTGTTGATCTCGATGTCCTCGCCCGATTCGGTCTGCCCGAGATGGATGAGGTTGTCGGGATCCTCGGCATCGTGCTGGGTCAGGAGGCCATGGGGGGCGAAGGCGTCGTACACGCGATCGCCCAGCGCGTGACGCAACTCGGCTTCGGTCATGCGCCGGTGCAAGGCCAAGGCAGCGATCAGCATGACGTCGTCCACACCGGCGTCGGCCGCCATGTCGAGGACGGTTTCGATCACCATCTGGCGGATGTCAGGGGCCTCCATCGGCGGAAGCGGGAGCGAGATGTCGTCGAAGCAGATCGTCAGCTTCATCCCCGCGACGAGCAAGGCCGGCAGGGGATCGCGATCGCCGACAGGGTTGAGCAGGGCGTGCCGAATGGCTCCGTACGGATCGTCGAGCGCCTTCATGGGCTCGGGTGCGTAAATGACCCGACTGCCCTCGGGCAGGGTCTCGCGCGTGAAGCCCTCACCGTTCCAGAAGAGAGTCGGCGGCGTGGATGAGTCCACCTCGAGGACGAAACCGGGACGGCGGCTCATCGGGTGTGTCCTTTCCTGATGTCGAAAGCGATCTTCACTGCCCCGCGACGCCCGGCTGCGCCAGCGTGGGCCACCGCCTCTTCGAAGCGCTCCAGGGGGTAGGTGGCGGAGACCAGGCGACCGGTCGACGCCGCGGCGACCACCTCGAAGGCCAGTGTGAACGTCGGCACCTTTGCTGCTTTTGCCAACGGCTTGGCTGCCGGTTTGGTTACGGTCTTCTTCCGCGCGCCGGGGGCAGGGCTCGCCGCCCCGCCCGGGACGGCTTCCGTCCCGTAGGCGTAGGCCCCGCACAGGCGAACTTCGCGGTGCCACAGGGGAGCCAGGTCGATCGTCACCTTGCCCGGCATGCCGACGAGGGCGACGGTGCCGCGGGGGCGGACCATGGACAACGACTGGCCGATCGATGCCGCGCTGCCCACGCAATCGATGACCACGTCCGCGCCACCGGACAGCGTGGCGGTCTCGCCGGTGGTGCCGCCGAAGGAGAGTGAGTGGGTGTGCCGGCGGACGGCGCGCGCCAGTTGGTCCGCAGGCAACGCCTCGGTAGCGCCGAACTCTCGCGCCAGGCGTTGCTGGTGCGTGTACTTGGCGCCCACCAGCAACGCCCGGGGCGGCGGGCAGCGACCGCTGGCGGCGAGATGGGCCAGTGCGGCCGTGACCGTGAGGCCCAGGGTGCCCGCCCCGAGCACCGCCACCACGTCCCCGTCACGGATGCCCGCGCCCAAGACGGCGTGTACCGCGCAGGCCACCGGTTCGGTGGTGACGGCGTCCGCGTCGCTGAAGCCCTCGGGCACGGCGAAGAGCTGGCTGGAATGGGCCACCAGCCCGGTCGTCGACCATCCACCGCCGGTGTCGGCACAGAACCCGGTCTGCAGGCCCGGCCGGATGTGCCCGAAGGCGAGGAAGCCGCAATTGCCGACGTGCCCGGACTGGCAAGCGGCACACGGAGGGTCAATGCCGCGTGCGGCGCAGCCGAGGACCGGCTGGAGGACCACGCGCGTCCCGGCGGCCAGGACTGACCCGTCGGCCCCGACGGCGTCGGCCGACAGCAATCCCACCACCTCGTGTCCCGGGACGAACGGGAACGAGACGATGTCTTCGAAGTAGCGCGAGCTGCGCCCGTCCAATGTGGAGAGGTCCGAGCCGCAGATACCTGCGAGCAAGGGGTCCACGTGCACCCACCCCGCGCCGGGTAGCGACGGCGGGTCGTGCTCGACCAGTCGCAGCGGTCCGACGCCGGCGCCACGTCCCGAACCGAGGCTGGAGGCGATGCGAGCGGCGGCGAAGCGCGGCAGCGAGCGTTCGAAGAGGAGGGTGCTCATTTGGCGATCACCGCCCTGGGCGACTTCACGTCGAAGGGTCCCAAGGGCAACGGTCGATGCGAGCCTCCCTGCGCCTTGGCCCAGTGCTCCACGTGCCAGCCGCGGCGCCGGGCGATAGCGGCCAGACGAGCCTCGGGATTGACGGCGACCGGGAAGCCGACTGCCTCGAGCATGGCCAGGTCGCTCGACGAATCGGCGTAGGCCACCGATTCCTCCAGGGAGAGGTTGTGCGCCTCGGCGTAGTCCGTCAGCACGAGGGCGCGTGCCTCGCCGATCGGGGGAAGATTCGTCAGGTGACCCGTGAGGAGGCCCTGCCGCACGCCCATGTGGGCACAGACGATGTCGTCGAACAATGGCCGCACGGGCTCAATGATGAAATCGAGGGCGCCGGTGATGAGCAGGGTGCGGTGGCCGAGGGCGCGGTGGGCCCGCACCCGGGCGAAGCCCTCGGGAAAGGAACGGGTCAGGAGCTGGCGGTGGAACAGCTCCCAGGAGTCGGCCCGCAGCTGGGCGATGGGCGCATTTTCGAAGCGGCGATAGAACGATCGCAAGAAGTCGCCGCGGTCACGGCGATCGAGGGCCAGCAACGCCGGTGCCTGGCGCACCAGGTCCGCCACGAACTTGGCCCGGCGCCCCACCGGGAGGTGGCGGCTGGCCAGCCACGCGTACGTGTCGACGACGTTGGAGGCCATCAGCGTGTGTTCGAGGTCGAACACGGCCAGGTGGCGGTCGGCCGAAAGGATCGCCCGTCGCGCCCGCTCGGGGCGCTTCTCCACGACGGATCGCCCCGCGGTCGTGCGCACCCGGGCGTGGTCGACCACGGACGGGAAATGCACGTGATGCACGTAGTGGTCCCAGTCGATGACCGCCGGATCGAAGCAGAAGGCCTCGTGGTCCTCCTCGTCAAAGGTGTCCCACAATTCGATCAGCCGATCGACGCGGTAGCGGGCGTCGGTCTCGGTGTACGCCCCGTACAACTCGACGTAGCCGAGCGCACGCTTGGCCAACGCATGGCGGTCCTCGATCCGGGCCGCCAGATCGGCCTGCTTTCCGCGCACCGGCAGCGTGGTCAACAGCCGTTCGACGATGGTCATGACCTGATCGGCCCGCCGCAGCTGGCGCTGCACCCGCCCGCGGCCGGGGAACGACCATTCGGGCACGCTGATCGGCTGGCCCCGCTCGTCGTAGAGCGGGTTGCGGCTGAACCAGTCCTCGGCCAGGTCGACCAGGTGGCCGTAGGGAAGAGGGTTGCGCACGCCGGATGCGACGTGGAAGACGCTGGGCCCGCCCGCGTCCGGGCCGTGGGCGGCGACGGCGAGGATGGCCGCCACCACCAGGTCCACCGGGATGACGTCGATGATGCCCTCGGGCACACCGGGGAACTCACGCAGCAGGCCGCGTGCATACGACACGATGATCGGCTCAGCCATCCGGAACCCGCGGATCCACCCGGGCCGTGGTTCGGAGAGGGCGGACTCAATGATGGAGGGCCGCACGAAGGTGATCGGGATCTTGCCGGACCACTGCTGCACCAGGACGCGCTCGCCCATGGCTTTGGTGAACGGGTAGGCGTCGGGCCAACCCAGCGAGAGGGCCCGCGCCGTGCCGGCGTCGACGAGCTGGGTGCGCACCCACTCTTCGCGGATCTTCTCGGCCCGGGTGGCGATCAGATGATCGCCGGCCCCGCCGATCTCACCCCGGGCCTCCTTGGTGAAGGCGGTCAGGCGGTCAGGTTGGCGGGAGGCCGCCTGGAGGTCGTCGCGCAGGCGGCGGGCGGCCTTGACCTCTTCCTCCCAATCGATGTCCAACGTGAAACGGTTCTCCGAGAGCAACTCTTCCTTGGCCTCACCCTGATGCGTGCTCGCCACGTAGGCCGTCGACACCGAGATCAGGTGCGCGAGCGAACCCGTGGCGGCCATGGCCTCCGCCACCCGGGCGGGACCGAGCAGGTTTATCTCGACGGCTTGGGTCAGGGGGGCGTCGAAGGACACGGTGGCGGCCGAATGGATGACCACATCGCTGGCGGCGAGGGCAGCCCGACCACCGTCGTCGAGGCCGAGTCCGTCCTGCCCGACGTCGCCCGCAACGGCACGGACACGACGGGCCACCTCAGAGGCGAAGGTAACGCCCCACTCCGACCTGAGGCGGTCGAAACAGTCGTTCCGGATGACTTCACGGGCCAGCCGGGCCGCTGCATCAGCCCGTCGGCCCGGGCGGACGAGTACGGTGATCTCGGCCTCGGGGATACACCGCAGGATGCGTTCGACCAGCGCAGTGCCCAAAAATCCGGTCGCACCGGTAATGAAGAAGCGCTTGGCACGGAGGTCCTGGCCGATTGGCACGGGGAATTGTCTACCATCCGTCGCCGAATCTGTCTACCATTTGGTAAGTGAACACCTCGACGAGGTCAGGCCGGGATGACGCGAACCCCTCGACGAGCGACCGCATTCTCAACGCAGCGCTGGCCTCGTTCGCCACCCGCGGCTACGAGGCCACGTCCCTCGACGCGCTGGCCAAGGGTCTCGAGCTCACGAAACAGAGCATCCTCTACTGGTTCCCCTCCAAGGACGCGGTGCTCGAAGCCGTCATTGCGCGCAGCGCGGCGGACCTGTCCGAGGCCCTCGAGACGGCGCTGCGGGGCGCCGGCGCCGGATGGGTCCGGATCGAAGCCGTCGTGCGATCCGTCTTCCGGCTGGCGGCACGGCAGCCCGAGCTCCTCGGGCTCCTGAGAGAAGTATCGAGGCTCGGACCCCCCGCGGCGACCCAGATGACGCTGGCGCTCGAGCCCCTCGTGCGGCGAGCCTCGTCGTTCCTGGAGGCTGAGATGGATGGCGGCACGATGCGCCGGCATGACCCACGGCTGCTCCTCCTCGCCATTTACTCCACCGTGATCGGCATGGTCACCGAGGTCGAGGTACTCCGGGCGCTGGGGGAGGAGCCGACCGCCCGCTCGCTCGTCCGGCGGCGGAGCGACGTGCTGGCCCTCTTGCGGTCTGCCCTGGTCATCCCCGCCGGGGAGCAGGAGCGGACGCAGGGCTAGTCGCTCGGCTTGGCGACCTTTTCGACGGGCTTGGCCACCTTCTTACGCGGCGCCGCCTTCGGCGTGTAGCGCTTGTTGGCCGTGGGCGGCTTGTACCCGGTGGGTTTGGCAGGCGAGCTGGCGGCTTGCTTGCGCTGCCGACGGGGCGGACGTGTCGCGGCCTGCCGGGCCGCCATCTTCGCGTTGGTCGTCCCGAATTTCTGTATCCGGTAGGCACGCAACATGAGCCACCCACCCAGGAGTATGAGGGCGAAACCGAGCGGCGCGAAGACCAGTGTGAACGCGAAGCCATCGACGAAGAACGCGAACGCCACCACCGTGCGCCTGCGCCGCCGCAGTCCTTCGTACCCGAGTAGGCAGAAACCCAGCACGATGGCACCGAGCAGCAGATACGTGTCCGACACAGGTACGAAGCGGATATGGGAGACCCCGTGGATTTTTTGCGTCACCTTGTGGGTCGGATGGTAAATAGCCAGGTAGCCGACGATGATGATTCCGATCAGGGCGGCCAGGGCGATCCCGGCCTTGGACCACTTGATCTCGGTCGCATCGAGGCCGCTCATTGCGGCGCGGCGATCAGCAGGACTCAGAACATCGTCGGCCGGCTGATTCGGCTGGTCGCCTGAAGCTCCGTTTTGCGGCGTGGCGGGACGCTGGAACGCCTGCGACAGGCGCAGCCCCAGCGTCGGGCGTCTGCCGCCATCACCGTTCGAGAAGGATGCCATGTAGACACGAGGGTACCCGGCCCACCTGTGACGCCCAAATCACTGGGCTATCCTCGTTCTCTCCGGGTCAGGCTGCGTGGCCAACCTGTCCGATCCGGGCGCTTAGCTCAGCTGGTTAGAGCGCAGCCTTCACACGGCTGAGGTCGTGGGTTCGAGTCCCGCAGCGCCCACCAGGAATTCGGATTGAATTAGCAGCTCAGATGCCATTTCTCCGGTGACCCGCAGTGCACCTCATTTACCGTCACAAACCCTTCCGTGCCACTGCGTGTGGCACGAATGTGGCACGACACCGCGACTGGCCTTCGCTCGCATGCGGTTTGTGGCAGCCGGAGGCCTGAACGAGCGGTCGCACATCGTCACGACGCTCGCGGCAGTTCCAGCCGGTGGAGAGCATTCGAACGGAGAGTCCCGCTGGGGCGCTCGCTCGTCGTGAGGGCCCGTCGACCATGTGGGTACCCCAAGCCGATCGTCTGACGGTTATTGGCTCGACAGCAATGGCGGCGGAGGAGGCGGGCTCCGGTCGTAGAGCCAGGACTCGAAGAGCGCGTGCAGATTGCGGTGGCTGACAGCCTGGGCAATGCTTATGAAGTCCGCAGTGGTGGCGTTTCCGTTGCGATAGCGCTGGTAGTAAGTGCGCAGGATGTCGAAGAAGATCGGTGTGCCGACTCTGATGCGAAGTGCCTGCAACGTCAGCCCTCCGCGCGTATAGGCGCTCTGCGGGAACAGATCACTTGGGGTGGGCGACGCTGGCGCCGAGTTGCGGGCTTCCTCGTGGAAGAGAGCTGCCTCCGCTGATCCGGGGCGCACATTGCCGAGAAAACCGAGTGCTCGCGATGAGGACAATCCCTCAATCGAAGAGAGCCCCGCGAGTCGAAGAATCGTGCTCTCGGACAGCGTTTGACCCTGACTGGCAAGGATCCGTTGCATGAGGGTCAGGACCGTCGCGGGCTGGAGATTCGGTTTTGTGAGGAGTTTGTCCCAGTCGACTGCCGTTCGGAGGTACGAGTACTGGGTGAGCATCGCGTTCGTGAGGAACGACCGCTGTCCAGTGTGCTCGAGCCACAACCAGCTCATGTAGGTGGCGAAGCCCTCATTGAGCCAAATGTCACGCCATGTCGCAAGGCTGACCGAGTCACCGAACCACTGGTGAGCGAGCTCGTGGGAAATACCTTCTGCCGCTCGGGCGGACGGGTAGGTGAGGATCGTGCTGCCGTAAGTTGGGCGAGTCTGGGTCTCGAGCGCGTACGGAACGTGGGCCTGCAACACCGTCGCACCGGCGCTCGCGAAGGGATACGCACCGAGAATCGAATCGAAGTAGGCGATCATCTGCGGGAGCGCCGAAAAGGAAGACCTCGTCTTGCCCATGAGGGCTGGGGGTGCGATGAGCAGGATGGGCGGTTTGTTCGGCCCGGTCTCGCGAACCTCGCTGAAGTGGCCGACCTCAACCGTAGCCAGGTAGCTCGCCATCGGTGTTGTCTCATCCCATTTGTAGGTGTTACCGGAGGAACCATGGGTCTCGGGAAGTCCGTTCGCGATCGCAACATCCCCGTAGGGAACCGTGATCCGGAACATATAGCTCGCCTTGTCGCGCGGGTGGTCGCTGCACGGGAACCAGCCTTCCGCGCCGTTCGGTTCGCTGAGGACATAGACCTCGTTGTTGCTGTCGTGCCAGCCGCCGTCGCTGCTTGAAATGCTGAGGGCGCTCGATGGTTGCCCGGGCTGCGCGGCGAGAGTCGTCGGTTGCCCCGAGTACCCAACCGTTACCGCGAAATGAGCCCCGGACTGGAGCGACCTGTTCGGCGTGATCCGCAACTTGTTGGTCGAACGTGAAAAGGCCGCCTGGACCCCGTTCACGGCGACGCTCGAGACGGTGAACCCCACAAGGTCGAGCGAGAAGCGCGATAGGGACTGCGTTGCGGTCGCATCGAGCGTCGCAGTATCGGCGATCCTGTCCCCCACCACATCGACGTCAAGATCGAGGATGTAGTGCTGAACGTTGTAGCCGCCGTCCCCAAGCTGCGGATAGAAGGAGTCGCCCGCACTCTCTGCCCCGATTCCAGCGGTGCCCGTCGCAGAAGCCACCTAGCACCCGCTGCAGACCAAGAGAGCCCCCGCAACGATCGCGCTGATCACTTTGAGCATTCGATTCCTCCCTACGCCTCTCCATTGTCCGATGGAAGAGGTATAGGGCATCTAACCTAACAATAGGGGAACAAGATTCAGCCTAATTTCGCCCTTCTCAGCCGCACACTCCCTGGTAGATACCTTGACCCGACCGCCTAGCCGGGGGTCGACTTGTCATGTTGTTGTTAGGCGCGATGCGGCACCATTGATCCGATGAGAGTGTTAGTCGTTGAAGACCAAGTCGCCCTCGCCGACGACATCGCGGATGGGCTTCGCGACCAGGGCTTCGCCGCGGACGTCGCGTACGACGGCTCCACCGGTCTCGAGAAAGCGTTGATGAACCGCTACGACGTCGTCGTCTTGGACCGTGATCTCCCGAGAGTCCATGGTGACGCCATCTGCGCGACGCTCGTCGCCGCGCCAACACCTTCGCGAATCTTGATGCTGACCGCAGCCGCTGCGATCGACGACCGCGTCGAAGGGTTGAACCTCAGCGCTGACGACTACCTCCCAAAACCGTTCGCTTTTGCTGAACTGGTGGCACGGGTCCACGCACTCGCGCGGCGCACCCCGGCAGCGCCTCCGCTCGTCGTTCGTGGCGACATCCTCCTCGACCGAGCGCGACGACGCGTCAGCAGCTCCGGGCGCCCGATCTCACTGAACCGTAAGGAGATGGGGGTGCTCGAGGCCTTGCTCGTCGCAGATGGTGCGGTCGTCAGCGCCGAAGACCTGCTCGAAAGCGTCTGGGACGAGAACGCCGACCCCTTTACCAATACGGTTACGGTACGATGGCTCGGCTCCGGCGAAAGCTCGGTTGAGCCAGAGGTCATCGAGACCGTCGTCGGCAGCGGCTACCGCATCCCGTGATCACGCGCTGGATCGTCACGCTGTGGTCGAAGCGCCCGCGGACGATACGCCTGCGACTGACGATCCGCTACGCCGCCCTGTTCCTCGTCGCGGGTGCGGCACTCCTCGCCGTCTCGTACGGTCTCGTTGATCACAACCTGTCGGGTGGACCGACGTCGAAACTCACGTCGACCCAGGTCGCAGAGGCGCAAAAGCTCTGTGCAGTAGAAAAGTCCACCAAGGCTGGCTGCCCTGCTCCCCGCAGCGCAGTCGAGAGTTGCGTCAACGCCTATACGGCTGGATTCGCTACTGCGAAACGGGACCAGCGGGCATCCGTCCTCAACGACCTGCTGCTGTTGTCCCTTGTCTGCCTCGGTGCGTTGACGGTCGCGTCCGGAGGCTTGGGCTGGTGGATGGCCAGACGCGTCTTGCGCCCGGTCCGAGCGATCACCGCGGCCGCCCGGCGCGCGTCGGAGGAGAACCTGGCCATCGGGTCGGACTGGATGGACCACCGGACGAGCTAATGGAGCTTGCCGACACATTCGACTCGATGCTCGCGCGTCTCGCCGCGTCATTCGCGAGTCAACGGGCCTTCATCGCCAATGCCTCGCACGAGCTTCGGACGCCGGGTCGCAGGCGATCTCGGGTGCGCTTCCGCGTCCTGCGAGAATGAGGAAGTGGTCGACACACGCTCGGTAGTGGCGTGCACCGAATGCCAGGTGCACTGGAACCTGGACCTTGAAGCGGCCAAGTGCACCGATCCTGACCATACGCACCAGCGATTTGAAGTGCATCGACACCGCACCGTTGTCGTATTGCCCGACAGCACCGAGGTCACCGCCGTATCTTTCGATGCCACCGACCCCTACGTCCGTGAACAACCGCCGGACCATGGGCTCTATTTTGACCAAGGGTGGCGACCGCCGTGGACCCACGACCACCTCGACTGGCCGGACTTCAGTGTTCCCGATGATGCGGCCCACGTCGTCGCTGCCCTGAGATCCGTGCTCGAGCGGGCTCGTGCCGGGGAACGGGTGGAGGTCGGTTGCCTCGGGGGTCACGGGCGCACCGGAACGGCCTTAGCCTGCCTTGCCATCCTGACCGGCCATCCTCAGGGCGAGGCGGTCGCCTGGGTCCGCGCCAATTACTGTGCCGACGCTGTCGAGACCGCCGAACAAGAAGCGTTCGTGGGCGAACTTGTCAGCCGACACCCTGGCCCTTGTATCCCCTTGACCCCATGGTGATTCTGGGTGCAGTTCCAGGCGACCGGTCAACGATCCACCCTGCGGGCACCCAGGTGCTTGCTACTCAAGATTCGCTGGCCATCGAGCCGGCCGGGATCCTCACCGATCTGCAGTCCTCCATGACGGCGTCACGTCAAGTCAACCAACCCCGGGTCGAGGCGCGTGGAAACATTGCCGCGCGAAGCTTCGAGAATGTTTCGACGAAGCTGACTCTCCGACCGGTGCTGAACCCAGAGATGAGGTACTCGCCGAATGAACTATGGAGCTCTTCTCTGAGACCGACGAAGCACTGTGGTCCGACGCGTGGTCCATCATCGACACGGGCACCGATGACCGCATCCACCGACTCCTTGACGCCGCCGGCCTGCGCCACCGCGCAGCTCTCCTCGCGGAGATCGACGCCGTAGACGAGTCGGCCACGAGCTCGCCATCCGTGCCCGGGGATGGCGACGGGAGAAGTGCCCGGAGGAACGCCCGCAGTGGGTGTGTCCCCAAGCCGGCCTTAATCGCCACGCGCCCAACCCGCTCGAACGAGCCCAGTCTCGTAGGCGAAAACGACGAGCTGCACTCGATCGCGAACTCCGAGCTTGCTCATCGCCCTCGTTGCGTGCGTCTTGGCCGTCGATGCGCTCATGAAGAGGCGATCGGCGATCTCTTCATTGGACAGCCCAGATGCGATTGCGATAACCACCTCACGCTCACGGGCGGTGAGGAGATCGAGTTCGGGACGACGAGGCGATGCTCGGGTGTTGGCGGCGAAGGTCTCGATGAGTCGCATGGTGACCTTGGGCGACATGAGCGCCTCCCCTCGTGCCGCGACTCGTACGGCGCGGATGAGCTCCGGAGCCTCGGTATCCTTCACGAGGAAGCCGGCAGCGCCGGCGCGCAGCCCCTCGAAGATGTACTCGTCGAGCTCGAAAGTCGTCACGATGACGACGTGGGTCGATCCGAGACTGGGGTCAGAAGCGATCTTGCGCGTCGCTTGGATGCCGTCGAGGCCGGGCATCCGGATGTCCATCAGGATGACGTCGGGTCTGTAGCGCACCGCCAGTTGGAGGGCTTCTTCCCCGTCTGATGCCTGGGCGACGACCTCGATGTCATCTTCGGCTTCGAGGAGCGACGCAAATCCGGCCCGGACAAGGGCCTGGTCGTCGGCCAGGAGAACCCGGATCATGTGTGCCCGTTGTCGGCGAGCGGCAGGTCGGCGCGGACGGAGAAGCCCCCCTCGGGCCGGGCGGCGGCGACCAGGGTGCCCCCGAGGGCGTGGGCCCGCTCGGTCATGCCTGCAATGCCGTTTCCCGACCCGCTGGTAGCAAGGCTCCCCATCTCGTGACCACCGTCGTCTTGCACCTCGATCACCAGGTGACGGCCCTCAAGAGCGACTCGCACGACAGCGTTGCTCCCCGCGGCGTGGCGGGCCATGTTGGTGAGGGCCTCTTGGACGATCCGATAGGCGGCGACCTCGACGGCCTCGGGTAGGGGGCTACCAGGTTGGCGCACTTCACTTTCGACGCGGACCTGGAGGCCGGCTGACCTGGCGGTCGCGACCAGGTCGTCGAGGTGTGAGAGGCTTGGCACGGGATCGAACGGGACATCGTCGTCCGACTCTCGGAGGATGCCGAGGATAGAACGCAGCTCGACGAGTGCCTGGCGGCTTACGGAGTAGATTGCCGAGAGGGCTTCAACGGCGCGGTCGGGGTGGCGTTCTGCCAGGTGCAGAGCCGTATTTGCCTGAACGTTGATGACCGAGATGTTGTGTGCGACGACATCATGGAGATCACGAGCGATCCGGACCCGTTCCTCACTGGCCTTGCGGCGCGCCTCTTCCTCCTTGCTACGGAGCTGAGCTTCCGTGCGCTCGTGCTTGAGACGGATGCCCTCGGCGCCGGCCAGCATGACGAGCAGGCCGAGCGCGAGGGCGAGTGCGAACGTCGCCGAGGGGGCTTTTTGGGTGCCCACTAGGGCGGGCAGCCACAGGTACCCGACGTAACCCGCCACGAGGGTGACGGCGGCGGCCACTCGCTTTCGGAAGTAGATCGCCGTTGCGAAGGCGGTCACCACGGCGCCCCAGATTGGACCGTCCTGGCTCGCCGTCGCCGCATACCACAGGGTGGTCACGTAGGTGGCGACAAGAACGGCGACGGTGAACCGTCGTCGCCAGATGAGCGCCAAGCCGCCCGCGGCGAGCAGAATGTAGCCGCCAATGGAGACGGTGCGGCCGTGGTGCAAGGCGTCGACGTAGGTCAGTCCCACCTGTGCGGCCGCGACCAAAAGAGCTATCGCGGCGTCGACGTTGTAGCGCTTCCAGAGCCCGATGGTCGTCCTCGGGTGTGCGTCAACGGATGCGGTCCTCACCACCTGCGACGATACGTCGCCGGCCGTCGACACGCATTGGCCGACTAGCTACTTGCGACTGCTCTTTTGGAGTACACGCAACCAAATCGTCTGCTCCCTGAGACGACGCCGCTGACCAGCGCAGCTGGCAATGAGCAGGTTGGGGACCGGTCCGGGGATTCCGCCCCTGGTGCTGGAGTACACCGATGGGAGTAGGACGCTTCGCCTGTGCTGCGCCGACAGACGACCGAAGTTGGTCCTCAGGATGACGACTCCTCACCGCTCGGCGGTCATCGTGGAGCCAGGGCGGAGCCGCATGCGTGAGTCGCATACCGGAATGTCGCCAGAGTCGAAGGAGTCAGTTCATGTCGCCCACTGCATCAACGCGTGCGGTCTTGGTTGCCAGCAGCGGTGTCCATCCGAAGATGATCGTCTTCTGGGTCGCGGTCGTGCTCGCGGTCCTAGTGGTCGTTCTCCTGGTTCGCCATGCGCGCACGAAGAAGCGCCGTCCCCAGCAAGGGGACGACAACTGGCACCCGCACGCCCACACCGATACCGGGGAGAAGCGCTGACCATGTCTGTAATCGAGGTCGTGGGGCTGACCAAGTGCTTCGGCACGACCAGCGCCGTGCAAGACCTCAGTTTCTCCATTGAGCCTGGTGCGGTAGTCGGCTTTCTCGGCCCCAACGGGGCGGGCAAGACCACCACCCTTCGGATGCTCCTAGGGCTCGTCGAACCGACCGCGGGCACCGCCACGTTCGCCGGCTGCCGCTACCAGGAGCTGTCCCAGCCGTTGCGGCACGTCGGCGCCGTGCTGGACGGCTCGAACGCCCACCCGGGGCGCAGCGCCCGCCAGCACCTGCATATCCAGGCGGCAGTCGCAGGCGTGCCGGTGGTGCGAGTCGATGAGGTTCTCGACTGCGTCGGGCTGACCGGCGCAGCGGATCGGCGTACGGGAGGGTTTTCTCTCGGCATGCGGCAACGGCTCGGCCTTGCCGCCGCTCTTTTGGCTGAGCCGGAGATCCTCATTTTGGACGAGCCGGCCAACGGTCTCGACCCCGAGGGTGTCCGCTGGTTGCGAGAACTGGTCCGTCGGCACGCCGCGGATGGTCATACGGTGCTGGTTTCGAGCCACAACCTTGCCGAAGTGGCCCAGACTGTCGACGAAGTGGTCATCCTCAATCGAGGACAGCTTGTCACCCAGTCCCGCCTCGATGACCTGACCGCCGGCAAAGGCCCCATCGTGCGCATCCGCTCGCCTCGGGCAGCAGACTTGCGGGCGCTGCTCACCGCCGAGGGTGCCACCGTCACGGAGGTCGGACCGGACGGGATCGAGGTCGGCGGCTCGACAGCAGAACGGATCGCTGCGATCGCCGCTGAGCACGCCATCCCCGTCGTGGAGAGCACGACCGAGACCGTCAACTTGGAGGACGTCTTTTTCGCCCTCATGCGAGCGTCCGACACTGCGGAGGTGGCCTGATGCCCCGGCTCGTCGGGATCGAGCTGCTCAAGTTGCGAACGACGCGCCTCACCTACGGCTTGTTCTTCGCGGCAATCGGTCTAAGCATCCTGTTCGCGGCCATGGCCGCCGCCCGGGCCGGCGCGAGGTCGATCCCACCTCTTGCGAGTGCTGCTGGACTTGCCGCCGTTTCAGTCGTGGTCGGCTACGCCCTCTTACTCGCTCTGGTGCTCGGCATCACCGTATCGACCGGAGAGTTCCGTCTCGGCACGGCCACGTTGACCTATCTCGCCACGCCGAAGCGGACGATGGTTCTTGCTGCCAAGGCGCTCGCGGCGGCGGTCGCCGGGGCGGTCTTCGGATTCGCCGGTGGTATCACCACCACCGTCGTCGGTCTCGTGTTCGTCGCTGCCAAGGGCGACCATGTGGCCCTCGGCTCTGCCACCCTGGTCGGACACATCGCAGGAGCAACCTTCGCCGGCGCCCTCCTCGCAGCCGTCGGCGTCGGGCTCGGCTCGCTGGTACGTGGCCAACTCGGGGCCGTAATCGGCGTGTTCCTCTGGACCGTGATCGGCGAGTCAGTCCTTGACGGCATCTACCCTTCGATCGGCAGGTACCTGCCGTTCACCACGGCCACCAGTCTCGCTGGTAGCAAGGTCGGCGGCGCCTTCTACGCCGCCGGCGGGGCGATCTCGGGGCCAGCCCCCCTGCCATTCGGTGCCGCAGCGGCCCTGGTCGCTGTCGTGGCAGTGCTCGCATCCGTGCTGGCCGCAGCCACCACCCTGTCGCGCGACATCACCTGACCGGAGGCATTCGCCGCGTGTTCGCACAACGCTCCGAATCGGCTCACCTCGGCGCGTGGAGGCATCCCAAGAACGATGGGCCGACGAAGGGCGGCGCCGATATGGCAGTGAGCAGCCGATTCTGCTCAGCAGAACGTGAACGGGTCGCGTCTGCTGAGGAAGATCAGCAGTGGTCCCCAGCGGTCGTCGAGAACCGTCTCATCGGCGAGCGGATCACGTGCGGCTTACGGCCGCATCTGAGGCGCAATCTGACCGGTTGATTCAGGCGCACAGAGTGGCGCTCTCCCAGGTCGAATCGACAACTGGCATGATGATCAACAGATCACGATGAAAGGGTGACCTGCTCTCGGAGGCGATTCGCGAGCTCGTCGCCGCCAAGCACCAACCACTCTTGGCGCGCATGAGGAACGTCAAATCGCCCGCAAGAACGCAGGATCTGGGAGCAGGAGTACTCCATTGGCGTCAAGGGTCAAAGCTCGTCGTCGTTTGCCACTGGCACTCGAGTCGGACTGCGGCTTTGCCCTCAGCTTCCGGCGCAGCAGCACGTGCGGCCTTGATTGCGTAGGCGGCCGCACCGAGGCTCGTGCGCAGCGACGTGTGCGACGGCCCCGGCCTGGCCCGCCGCGTACGCGGCATGCCGTGCTGCCCCACGTAGGTCTCTGGCCGCGCCCATTGGATGGCCGCCCGCTACGCGAGCCTCTGTCATCTTGACCTCGCCACGCACCCAGGTGCGGGCATACTCGATCGCCTGACGTGGTCGTGGGTCCTCGGGCTGTTCCGACTCAAAGAGGTCAAGGACGTGCTCTGCGCAAGATGCCGCCCAGAGGGCGAGGAGATGGTGATCGAATCAGTGAGGGTCCCACCGCGGCGGATCGTCACGAAGCGAGGGTCCCGGACCTTCGGGAGGATCATGGTTGGCACTCCTTCTGATTGGCGTCCACGTCGGCATCAGGATGCGCGTCGGGTATCCGCGCTATGCCAGCATCGTTGTCGTGAGAGGGCGGGAGCGTTGACGCCGTCGAACCCACTGCTGGGTTGAGTCTGGTGGGACTACCGGCACAGAGAGGCGTCTTGGTGCCATTGCACCCGGCCAAAAATACGGAGCAGACTAGAAACGAGACCGGGAAGACCGTTCCTGCAATACGTCGGGTGTCCATCTGGAAATGCACGATCACGTCCTTCTACGTCATGCGACCTCTGACGGAGAATGCTCTCCATGTCCCCTCCCAATCTAGGCCCGGGTATTCCAGGCCGCGTCCCTGGTCGTGGATCCCCTGCGGGCACCCGGATACTGCTCTGATGATTCGGGTACGCGGTACCGATTGCCGTTCGGCTTACGGACACGACTCCCGATGAGCGAGGTCCCTACCTCGTCTTTGACCGTTAGGCCGAAGTTCCCCCTGACCACCCCAGCCCAGGGACCCGCGCACGCGCGTGAGCTGGGCTTTTGCGTTCACGAGAAGACGGAGTCGTAGTCATGTAGGTGGAGATATATGGCAAGATAGAGTTAGTAATGCTTGAGTTAGATAACAACTTCGTAGTAGAATCGTAGGCATGTACGTGGCCAAGGTGCCCAACCGGGGCTCACCGCCGGCGGTGCTGTTGCGCGAGAGCTATCGCGAGGGGGGCAAGGTCAAGAACCGCACGCTGGCCAACCTGTCGCGCTGGCCCGAGGACAAGGTGGACGCGCTAGCGGCGGTGCTCAAAGGAGAGCGGCCGCGCGCGAACCTGGCGGACAGCTTCGATATCACCCGCAGCTTGCCGCACGGGCACGTGGCGGCCGTGCTCGGTGCGTTGCGCGACCTCGGCCTCGAAGAGCTCATCGACCCGGTGCCGTCACGCCGGCGCGACCTGGTGGTCGCCATGATCGTGTCGCAGGTGATCGAGCCGTCTTCGAAGTTGGCCTGCGCCCGCGGGCTGCGTGCCGAGACGGCGACGAGCTCGCTCGGCGAAGTGCTCTCGCTGAGCAGTGCCGACGAGGACGACCTCTATGAGGCCATGGACTGGGTGCGTCTGCGTCAAGGGGCGGTCGAAGGCGCATTGGCCGCCCGGCATCTGCGTGAGGGCACGCTCGTGCTCTACGACGTCTCCTCGGCCGCCTTCGAAGGGCGGACCTGTCCCCTCGGTGCCCGCGGCCATGCCAAAGACGGCGTGCGGGGGCGCCTGCAGATCGTCTACGGGGTGCTCGCCACCAAAGAGGGGATCCCGATCGCCATCG
>Ga0307373_10002019_pt1 | contig 37152 bp, 32 predicted proteins | sample OX2MG_FD_202534 | JGI IMG/M metagenome (GOLD analysis project Ga0307373, IMG submission 202534) | Soil microbial communities from Risofladan, Vaasa, Finland - OX-2 | ecosystem: Environmental > Terrestrial > Soil > Coastal area > Acid sulfate soil | place: Finland: Risofladan, Vaasa | collected...
CTGGCGCCCAGCGCGCCCGCGCCAACGGCGGTGCCGGTCAGCCGGGGTCGTCCCCGGTCCACAGGGCGCGGACGGCATCGATCGTGTCCGCTTGCGAGGCGGGCTTGTCCGGCCGGTGGCGCAGCACCCGGGCGAACCGCAGCGCGAGCCCACCCGGATAGCGTGAGCTGGCCTGGACCCCGTCGAACGCGATCTCCACGACCAGTTCCGGCCGGACCCGCACGACGCCGCCCTGCCGGGTACCGGTGGCCGGGCCGGCCGGCGGATCGGCCAGTTCCAGCAGCCGGGTGGTCTGCCAGGCGAGCATGCGGTCGGTCAGTCCCTTGAAGGTCTTGCCCAGCATGACCAGGCCGCCGGTGGCCGGGTCGCGAGCGCCCAGGTGGAGATTGGACAGCCAGCCCTGCCGGCGGCCGTGGCCCCACTCGGCCGCCAGCACGACCAGGTCAAGGGTGTGCCGGGGCTTCACCTTGATCCACTCACTGCCCCGCCGCCCGGCGGCGTAGCTGGCGGACGGGGACTTGACCAGGACCCCCTCGTGTCCCCGCGCCACCGCATCGGCGAAGAACGCCCCGGCCGCCGCCAGATCGTCAGTGAGGATGCGCGGGATGACCAGTTCCGCTGGCAGGATGCGCGCGAGGGCGGCGTACCGGCTGCTGGCAGGCTCGTCGATCAGGTCATCCCCGTCCAGGTGAAGCAGGTCGAAGAAGAAGGCGGTGAGCGGCACGTCCGTGCGCTGCCGCCCGACATCGACCTGGCTGCCCACCCGGCCGGCGGTGACCTGGAACGGCCGCGGCCGGCCGTCGCCGCGCAGCGCCACCGCTTCACCGTCCAGGACCAGCGAGCCGGCATCGAGGGCGAGGACCGCCGCCACGATCTCGGGCACCCGGCTGGTGATGTCATCGAGGGTCCGGGTGAACACCCTGACACCCGACCCGTCCCGGTGGACCTGGATCCGGATGCCGTCGATCTTCCACTCCACCGCGGCGGGACAGATCCGCTCGAAGGCGGCCGTCACACTGCCCGCCGACGACGCCAGCATGGGCTGCAGCGGACGGCCCACCCGCAGGCCGAACCCGCGCAGGGCCGTCAGCGGCCCACCATCCGCAGGGTCGGCCGCCAGGGCGGCTGCAGCCACCTCCGGCAGCGACCCGCCCATCAGATGCGCCCGCCTGACCTCGTCGGCCGGCACCCCGGCGGCCCGGGCGACCGCCTCGATCATCACCCCCTCCAGCGCGCCCTGGTGCAGTTCGCCGGCGAGCAGCCGGATGAGGAAGCCGCGTTCGGCGGCGCCGGCCCGGGCGAACAGGCCGGCCAGCAGGCGCCTGCGTTCGGCCTGGGTGCCCGCCCCGGTCACCGCGCCCACCTCGGCGAACACGGCATCGGTCTCGGCCACGGTCAGCGGCGGGCCGTCCCCGGCGCCGGGCACGGCGAGCAGGTCACTGAGCGCGGCGTAGCCCACCCCGATCTGGCGCTGGCGCAGCTCACCGGCCAGAAACGCTACCGCGACCGGGACCTGCGCCGGCCCGGATGCCCGCAGCAGGCGTGCGATCTCGTCGATCTTGGCGCTGCGCCGGGGGGTGGCCGCCACCGCCTCCGACGTCAGCACGAGGTCCCTCAGCAGCACACCGGCATTGTGCCCGAGGGCTACGACTTTCCCCAGGCCCGCCCGATCACGCCAGGTGCTGGGAAGATTCCAGCCAGCCCGCCGGAACTGGGGTCAGGGTGCCTGCATATGCCCGTTGACGTCCGCGGTATCCGCGCCGGCCATGTCCGGCTGGGCTGCCGACGGGCGGGCGCCTCCGGGCCTGCCCAGCTCCGCGATCGAGCCGGGGCCGCGCCGGTTCAGCAGCACCGCGGCGGCCGCGCCGCCGCCCGCGATCATGATGATCCCGGCCGCGAGCAACGGCCAGCGGCGCCGCCGTGGCGGCACCGGATCGATCCGGCGTGCGGTGGCCGACAGCATCGCCGACATCCTGGGCGCCACCCGCTCCTGCAGCGTCTGTCCCATCCGCTCCAGCCGTGGCGCAGCCCACACCCTGGCGCCGTATACGCCCTGTACCGCGGTCATCCGGGCGCTCAGCGCGAGCGGGGCTAGCTGGGCCGCGGCCCGCCGCGCTCGCATCGACTGGCCGGCCTGCCGTGCCCGCCGGCCAGCCCGCCCCCGCGTCCTGGCACTGGTGCCCGCAGATCTGCCGTTACCCCTGCTGACGTGCTTGTTTGTCATAAGGGACACTGTGAGACCTCCCCGAGTGTGTTCCCGCTGAGTCACTTCCCTCCGCAGGCGGGCTCAACCCTTGGCCGCTCGCTTCGCCCCCGTGGCCGGGGTCGTGGGAGGATGCTGGTGACGACACCGAACCACCGAAAGGGGTCCGCCGCCGGCCCGCACCAGGCCGTGCAAGGATGCCAGCCATGACCACAACTCCCATAGCCACGCTGAACACCAACAAGGGCAAGATCGTCATCCGCCTGTTCCCCGATCACGCCCCCAAGACCGTGCGGAACTTCGTTGAGCTGGCGCAGGGCTCGCGGGAGTGGACCGACCCCCGCACGCGGCAGGCCGCGAAAGCGCCTCTCTACGACGGGACGATCTTCCACCGGGTGATCCCGAGGTTCATGGTCCAGGGCGGGGACCCGCTCGGCACCGGCACCGGCGGCCCTGGCTACAAGTTCGCCGACGAGTTCCACCCCGACCTGTCGTTCGACCACCCGTACCTGCTCGCCATGGCCAACGCCGGGCCGGGCACCAACGGCTCACAGTTCTTCATCACGACCGTCCCCACCCCGCACCTGAACCGCAAGCACACCATCTTCGGTGAGGTCATCGAGGGCCAGCAGGTGGTGGAGGAGATCAGCCAGGTGGGCAAGGACGGCCGGGACCGCCCGCTCATTGACGTCGTGCTGGAATCCGTCCAGATCGAGGGGGCTGACGGCGAGCCGGAAGCAGCGGGCTAGCCCATGGATGTCCGTCCGGCGCCAGGCACCGACGGCGGGGCGGGGGTTCCCACCTGTTTCCGGCACCCGGGACGGGAGACCTACCTGTCCTGTGTCCGCTGCGGCAGGCCCGCCTGCCCGGAATGCCTGCGGTCCGCTCCGGTCGGCCAGCAGTGCGTCGAGTGCATCCGGGAGGGTCACCGGGGAGCCCGGATGCCCACCGCCGTGTTCGGCGGCCGGGCGATTTCCGGTGCCGTCGTCACCACCGTGCTGGTGGCACTCAACGTCGCCTTCTACCTGACTGAGTGGATCTACCCGCGGATGGTGGACTACCTCGACATGGTCGGCGGTGCCTACGACCAGACCCTTCACGCCAGCGTGGGGGTCGCCCAGGGGCAGGACTACCGGCTGATCACCTCGGCGTTCCTGCATGAGCCGGGGCTCAGCGGATTCGGCCCCGCCCACATCATCTTCAACATGTGGGCGCTGCTGCTGGTGGGCCCGTCGCTGGAGCGGCTGCTCGGGCACGCGCGATTCCTCACCGTCTACCTGCTGAGCGCGGTCGGCGGATCGGTCTTCTTCTACCTGTTCGCGCCCGCCAACGTGCCCTCGCTGGGCGCGTCCGGCGCGATCTTCGGCCTGTTCGGCGCCTGGTTCGTGGTGTCCAGGCGGCTGCGGGTGGACAGCCGGGCCATCGTCTTCCTGATCGTCCTCAACCTGGTGATCAGCTTCGCGCTGCCCGCGATCGCCTGGCAGGCGCACGTGGGCGGGCTGATCACCGGGAGCCTGCTCACCGCCGCCTACGCCTACGCGCCGCGGCGGCAGCGTGCTCTGGTGCAGATCGGAGCGACCGCCGCGATCATCGCGCTGCTGGTGATCGCCGTCCTGACGCGCAACAGCCAGCTGGGCTGAGGCCGGCCTTCCGGGCGCCGGCCAGCGTTGGTTGAGCCCGCCGGGCGGCGGGCTAACGCCACCTGGTGGCGAGCCCGAGACCGGCGACGATGAAGCTGAACCCGATCGCCAGGTTCCAGGGCGCCCCGATCGCGCGGATCGGCAGGTTCTGGCCGGTGATGTAGAACAGCGCTATCCAGGCCAGCCCGACCACCAGGCAGCCGACCATGGTGGGCACCAGCCAGCGCGGGCTGACCTTGGCCCGGGAGGACCGGGTCGGCGGTGTGTAGACGGCCTTGCTGCGGACACGGGACTTGGGCACGTTTTGATCTCCTGGTCGGATGTGGCGCGGGGGACCAGCCGCGCGCACAGTGTCAGGGCCAGCGTAGTTGCTCCGCCCGCCCGGGCGCGATAAAGCGGCGCCCGGGCCCGCTCCCAGTGCTTGAGAACGGGTGCGCCGGGTCAGGACCTGGTGCCCGGACCGGAGTGCCCAGGCAGGGCGGGTCACGGCGGGGGCGTCGTCGGGGTGGCGGTGCTGGTCGGGGTGGGCGTCGGCGTCGGGCTGGGCGTTGGTGCGTTCTTCACCACGTCCAGCGTGATCTGCGTGCTCCCGGGCACGGTCTGCCCGGCCGCTGGGCTCTGCTGGGTCACGATCCCGTCCGCCAGCCCGGGACTCGTCACGTAGTTGATCCTGATGTTCGTGAACCCGGCATTGGCGAGCTGTCCCTCGGCCAGCGCGACCTGCTCGTTCACCACGTCGGGAATCTTCGACCCGCCGGGCGAGACGTACAGCGTGACCGTGGAACCCTGGGTGACCGCCGTGCCCGCTGGCGGGTTCTGCCTGACCACGGTGTTGGGCGCCGCTGTCGAGTTCTGGTCGGTCACTTCCGTGACCTTGAATCCCGCGTTGACCAGTGTGTTTCTGGCGTCCGGCTCCGACTGGGTCACGACGTCAGGGATTTTGACCTTCGGTGGGCCGGTGGACACCGTGAGCGTCACCACCGACCCGGCGGCGACCTTGTTGCCCTCCGGGGGGCTGCTGCTGATCACGTATCCCTTGCGGGTCGTGACGGAGGCTTGCTGCACCACGACCGGCTTCAGGCCCGCCTTGATGATCTCGGTCTTGGCCTGCGCGACCGGGATCCCGGTCACCAGCGGCACCGGGGTCCCGCCGCCGCCGCTGAAGAACGCGTAGGTCACCCCGCCGAGCACCGCGAGCACCAGCGCGGCGCCGATCGCCCACCACAGCCAGGCCCGCCGCCGGGGGCCACCGCCGCCGTAACCGTCGTCCTCCGGGCCGTACTGGTAGCCGGGGATCGCGCGGGTGGGCCCGGCGGTCATCGTGGCCCCGCCACCCATCCGCTGGGTGGTCCCGTAGCCCGCGGTGCGCGGCGCGGCGACCGGCACGCCGGACAGCGCCCGCTGGATGTCGGTCCGCATATCGGTGGCGGACTGGTAGCGCTGGCCGGGGTCCTTGGCCATGGCCTTGAGCACGATGGAGTCCGCCCACTGCGGGATCTCCGGGTCAAGCCGCGACGGCGGGACCGGGTTCTCCCGCACGTGCTGGTAGGCGATGGCCACCGGGGAGTCGCCCAGGAACGGCGGCCGGCCGGTCAGCAGCTCATACAGCAGGCACCCGGTCGAGTACAGGTCGCTGCGGGCATCCACCCGCTCGCCCCGCGCCTGCTCCGGGGACAGGTACTGGGCGGTGCCGATCACCTGTGCGGTCTGGGTCATGGTGGCCTGGGCGTCGCTGACCGCGCGGGCGATGCCGAAGTCCATCACCTTGACCTCGCCGTTGCGGGTCAGCATCACGTTGCCCGGCTTGATGTCGCGGTGCACGATCCCGGCCCGGTGGCTGTAGTCCAGTGCCCGCAGCACTCCGTCGGTGATCTCCAGGGCGCGTTCGGGCAGCAGGCGGCGGTCGTCCCTCAGCAGGTCGCGCAGGGTCCGCCCATCCACGTACTCCATCACGATGTAGGGGACATGCGCGGGCTCGCTCATGTCCTCGCCGGTGTCGTAGACCGCGACGATGGACGGGTGGTTGAGCGAGGCCGCGGACTGTGCCTCGCGGCGGAACCGGGCCTGGAACGTCTGATCTCTGGCCAGGTCCTCACGGAGGGTCTTCACCGCGACCACCCGGTCGAGGCGGATGTCGCGCGCCCGGAACACCTCGGCCATGCCGCCTCGCCCGACGACGCCGTCGAGTTCGTAGCGGCCGCCGAGGAGGCGGGGCTGGGTCATGTCTCGCACTTTCCCTAACCGTCCTGGATCGTAGTCAACCGTGTGCCGGGGCGGGGTGCCACCCCAGCAAGGCGATGCCGGGCCTGGCCCGGCATTCTCGTCGTCTCCTGCCGGGTGGCCGCGCTCATCGTCTCGCCAGCGAGGCCATGTACGCCTGGATGATCTTCACCGCGATCGGTGCCGAGGCGTCGGCACCAAGCCCGCCACCCTTCACTATGACGCCAACCGCGATCACCGGGTTGGAGGCCGGCGCGAAGCAGGTGAACACGGCGTCGTCGAGCCCGGTGTTGTTGGCACCGTTCTGCGCCGTGCCGGTCTTGGCGGCGATGGAGATGGTGGGCAGGAAGGCGCTGTTGTGCGCGGTGCCGTACGGCTGCCTGACCACATCCACCATCATCTGTGACACCTCCGCCGCCACCTGCGGGCTCACCGCCTGGCTGAGGGTCGTGGGCTGGGTGTTCAGCAGCTGGGTCAGGTCCGGCGCGGTCACCTTCTGCACCAGGTAGGGGGTCATCAGCGTGCCGCGGTTGGCGATCGCCGCCGCGAACATGGCCTCCTGCAGCGGGCTGACCGTGTCGCTGAACTGGCCGATGGCCGAGTAGGCCGTGAACGCCGGGTCGTGGTTGGCGATCGGCGGGTAGTTGCTCTGCGACACCGGCAGCGGGATCCGCAGGTTGGGGTCGTTCATGCCGAACTTGCCGGCCTGCTGCCTGATCGCGGTGTCGCCGAGGTGCATGCCGAGGTTGCCGAACACTGTGTTGCAGGAGACGGTGAAGGCGTAGATGAGCGGCACCTTGCCGTTCCCGCCCGGGTTGCTGCCGTCGTTGCACGGCGAGTTGTCGAAGTTGATCAGCTGTTTGCTGGTGCTGGGGAGCTTGAGGTTGGTCGGCGCGAACACCCGGGTGTTCGGGTTGTAGTTGCCGGCCGTGAACGCCGTGGAGCTGGTCACGACCTTGAAGGTGGAGCCGGGCGGGAAGGTCTGGTTGATGGCCCGGTTGAGCAGCGGCTGTTGCGCAGAGTGGCGGTACCGGGTGTCGATGTTCTTGAGCGTGGTGCCGTCGAAGGTCGCGTACTTGTTTGGGTTGAAGGTCGGGTAGGACGCCATCGCGAGGATCGCCCCGGTCCTCGGGTCGATGGCGACCGCGCCGCTGGGCAGCCCGCTGGCCCTGAGCGCGTCGTAGGCGGCCACCTGGGCGGCGGAGCTGATGGTGAGCTGGACGGTCGCGCCCCGCTTGGGCTTGCCGGTGACCAGGTCGATCAGGTTGTGGACGGTCAGCTGCGCTGCTGAGCCGGACAGGTACTTGTCCTCGGCCTGCTCGATGCCGGTCGCGCTGTACAGCGAGTCGTACCCGGTCACCGGCGCGTACACGGCCGGGTCGGGATAGAACCGCTGGTAGCTGTAGATGCCCTTGACGTGGCGCGACAGCGCGATCGTCTTGTTGTCGGAGGTGAGGATCGAGCCGCGCTGGAACTCGAACTGCTGGGAGAAGGTCCGCGCGTTCCCGCGCTGCCCGGCCAGGAACGAGGGCTGGAAGGCCTGCACGTAGTTCACGTTGAGCAGCAGCAGCAGGAACATCCCGAGGGTGACCAGCGAGATCCGGCGCAGGGCATGGTTCATCCGCCCCTCACCACCTGGGTCATCCCCTCTTCCTGGATCGGCTGCGGGGCCGGCTTGCGGGCGGTGTCGCTGACCCGCATCAGCAGCGCGATCAGCATCCAGCTGGCGACCAGCGACGATCCGCCCTGGGACAGGAACGGGGTGGTGATCCCGGTCAGCGGGATGAGCCGGGTGACGCCGCCCACGATGACGAACACCTGCAGCGCGAGCACGAACGCGAGCCCGCCGGCCAGCAGCTTGGAGAACGGGTCGCGGACCGCGACCGCTGCCCGCATGCCGCGCTGCACGATGAGGCCGTAGATCAGCAGGATCGCCATCAGCCCGGTCAGGCCGAGCTCCTCGCCGAAGGCGGTGAAGATGAAGTCGCTCTGCACGAGCGGGGTCCAGTACGGCTGCCCGTGCCCGAGGCCGGTGCCCAGGACCCCGCCGAAGCCCATCCCGTACAGCCCCTGCACCAGCTGGTAGGAGCTGCTGTACACGTTGCCGGCGGCGAAGGGATGCAGCCAGATCGTGACCCGCTCGCCGACATGGGCGAACAGGTGGCTGGCCGCGAAGGCGCCGGCCAGGAACAGCGCGCCACCGATGAGCAGCCACGACGTGCGCTGGGTGGCGATGTAGAGCATGACAAGGAAGAGGCCGAAGAACAGCGCGGAGGTGCCGATGTCGGTCTCGAAGACCAGGATGAGCAGGCTGGCCGCCCAGGCGATGAGCACCGGGCCGAGGTCCCGGCCGCGGGGCAGGTCCACGCCGAGCACCCGCCGCCCGGCGAGGGAGAGCACGTCCCGCTTCGCGACCAGGTAGCCGGCGAAGAACGCCGCCAGCGCGAGCTTGGCGAACTCTCCCGGCTGGACGGAGAAGCCGCCCACGCTGATCCAGACCTTGGCGCCGTTGATCTCACTCAGTGAGGCCGGCAGCAATGCCGGGATGGCGAGCAGCACGATCCCGACCGCGCCGAGGGTGTAGGTGTACCGCTGGAGCACCCGTGGTTCGCGGATCAGCACCAGCACCGCGACGAACGCCGCCACCCCCACCGCGCTCCACATGACCTGCAGCGTGGTGGTGGACGTGCTCATGGTGGTGATCAGCCGGCCGGGGTTCCCGCCGCGGCCGGACTGCTGGAGCCGGTAGATCATCACGATGCCCAGGCCATTGAGGAGCGCGGCGAGCGGCAGCATCAGCGGGTCCGCCCATGGCGCGAACCGGCGGATGGCCACGTGGGCCAGCAGCATCAGGACGGCGAAGGCCAGCCCGTAGCCCGCGATCCCGGCCGGGATGTGACCGGTCATGCTCAGGCCGACGCTGGCGTAGGCGAACAGCACCACGGCGACCGCGAACACCAGCATGGCCAGTTCGGTCCGGCGCCGCCCGCGTGGCATCGGCACCGGCGCATCCTGGCCCGGCCGTACCGCCGTGATACTGGGCGGCTGGCCAGGCTGGCCGGGAGTCGCCACCGCGCTCACGGCCCGGTCCCGGTGCCCGTTGCCGTAGCCGGGGTGGGACAGTCAGCGGGCACGGACGGCGGCGTCCCGGCGGGCCTGGCCGGCGGGGTGGCGATGACCTTGCCGGTCTTGGTCCGCACCGCCTTGACGGTGCCGTGCAGCTTCTTGTAGGCCGCCAGCGCCTTGTTGTAGGCGCGGATCTTGGCCTGGTAGGCGTTCAGGGCGGCGAAGTCGCTCTGGCACACCTGGTAGTCGTGGCGGATGGTGCCGACGATGCCCTGCGCCCGGCTGAGGCTGCTGGCGTTGATCGTGGCCTTGATCTGCGCCTGGTCGGTCAGCGGCACCTTGACCAGCGGGATGCCCGTGCGCTGGTACAGGCTGGACAGGCTCAGGCCCGCCACGTTCTGGTTGACGCCGCGGTAGATGGCGACCTGGCCGCTGGCTGCGCCCACGTAGTACTGGGTCTGGGTGTAACGCCAGGCCGCGTACCCGCCTCCGACGATCATGATGAGCAGCAGGGCGATCAGTGACTTCACGATCGGGAACCGCCGCCGGGGCGGCCCCAGGTCGTCGTGGTCGTCGCCACTGGTGCGGCGGGGCACCGGGTCGTCGTGGGCGACCACGATCGCGGCCTGCGGGGCGGTGTGGCTGAGCACGTGGGCGCGCCCGGCCGGGCTGTCGGTCCGCATCGGGGGCCGGCCGCTGCCGTTGGACGCGGCGCCGGCGAGCACCGACACCTCGGTCGGCGGCCGCACGGCGGTCGTGCTGTCCAGCACGTCAGCGACGATGCAGGTGATGTTGTCCGGTCCGCCGCCCTTGATAGCCAGCTCGACCAGCTGGCGGACGGCGTCGTCCGGCTCCGCGATGGTCGCCAGGGTCCGGTGCAGCGTCTGCTCGCTCACCACGCCGGACAGGCCGTCGGAGCACAGCAGGTACCGGTCGCCCACCTTCGCCTCGCGCAGCGACAGGTCGGGCTCGACCTCGCTGCTGCCGTCGAGCGCCCGCAGCAGCAGGGACCGCTGGGGGTGGGTGGCCGCCTCGTCCGGGCTGATCCGGCCGTCGTCCACCAGCGACTGGACCAGCGTGTGGTCATGCGTGATCTGCAGGAACTCGCCGCCGGACAGGACATAGGCGCGTGAGTCGCCGATGTGGCACACGGCCACCCGGGTACCCGACCAGAGCATGGCGGTGAGCGTCGTGCCCATCCCGCCCTTGGACGGGTCGGCCTCCACCATAAGGTGCAGGGTGTGGTTGGCCCGCGCCACCGCTTCCGCGAGGGCGTCGAGCAGCTCGCTCGCGGGCAGGTCCTCGTCGAGGTCGGTGAGTGCGGAGATGGCCACGGCGCTGGCGACCTCGCCAGCGGCGTGGCCGCCCATGCCGTCAGCGACGGCTAGCAGACGCGGGCCCGCGTACGCCGAGTCCTCGTTCCCCTCCCGGAGGAGACCGACGTCTGAGCGGATCGCGTAGCGGAGAGCAAATGTCATTTGCGCAGTTCCAGAACGGTCTTGCCGATGCGGATCGGAACGCCGGCGGGCACGGGCGTCGGCTGGGTCACCTTCTGCCGGTCAAGGTACGTGCCGTTCGTCGATCCGAGGTCTTCGACGATCCACTGCCCATCCTGCGGGAACAGCCGGGCATGTCGGCTCGAAGCGTAGTCATCAGACAGGACAAGTGTGGCGTCATTGGCCCGCCCGATGGTGATTTGCTGGTCTGTGAGCCCGATCGAGGTGCCCGCCAGCGTCCCCGCGGTCACCAGCAGCTGCTGCGGCCCGCCGCGGGCCGGCCGCCCCGCCCGCGGCGGGCGCGATGCCCGCGGCGCCTTCTGCTGGGCCTTCTGATGCCGCCGCTGCTGGCGGCCCGACAGCGCGGGGCCGAACAGGTCCGTGCGAACGACACCCACGGCTGCGATCACGAACAGCCACAGGACCGCCAGGAAGGCGAGCCTGATCAAAGTGAGGGTGAGCGCGTTCATCGGGTCATGTGTCCTCGGGTGGCCGTGACCGCTGGTTCTTGGGGCCGCTGGTTGTCTTTCAGTGTGGCCCCTTCGGAGGCCGGTAGGTACCGTCCTGTCAGTAGATGCCGTCCCGCCGGAACACCAGGGTCGTCCGGCCGAGCGTGACGCGGGTCCCATCGGTCAAGGAAACCCGCCTGACCGGCTCACTGTTGACGAAGGTGCCATTGGTCGATCCTAGGTCGACCAGGACGACCTCGTCGTCTTCCACCCGCAGCTCAGCATGGTGACGGGAGACACCGGGGTCGACCAGCCGCAGGTCACAGTCGGTGCCCCGGCCGAGCATCGTCACCGGCGCGGTCAGCTCGTAGGTGCGCTGCATGCTCCCGTCGGCGCCCGGCTCGGGCCCGGAGACGAGCAGCCTGGGCCGTCCCGAGAAGGCGCCGGGGGGGCGTGGCAGGTCACTGGCGGGGCGCCGGATCTCCCCGCCCTCGACCGTGGTGCCGCGGATCACACCCGAGCGGATACGGAAGGTGCCGGTCGTCAGGTCCGGCACCCCCTCGAAGCGCATCCGCACGGGGCCGACGAAGGAATAGCCCTGCTCCTTGGCATGCTCACGGGCCAAGGTGGCGAGCTCGATGCCCAGGTTGTCCGCGTAGACCTCAAGCCGCTCATGGTCGGGCTCGGACAGTTCCACAACGAAATCGTTCGGCACCAAGGTCCTGCCCTGCGCCACGATCGCGGCCCGGTCATCCATCTCGCGCTGCACCGCGCTGGCGATCTCCACCGGTTCGAGCTCGGATTTGAAAGCCCGCGCGAAGGCACCCTCGACCATGCCTTCGAGCCTGCGCTCGAAGCGCTGTAGCACTCCCACCGGGTACCTCCTTCCCCTGCTCGCCTCTGATCGTATCGGCGGGGAGGGGCAGCTTGCGGACGTGCTAACCTGACTCGTTGCCCCGGGCGGGTGGCGGAACGGCAGACGCGCACGGTTCAGGTCCGTGTGTCCGCAAGGACGTGAGGGTTCAAATCCCTCCTCGCCCACTCAACATACTGGCCAGAGCCTATGTGCCTGTGCCGCATCCAGTGACCCGGGGTTTGTGCAGCCGGGCATGTCACTGTCACCCGGAAGCCACAATCTTCCACCGCCCGCTCAAGTGAAACGTGATCAGCCCGTGCTGACCACCTCCGCGACCGCCCGTGCGGCCAGCTCTACCGACGACGCCACCGCCGGCGACATCGGCTCCCCGAGCCGGAACTGCCCCGCCTCCACCCCGACCACCACCAGGTCGGGCGGCAGCCGGCCGAGCGCGCGGCCCAGCTCGATGACCTCGGCCAGCCCGAGGCCGTGGGTGGAGCCCGCCCCGGTCCCCAGCGGCAGCGGGCCGTGGCAGGCGTGCAGGATGTGCACGGTCCCCGGCTGCCCGCCGGAGCGCACCGCGTCGGTCACCACGACCAGGGCAGCCCCGGCCCAGGTGTCGATCAGCGCGGCCGGCTCTGCCCGCTCCAGCACGGTGACCCCTGCCGGGAGCAGGCCCGCCGCCCGCTGTGCGATGGCCGGCCCGACCGCGTCGTCCCCCCGGTCCCGCTGGCCGACGCCGATCACCAGCACCGGGCCGGTCACGGATGCGCTCCGCTGCCGGGCTGGCGGTGCGCTCTGCTGCCGGGCTCGCGATGCTCGACTGTCAGGTCCAGGAAGTGGGTGGCGCAGGAGATGCACGGGTCGTAGTTGCGGATCGCCTGCTCGCACTGGCGGGTCAGCTCGTCGGTGGGCAGATCCAGCCGCGCCTGCACGAAGGACCGCAGGTCGTGCTCGATGCCGATCTGGTTCTGGGAGGTGGGGGGCACGATCCGGGCGCCGGTGATAGTGCCGTCCGCGGCCAGCTGGTAGCGGTGGTAGAGCAGGCCGCGCGGCGCCTCGGTGACCCCGTACCCGGTGCCGGCCCGCGGCTCCACCGGCACCGACGGCGCGCTCGCGCCCTCCCACTCGCCGATGATCCGCAGCGCTTCCTCGCAGGCACAGGTCACCTCCACTGCGCGGACGATGATCGAGCGGAACGGGTTGCGGCAGACCGGGCCCAGGCCCGCCGCGGCCGCCGCCTCGGCGGCCAGCGGCGTTAGCGCGGCGGAGTTGAGCGAGTAGCGGGCGAGCGGCCCGACCAGGTACGGGCCGGCGCCGTCGAGCCGGGCGTGCAGCGCGTGGGAGTGCGCCACATGCTCCTCGCTGACGTGGGCGTCGAACTCGGCCGCGCCGAAGGCCAGGCCGCTGCTGGTCACCACCTGGCCGGCCTCGATCGGGTAGCCAGCCGCAGGCCGCAGCGAGAGGTAGGTGAAGTCGTGCTCGAGGTCGGGGAACTCGAACCCGGCCACCAGCTCGACCGTGGCGAGCGCGTCCCGCAGCGCCCTGGTCAGGGTGGCCCGCAGCCCGTTCAGCTCCTCCGCGGTGGGCAGCCGGTAGAACCCGCCCACCCGCACGTTGACCGGGTGGACGGCCCGGCCGCCGATGGTGCTCATGATCGCGTTGCCGGCCTTCTTCAGCGCCAGCCCGCGCTCCACCACGTCGCGCCGGTCCCTGGCCAGCTCGATCGCGCTCTCATAGCCGAGGAAGTCGGGGGCGTGCAGCAGGTAGATGTGCAGCGCGTGGCTTTCGATCCACTCTCCGCAGTAGAGCAGCCGCCGCAGGTGCTGCAGCGGCTCCGGGACGGTGACACCGCAGGCATCCTCGATCGCCTGGCAGGCGCTCATCTGGTAGGCGACCGGGCAGATCCCGCAGATGCGGGCGGTGATATCGGGCGGCTCGGTGTAGGCCCGGCCGCGCAGCAGCGCCTCGAAGAACCGCGGCGGCTCGAATATCCGCAGCTCCACGTCGGTGACCTGGCCGGCCTCGACCAGCACCCGCATGGACGCCTCGCCCTCGACCCGGGCCAGCATCGCCACGTGCAGGGTCCGGCTCTGCTCGCCTGCGCCGTCCCCGTCTCCGCTCATCCCGTCACCCCCCGCCCAGTCTGCTCCTGCTGGCGCTCTGCTTCCTGCAGTCGCTGGGTCTCGGCCAGGAACGCCGGTGCCGCGGCGTTGAAGGTGGCGAACACCCGCTGCACGTCGCGCCCTGGCATGCCGAGGAAGGCGAGCCTGCCCGCCAGCGCGGCGGCGTTGGGTGTGTCCTGCGGGCCGAAGCACCCGTAGCAGCCCCGGCCGTAGGCCGGGCAGAGCGCCCCGCAGCCCGCGTGCGTGACCGGGCCCAGGCACGGGGTGCCGTGGGCGACCATCACGCACACGGTCCCGCGCCGCTTGCATTCCACGCACACGCTGTAGTCCGGGATCGGCGGCCTGCGGTCGTGCAGGAAGGCGGTGAGCACCGCCAGCAGCTGGCCCTTGTCGATCGGGCACCCCTGCAGCTCGAAATCGACCGGTACGTGCGCGGCGATGGCGGTCGACTCCGCGAGGGTCTCGATGTACTCGGGGTGGGCATAGACGGCGGAACGAAACTGCTCGGCGTCGGCGAAGTTGCGCAGCGCCTGGATGCCGCCGGCGGTGGCGCATGCGCCGATCGTGACCAGCCGCCGGGACGCCTCCCGCACCTCCAGGATGCGCTCCGCGTCGCCCGGCGTGGTGATCGATCCCTCCACCAGCGACAGGTCGTACGGGCCCGCCACCATCGCCCTGGTGGCTTCTGGGAAGTAGGCGATCTCGATCTCGCTGGCGACGGTGAGCAGCTCGTCCTCGCAGTTCAGCAGCGTGAGCTGGCAGCCGTCACAGGAGGCGAACTTCCAGACGGCGAGCTTGGGCCGTTCGGCGATCGCGCCGGGGCTAGCCATGTCAGTACTCCCGCAGCGCCATCAGGCCGGCCACCCGGTCGTAGGCCAGCACCGGGCCGTCGGTGCAGATGAACAGCTCCCGGAGCTGGCAGTGCCCGCACAGGCCGATCCCGCACTTCATGTTGCGTTCCAGCGAGACCCGGATCCGCCCGGCGGGCACACCGGCGTCGATCAGTGCCGTGGCCACGAACCGCATCATCACCTCCGGGCCGCACACCAGCGCCAGCGTCCGCGCCGGGTCGAACCGGGCGCCCGGGATCAGGTTGGTGACCAGCCCGACCCGGCCCGTCCAGCCGGGGCCGGCCTGGTCCACGGTGACGTCGAACTCGATGCCGCCCTCCCCGTCCGCCCAGCGCGCGAGGTCGCCGGCGAACACCTGCTCAGCCGGGGAGCGGGCGCCGTAGAGCAGGACCACCCGGCGGTAGGCGGCCCGGTCGGCCAGCACCTCCAGCAGCGCCGAACGCAGTGGGGCCAGGCCGATGCCGCCCGCGATGACGAGCAGGTCGCCACCGGCAGCATCCGTTACGCCCCATCCGGTCCCGTAAGGACCGCGGACGGTCAGCGTGTCCCCGGGCAGCACCCTGGTCAGGGCGTGGGTGACGCCGCCCATGTCGCGGATCGTCTGCTCCAGCGGGCCGGCCACCGGGGAGCTGGTCACCGAGATGGGCGCCTCCGGGCCGCCGAAGGTGCCGAGCATGGTGAACTGCCCGGCGGCGAAGCCCAGCGGCACGCCGTCGGCCGGCTCCAGGGTGATGGTGGTCGTGTCGGCGGTCTCGGCCCGGGTGGCCAGCACCCGGAACGGGCGCGGCACCAGCGGGGCCTGCGGCGCGTGCGAGCGTGTCACCTGCGGTGCGGTCATTGGGAGCCGTAGACGTCGAGCAGGCGCACCCGGGTCGCCTGCAGCCGGTGTGACATCGTCTGGGCCGCCCGCTGCACCAGGTCGTAGCCGAGCTTCGGGTCGGCCTCGCATTTGCCCCGCAGGCAGGCCGCGTCCAGCGAGACGACGCTGGTCTCCACGACCGCCCGGGCATCGAAGAACCAGCGGTGCGGCGGGATCAGCCAGGGCCAGTCGAGCACCTCTCCCTCGCCGGCCGAGTCCAGCATGTGCGGCCCGGTGGCCGGGCTGAACAGCTCCAGCGCGATCCGGCCGCGGGTGATGACGTAGAAGTGGTCTGCTGTCCCGCCCTCCCGGAACAGGTAGGTGCCCGTGCGGACGTGCTGGTTGATCGCGCAGCCGGCCAGCTCGGCGATGGCGTCGGCGTCCACGCCGGCGAAGAACGGGTGCCCGGACAGGTAGTCGGCGATCGATCGGGTCTTCACTGGGGCTCCTTCCCGGCCGGCCCCGGGCCTGCGGCGGGTCCGGAGCCTGCGGCGGGTGCCGGGGCGCGCAGGGCAGCGGCTTCCTCGGTGATGTCGATCGCGGCCGGGCACCAGGTGATGCAGCGGCCGCAGCCAACGCAGCCGGACATGCCGAACTGGTCGATCCAGGAGGCCAGCTTGTGGGTCATCCACTGCCGGTAGCGGGAGCGGGTGGAGCCGTGCACGCTGCCGCCGCTCAGGTGCGAGTGGTCGCTGGTGAAGCACGACTCCCACACCCGGTGACGTTCGTGGTGGCTGGCGGCCAGGTCGGTGACGTCCTCCATCGACACGCAGAAACAGGTCGGGCAGACCAGGGTGCAGTTGGTGCAGGACAGGCAGCGGGAGGCCACGTCATCCCAGCGGGGATGCTCGGGATTGGCGTAGAGCAGGTCGCGGATCCCGTCAGTGTCGAGTTCGCGGCCCATCCGCGCCGCGGAGCGGGCCAGCACCTCGTCGGCCGCGGCCAGGTCGCCGTCATCGGCCGGCGTCGCGGCCTCGGTGGCCGGCAGCGAGCGGAGCAGGCTGGCGCCGCGGCTGCTGCCCGCGGTGACCACGAACCGGTGCCCGCCGGCGTCGAGGAGCTCGGTCAGGGACAGGTCGAAGCCCGACTCCGGCCGGGGCCCGGTGCCCATCGAGACGCAGAAACAGGTGCCGCCCGGGTGGGAGCAGCCAACCGCGACGATGAAGGCGCCGTCGCGGCGGGCTTCGTAGGCCCGGTCGGTGAAGGCGCGCCCCAGCAGCACCTGGTCGTGGATGCCGATCGCGTGCAGGTCACACGACCTGACCCCGAGCAGGGCGTAGCTGGGGGCATCGGCCGCGCCGGGCTCGATGGCGAACCCGGCCCCGTCCCGTTCGCCCGACCACACCAGCTCGCGGGCCGGGAACAGGATCGACTTCCAGGACTGGGCAGTAGCGGCGAAGCCGAACAGTGCCTGGTCGTCCCGCTGGCTGACCCGGTAGTGGGCGGCGTCCTGGTCGTCGCCCCAGCCGGCCGGGAGGTCGCCGACCCCGGTGATCTCGGCCAGCACGATGGCCCCGTCCCGGTGGGTGGGGCCGATCACGGTGAAGCCCTGGCCGCGCAGCGCGTCGATGATCGCCTGCAGTCCCGGCACGCCCAGGACGGCAGGGGCGGGCAGGTCGCCATCCATCATCGGTCTCCTCCGGATCCGTCCGCGGCCCCAGTGTCACGGGTGCGCCGCCCGGTCGGCAGTGGGCCAAGGTCCCCTGCGGCCAGGTCCCCTGCGGCCAAGGTCCCCTCCGGCCGTCGTGGCGCGATCCCCGGTGTGCATACCCGTCCGCGCGGTGGCGACCCGTCCGCACCGGTGGCGACCCGTCCGCGCGGGGCGGCGTCGGCACCGGGCGTGAGAGCGGGCGGCGGTCAGGGCACCACGATGACCGGGCAGTGCGCGTGCCGGGCCAGCCAGCCGGGCACGGAACCGGCGACCTGGTGCCAGCGGTGGCCGGGCGCGCCGATGACCAGCGCGTCCGCCCCGTATTCGTCGGCCGCGGCGGCCAGCTCCCTGGCCGGGCTGCCGCGCCTGGTGACGACGCGCACCTCGATGCCGGTCCGGTCGCAGACCTCGTCGAGTTCGGTGAGCAGCCAGCGTTCGGTCTCCAGCCGGTCGCGCACCGCACCGATCACCTGGCCGGTCAGCGGCTCGCAGTAGATGCCGGGCGGGGTCACGTAGACGATCAGCAGTGGCCTGGCCAGCCGCCGGGACAGTCCGGCGGCGTAGGCGAGCGCGTTGCGGCTGGACGGCGAGCCGTCGTACCCGGCCACTACCGGATGGTCAAGCTCGCCGGGCGGGTCCTCGCTTGGCTGCGGGTCCGCGCGGCTGTCCGGTTGCTCGCCGCGGGCCCGCCGGTGGCGCTCTGGCTGACCCGGGGGCGGTGAAGACTCTGCCTGGCCCATGTCTTCTCGTCCTTTAGGGTCCATGCTCCGCGCGGAAGAGCACTCCCGCAATCTACGTTAGTTTTGATATAGCAACTAACTCGTTCTGCCGGTAGGCTGCCGGGCTCCGCGTGTTCCGCGGCGGGCTCGTCAGGATCGCACGGGCCAGGACACGGCACAATCGTTATGTGCCGGAACTACCCGAGGTCGAATCGCTCGCCATTTTCCTGCGTGAGCGGGCCGCTGGCCGCGTTATCGACTGGGCCGCCAGTGCGACTTTCGCGGTTCTGAAGACCTACCAGCCCGACCCGGCGGCTCTCACCGGCCGCGAGGTCACCGGTGCGTCCCGCCATGGCAAGTTCCTTGACCTGCTGACCAGGCCCGCGGGCCAGTCCAGCGGGGGCGAGCCCGGCGGGGGCGAGCTGCACCTGATCACCCATCTCGCCCGGGCCGGGTGGCTGCGCTGGCGGGACAGCCTGCCGGCCCAGCCCCCACGCCCGGGCAAGAGCCCGCTCGCGTTCCGGCTCAGGTTCACCGACGGCAGCGGGTTCGACCTGACCGAGGCGGGCACGCGCAAGCGGCTCGCGGTCTACCTGGTGGAGGACCCCGGCCAGGTGCCGGGGATCTCCACACTCGGCCCCGACCCGCTGGCGGGCACCTTCACGGTGCAGACGCTGGCCGGGCTGCTGGCGGGCCGGCGGACCCAGATCAAGGGCGTGCTCCGGGACCAGAAGATCATCGCGGGCATCGGCAACGCGTACTCCGACGAGGTGCTGCACGCGGCGAAGATGTCCCCGTTCAGACTGGCGGCCAGCCTCACCCCGGACGAGGTCGCCGGGCTGTACGCGGCCATGCGCAGCTCCCTGGAGGAGGCGGTCGCCAGGTCGGCCGGGCTGGCCGCGGGCGATCTGAAGGCCGAGAAGAAGGCCGGCCTGCGGGTGCACGGCAGGGCCGGCCAGCCCTGCCCGGTCTGCGGCGACACGGTACGCGAGGTGTCCTTCGCCGACTCCGCGCTGCAGTACTGCCCGACCTGCCAGACCGGCGGCAAGCCGCTGGCCGACCGCCGCCTGTCCCGGCTGCTGAAGTAGCCGCCTGACCGCGGGCTTTCGCTTTCCAGTTCGGTGTTGTGCCCTCCTGGGGTCAGAAAACCGAACTGGAAATCATTTCAGGCACGGAACGTCCCCCAGCGCGGGACCACGCGCACCAGCCCCTCGTCGGCCAGCATGCGCAGCGTCCGGGTGACGGTGGTCTTGCTCACGCGATAGTGGTCGGCCAGCGCAGCCACGGTAGGCAGCGCTTCATCGGGCTGCCACTCGCCAGCTGCGATGCGTCGTCGCAGGTCGGCAGCCACGATCTCGTACGGCCGCTCTGGTCCACGTGGCACATCTTGATCATCCCCGCAGCTGATTGCCCTGCGCGACCTGGCCGTCTTCATCCTGTTGATTTTGCTGATCTTGCTGTCCTATGCTGTCCCCGTATAACAAGGCGGGTGGGCGAGTCGGCTCACCACGACACGAGGGACACCGCAGATGCCAGTCGCGCTCACGCTGCCGCAGGCGATCGAGACTGTCCGGGAGGTGCTCACTGACGGTGATCCGGGCGGGGCTGCCGGCCTGCGCGCGGCCGAATACATGGAATCGGCTGGGGTAGAGCAGGTCCGCGCGGCGGTGCGCCTGCCGCCCCCGCTCCGGCAGGCGCACGCCGCGTATGTGCTTGCCGAAACCACTGACCAGGCAGAACGCCTCGCGGCGGCCGGCCTGCCCGATGACACCGCCGTCGCCCTGGATGGTCCCGGCCGCGCCGGGCTGTGGGCATACCGGGAGCGGCACACCGAGGCGATCGGCGCGGCCGGTATCCCGCACAAGCTGGATGTGACGATCCCGCTGGCCCGGATCGCCGCGTTCCGTGATGAACTCGATCTGGCGGTGCGTGCGGCGGCCGGACCGGACTGCCAGGTGATCGTCTTCGGCCATCTCGGGGCCGGCAACCTGCACATCAACCTGCTGGGGCCCGATCCCGGCGACGAGGCCACGGACGAGGCGGTCCTGCGGCTGGTGGCCGCGCACGGCGGTTCCATCTCCGCCGAGCATGGCATCGGCCGCGCGAAAGCGCGGTGGCTCAACCTCAGCAGGTCACCTGCGGAGGTCGCGGCGATGCGCGGGGTCAAGGCCGCCCTGGACCCGGCCGGGACGCTCAACCCAGGCGTCCTGCTGGCGTGACCGGGTGATAAATCCAGGTCCGGCCACCATAGCGCCACTGATGCGAGATCATGCCCTGGTGACAGGTGGGAGCGCGACGCGAGGAACCCGGCGGCTGCGGTGGGGCACCGCGCTGGCTCTGATGGCCGGGCTGGTGACTCCTGCCTGGCTGGCGGGCGTGACGTCGGCGGCGGCCGCCACGTCAGGGAGTCCGCAGCCGGTCAGCCACGCCAACGTCGGAGCCCCGCACTCACCGGAGCTGCTGCGGCAGCTGGCCGGGCCAGCGGCCTCCGGGCCCCATGCCGCCGCGATGCGCCAGGCGGTCATCGCGGGCGCCGCGCAGGGCGTGGACGTCGCATCCTTCCAGCACCCCAGCGGCGACGCCATCGACTGGGCGAGCGTTGCCAGCGCCGGGAAGACGTTCACGGCGATCAAGGCGACCGAGGGCGCCTACTACCAGAACCCCTACCTGTACCCCACCGCCAAGGACCCGGCCGGCGACCTGGCCGGGGCGCGGGCCGCGGGGCTGTCGGTGATCGCCTACGCGTTCGGCATCCCGAACGGCAACGGGAGCAGCAGCAGCGCCAAGGCCCAGGCCGACTATCTGCTCAGCTACCTGGGGGCCAGCAGCGCCACCGTGCCGGTCATGCTGGACATCGAGTACAACCCTTACGGCGCCGAATGCTATGGGCTCACCCAGCCCGCCATGGTCACCTGGATCAACGGCTTCAGCAACGAGGTGATCACCAAGACCGGCCGCCCGCCGATCCTCTACAGCACGCAGGACTGGCTGGCCACCTGCACCGGGGACAGCACCGCGCTGGGCCAGGACCCGCTGTGGATCGCCCACTACACCACCGCCGCCAGCCCGGCGCCGCTGCCGGCCAACTGGACCGGCTGGGGCATCTGGCAGTACACGAGCACCGGCACCGTCAACGGCATAAAGAGCACCGGCCACACCGACCTCGACCAGCTCAGCCCGGACAGCTTCCTCGACCCCGGCAAGCTGCTCGCCTTCAGCCCTGGCTACCAGGCGGGCCCGGCGGGGGCCGCGGTGACGGCGCCGGTGGACGTGAGCACCTACCCGGAGGAGACGGGCCCGGCGGTCAGCTTCGGCCCCACCACGCTGCCGGCCGGCCTGACGCTGAACACCGGCACGGGAGTGATCGGCGGGACCGTGCCGGCGACGACCGGCAGCTACCCGGTGCAGATCACGGCCAGCGACGCCACCTCCGGCGCCAGCGGCCCGGTCAGCTTCACCTGGTACGCGACCGGCCATCTGAGCGTCACCTCCCCAGGCAGCCAGAGCACGGTCGCGGGCAGCCCGGTCGACCGCCAGATCGCGGCGTCCGACTCGGTCTCCGCACCACCGGTGACCTTCACGGCCGGCGGGCTGCCGCCCGGCGTGTCCATCTCGGGCACCGGGCTGATCACCGGCTGGCCGGGCACGCCTGGCACCTATCACGTCACCGTGACCGCGACGGACAGCATCAAGAGCTCTGGCTCGGCCTCGTTCACCTGGGCGGTCACTGCCGCGCCGGCCGCCGGGCCCGCCGGGCCTGCCCGGCTGGATGTGGCCAGCGAATGCCTCAATGACGTGGGGAACAGCTCCGCGAGCGGAAACCAGATGGACATCTGGACCTGCAACGCAAGCGCCGCCCAGAAGTGGATCTACGTCCAGGACGGCACCGTCCGGATCCACGGGAAATGCCTGACCGCGCCGGGCACCGCCGGCTGGAAGGTGCGGCTGCAGCCGTGCACGGGCGCGGCGGCCGGGCAGTGGCTCCTGGTATACCCGCGCGGCGTGAACCCCACGGCCGGCCAGGTGCCGCTCACCCTGGTCAACCCGGCGTCGGGGTGGTGCCTGGACGATCCGGGCCGGAGCACCGTGAACGGGACCCGGGTGGTCGCCGCGTCCTGCAACGGGTACAAGGACCAGGCGTGGACGCTTCCGGCCGGGCCGGTGGCCGCGCAGATCCCGGGCCGGTGCGTGGACGTCAGCGGCGGCAAGACCACGAACGGCACCAAGGTCGATCTGTGGGCGTGCAATGGCACCGCCGCCCAGCAGTGGACCGCGGAGCCCGATGGCACGCTGCGCCTGCACGGCAAGTGCCTGGACGTGCACGCCGCCGCCACCGCCAGCGGCTCGCCGGTCGATCTGTGGGCCTGCAACGGGACCGGAGCCCAGCAGTGGCAGCTCGCCCCCAGCGGCGCCGGGACGCACCTGGTGAACCCCCAGTCGGGCCTGTGCCTGACCGACCCGGGGAACACGCGGACCAATGGCACCGGGCTGGCGATCAGCACGTGCGCCGGGGCACCCGGCCAGGTCTGGCGGGCCCGGTAGCGGCGCCCGTAACAGGGCGAGCTTGGGTTTTGCCAGGCCAGACCGGCCTGGCAATGGCACGATGATGCCGTGCCCCAGCAGCAGGACCGGGTGGACGCGACGGCGCGGGCGGTTGTGGAAAGCGCAGCCGACGCCATCGTGGCCTTCAGCACGGACCAGACCGTCCTGCTGTGGAACCCGGCCGCCGAGCGCATGTTCGGCTGGAGCGCGGACGAGGTTCTCGGGGCCGAGCCGCCGATCATCCCGGAGGAGCTGAAAGCCGAGCACAACGCGGTGCTGGAGCGGATCCGCCGCGGCGGCCAGGTCTCGTTCGCCACCCGCCGCACGCGCAAGGACGGCACCCTGCTCGACCTGCGCATCGACACCAGTGCGCTGCGTGACCGGGCCGGCGCCGTCATCGGCTGGGTCAACGTCTGCCACCGGGCCGGCGAGGACGAGGCGGCCCGCAGCCACATGGCGCAGCGCGCCCGGGTGGTGCGCAAGCTCGGCGACGTGGTCGCCGACATGACCGCCCAGCGGGACCTGGAGGCGGTGCTGGACCGGATCGCGGCCAGCTTGTGCGAGCTGACCAGCGCGGACGCCGGCGGGTTCGTGCTGATCGAGGAGGACAGGCTGCGGCTGGTGAGCATGGACGGCCTGCCCTCCAGTCTCCGGGGCCGCACCGCCGACCTGCCCACCAGCCTGGTTGGCGAGCTGATGCGCACGGGCCGGACGGTGATGATGGCCACCGACGAGTCGGGCGGGTTCGACGACCTGATCTGGTCCGCGCTGCCCGGGCTGCACACCATCGCGCTGGCCCTGTCCCATGTCGGGGAGCGCCCCTATGGCGCCCTCTACGCCCTCTACAGCCGCCGCAAGGTGGGGCACGTCGAGCTGGAGCTGCTGGAGCTGATGGCGGGCCACGCCGGGGTCGCGCTCACCAACGCGATGGCGTTCGAGGAAGTGGTCCGGCAGCGTGCGCACGAGCGGGCGGTCATCGACGCCAGCGCCGACGGCATCGCGGTGGTCGACGGCCGCGGGCTGATCCGGCAGTGGAACCCGGCCGCGCACAAGCTGACCGGGATGTCGGCGGAGGTGGTCATCGGCAAGCCGCCGCCGTTCCCGGTACCGGAGGCCGGCGGGCCGACGCTGACCCACCGGCTCGGCAGCGGCCGCTGGCTCGAGGTGCTCTGCAACGGGCTGAACGGCCGGCAGGAGAAGGTCATCGACTTCCGTGACGTCACCGCGGCCAAGGAGCTGGAGGAAGCCAAGGACCTGTTCCTCGCCACCACCAGCCATGAGCTGCGGACGCCGATCACCGTGGTGCAGGGGTTCGCCAGCACCCTGGCCAGCCGCTGGGACAAGCTGACAGACGCCGAGCGCCGCAGCGCGGTGCAGACGATCGCCGAGCGGGCCGGCTCGCTCGCGCGGCTGGTCGAGCAGCTGCTGCTCGGCTCGCGGGCCGGGGCGGACCAGCTCACCGTGACCAACGGCCCGTTCGACGTGGCCGAGCTGCTGCGCGGCGCGGCGGTGGCGTTCCGGCCGCTGTCCGAGCGGCACACGCTCACCGCGGACATCCCAGCGGACCTTCCCCGCGCCCACGGCGACATGACCGCCACCGACGTCATCGTCGGGCAGCTGCTGGAGAACGCCTTCAAGTACTCCCCGGACGGCGGGGCCGTCGTGGTGCGCGCCCGGCCCGCCGGGAAGTGGATCGAGGTCACGGTCGAGGATGAGGGAATCGGCATAGCGCTGGGCGATCACGAGCGCATCTTCGAGCGGTTCGTGCAGGGCGAGACGGGCGACCGGCGCCGGTTCGGCGGGATCGGCCTCGGGCTCTACATCGTCCGGCAGCTGGCCAGGGCACAGGGCGGGGAGGTGGTCGCCAGCTCCCCGCCCAGCGGCGGCACCCGGATGCGGCTGACCCTGCGCCAGGCGGAGGAGGACCCGGCGTAACCCCGCGCGTGGTGTTGTCAGGCCCCGTGTTGTCAGGCCCGTGTTGTCAGGCCTTGATCGGCTCGCGGACCCGCGGCTCGCCCCCGGAGGCGACCAGGTAGGCGTCGATGATCCCGGGCACGTCGTCGCCCGCCTGGACGATCTGGCCCTTTTCCAGCCAGATCACCCGGTTGCAGGTCGCCTCGACCTCGCCGAGGTTGTGCGCCACCAGGAACACGGTGCCGGCGAGGGCACGCAGTTCCTCGATCCGGGCGTGGCTCTTCACCCGGAACTCCGCGTCGCCGGTGGCCAGGGCCTCGTCGATGAGCAGCACGTCGTGGCTCTTGGCGGAGGCGATGGCGAAACGCAGCCGGGACCCCATGCCGGTGGAGTAGGTGCGCATCGGCAGGTTGATGAAGTCACCCACCCCGGAGAACTCGACGATGTGCGGGTAGCGTTCCTTCACCTCCTCCCTGCTCATCCCCATCGCCAGGCACCCGAGCACCACGTTGCGGTCGCCGGTCAGGTCGTCCAGCAGGGCGGCGTTCACGCCAAGCAGCGCCCCGTGGCCGTCGGTGTAGACCGAGCCCTGCTCGGCCGGGAGCAGGCCGGCGATGGCGCGCAGCAGGGTGGACTTGCCGGAGCCGTTGCGCCCGATCACACCGACGGCGTCACCGCGGTAGGCCACGAAGGACAGGCCCTGCAGGGCATGCACCTCGCGGATGGACGGGCGCCGCTGGCGTTTCAGCAGCCGCAGCAGCGCGGTCGCCGCCGTCCCCCGGTCACCGCTCGCGCCGTACACCCGGTACACCACGTGCAGGTCGTCCACGACCACCATGGGCTCAGCCACGGCCGTACCTCGCCTCCGCGCGCCAGAAGAAGAAGAAACCGACCAGCAGGGTGAGGATCGCCCAGCCGACCGCGTACAGCCACAGCCCGGTGTTGCTGATCAGGGGCGCGCAGTGAGCGCTGTAATAGCCGATCGCGGGGTTGTCAGACTTCAGGAACTTGCTGGGATCGGCGTAGTACAGGGTGCACAGATGCTTGTTGTAGGGAGCGGCGCCCGGGATGCTCAGCCGCTGCGAGGTCAGCAGAGCGTTCCTGGTCAAGGTGATGTAGACCGCCGCCGGGTTGATCTGCAGCAGGTAGCTGAGCTTGTGATGGCCGATGAGGGTCTTCATGGTCTGGATGCTGAACATCACGCCGGAGGTATACATCCAGGTCCGGACGATGAACGGCAGCAGCTGGCTGACGTCGTCCATGCCCGCCCCGACCCGGGCGAGGATGAACGCGGCGCCCACGTTGAACAGTGTCTGCAGCAGCATCACCGGCAGCACCAGCAGCCAGTACCAGGTCACCCCCTCGCCGGTCCCCAGCACGATGGCGATCAGCACCACGTAGGAGATCATCAGCTGCTGCAGCTCGATGATGACGTAGCCGAGCGGCAGGCTGGCCCGTGGGAAGTACAGCGCCCTGATCAGCGGCAGGCTGTCGTTGATCACCCGGGAGGCGATGACGAACGACCGCTGGGTGAAGTTGAAGACGAAGATCCCGGTGACCAGGAACGCGATGAAGTTGGGCACCCCGCGCTTGGTGTCCAGGATCACGCCGAAGATCAGGTAGTAGACGGCCGCGTTGAGCAGCGGGGTGAGGATCTGCCACAGCTGCCCGAGCCGCGCCTCGGTGTACATCGCGACCGTGCGCGCGGTCGCGAAGCCGACCACGAAGTGACGGCGCTGCCAGAGCTCGCGGATGTAGGCAAGGATGGGCGGGCGGACCGCGGCCGGCTTGAGCCCGTAACGGGCCGCCAGCTCGCGGAGCGGCTCATCGGGCAGCAGGCCCTGGCGCGCGGGAGCCGGCTCCGTGGCCACGGCGACGCCGCCGGGCCCACTGAGGCTGCCGGGCCCGCTGAGGCTGCCGGGCCCGCTGAGGCTGCCGGGCCCGCTGAGGCTGCCGGGCCCGTTCAGCCCGCCGGGCCCGCTGAGGCGTCCCTCGTCGCTCATCGTGGCGAGCCAGAGGGGCGGGCCGGACCGGCGCAGCGGCGCCGTGAGTTGTATGGGGCAACTCTCACGTACTGACGGTACCATTGAGAGAGTTGTGCGGTACAACTATCCATGTGGACCCTTCGATGGACGACACAGACCTCGACCGGCTGCTGGCGCGGCTGCTGCGGGTAGTCAACCCGGCTGCCGTGCCGGATGTGGGGACGCCCGGCCGGAGCGCCGGTGAGGTTCAGGCTGCCACGGAGCATACTGCTCAAACCGAGGCGGCATTCCCGGCAGTCTCAACCTCGGAGGCCCGCGCCCTGATCGAGCTGCTGGAGGCGCGTGGCATCGCCCAGGGCCAGCTGGCCGGCTTGCTGGGCCTGGAGAAGAGCACCGTCAGCCGGCTCGCCGCTGGCCTGGAGCGCAAAGGCTGGCTGAGGCGTGGCCGGGACGGGGAGAATCAGCGGTACATCCGGCTGTACCTGACGCCGGAGGGCCGCGCGATCGCCGCCCAGGTCTGGCAGGCCTGGCAATCGCGCCAGGCGCGGGTGCTGGCCTCCCTGTCCGAGGAGGAAAGGGCGGGCCTGGCGGCCGGGCTGCGCGGCCTGGTGCGCGGGCTGGCGGCCCAGGGCCTGCTGGAGGATGCCGTACCCACGACTCCCGATCCTCCTGCCGAGCCCGGCCGGTACACCGACACGCCATCCGCCCGGTAGGCGAAGCGGAAGCCGGTCTCGCGCAGGAATCGCTGGACAGCGCCGTTCTTCACCCAGACAAGCACCCAGCCGACGTCTATCCGCCGGGCGCTGCGCCACGCGGCGCGCAAGTCCGCGGGCGTGTTCGCCCGCACGCCGGCCTGCGCCCTCATCAGCCCGGCGTAGAAGGCCTGGCGGCCGATCCCGGCCAGGGTGCCGGCGGGGATCCGGGACACATACGCGTCGGCGAGCCGGTGGCCGTCGGCGGTCGCCAGCACCATCGTCTCCGGCGGGAAGGCGCTGCCCGACACCGGCAGCCCACCCCGGATGCCGAACGGGACGTCCACCACGATCGCGCGGGAATGATCGGCCGCGATGGGCCTGTCCAGGGACGGCATGGCGGTCGGCATCACGCCGATGGCCCACGGTTCGGACGCGATGTTGCCCGACCAGCCCGCCTCCAGCGCCCCGAGCGTCACCGCCACGGCGAGCCCCGCCACAGCGAGCACGGGCACGGCGAGCGCGGGCACGGCGAGCACGGGCACGGCGAGCACGGGCCGCGCGTGGGTGGCGAGCCAGGTGACCGCCGCCCCGGCCAGCAGGGCGGCGGCGACCAGGCCGAGTTCGGTGAACCGGTCGGCCTCGCGGAAGTCGGCCATGCCCGGCAGCCGGACGAACCAGGTGAAGGGCATGAGCTCCGATACCCGCACCCCGTTCCACTTCTGGGCGAGCGGGGTCCAGCGATGATCGAGAAGCCACGGCACCGGCCCGAGGGCCAGGACGGAGCACCCAAGCCATAGCAGGCCGAGCCGCCGGGCGCTGGGACGGCGCCAGGCGGCCACCAGTCCCATCACCGCCAGCAGGCTGAGCACCAGCCCGTACCCGACGACCACCTGGCTGGCGCGGCCCTGGTAGTACAGCGATGCCATGTTGCGCATCCCGTAGCCGGCCAGCCGTGGCGAGGGGGCGAACATCTGGACCAGGCCCGCTCCCGATCCGGCGTAGCTGTGCGCCAGCACGTACATGGGCGTCGAGGCGCCACCGGTGGCCGCTTGCTGGATCATGGCGATCACCTGCGGGGCGGCCACGACCGCGGCGGCCAGGCCGGCCAGGGCGGTGATCCGGAGCCTGGCCAGCGAGGGCTGGGTCACGAGCCAGGGGACCAGGACCAGCGCGGCCACCATGGCCGCGAGCACGGCCGACTCCTGATCGGTCAGCACGGCCGCGCCCAGGACCACCCCGAGGACGACGGCCCGGCGGCGGCCGGGGTCCCGGCGCAGCCGCACCGCCGCCGCGAGCGCCAGCGGCAGGAACAGCGCGCCGAGTGCCAGGTTCAGCTCGTACCAGCTGCGCCAGGTGAGGTTGGACGACAGGCCGAAGAACGCGCCCGCGGCGACTGGGCCGGCCCAGCGCGGCAGCCACAGCCGGGCCGCCCGGTACATGGCGTAGCAGAGCAGGCCGGGGCAGATCACGGACAGGATGTTGTAGGACGCGCTCGGGCCGAACAGGAGGGTGACCGGGGTCATCACCAGGCCCGGCAGCGGCATCAGGGTGTGGTAGGCGAGCCGTGTGCCGACCGGTGCCGCCAGGTAGCCGGTGGCCCACGGGTTACCAAGGTGGGTCACCTGGTGAGCCAGCCACCAGAAACCCCACACGTACCCGCCGGCGTCGCGGGTCGCCGGCAGCGAGCCCGCCAGGTAGGTCACCCGCGGCCACGTCACCGCCACGCCGGCGGCGAGGTAGCACAGGAGCAGCGTGATCTGACGGGCAGCCTGGCCGGCCCCGACGAGGCGGATGGCCCGGGCCCGCCGCCGTGGGCCCGCCGGGGCGTCCTGGCGGATCGCCGGGGGGCGGGCGCCGGACGGTGGCCGGCCCTGCCAGGGGACCAGCAGGGAGTCGGGCCCAGGGCGCTGCTGGGGCGGGAGCTGCCGCTGCCTGGTTTGCGCCCTGCCGGTTTCGCCCGTGCTGGTTTCACCCGTGCCGGTCTGCGCCGTGCTGGTTTGTGCCGTGCTGGTCGGGCCGTTATCCACGGGGCCGGTTTCCACCGTTTCGGCTGTGCTGGTGCCACCGCGCCCGGGCCGGCCGGAAACCTCCCGGTCCATTAGCTCCCCCTGTGCCCTCCACCGCAGCGGGCGGCCATACCTGCTGGGGTTCAGGCTTGGCCACAATTTTGTCAGAGGAGTTTTTCATGACATCCGGAAGGGGCCGGTTACGACTTTGGCAAGGTTTGGTCACCAGATCGCGCTGTCCTGGGGAAACACGCCTGCCCGGCCGCTTCTTTGCCCAGGCATGACCGATATCGGGGAGGTTTATGGTGGAAGGCGGTGCGATGGCACAGCGCCCTGTCGGGCTATAGCGTAAAGCGTTAGTAATAAGCTGATATAGGGGGCGTTAGGCGGCCATGCGGGATCCGCTTATGCCGGGCGGATTACCGGGATGTGCCGGGTGGGACCGGGTTCAGCCGGTAGACCAGCACGTGGTGGTCCCGGTAGTGGTAGGTGAAGCCGGTGGCCAGGAGGTAGGCGCGGACATAGGTGTCCACGCTGATGTTGCGCTTCCACACCACCGCCCACCCGATGTGCATGCGGAGGGCGTCCTGCCGCGCCCTGGCCAGCTGGGCCGCGGAGAGCTTCAGCACACCCAGCGGGGCCACCCCCACCGGATGCGGGCACCCGGTGGCCTCAGCCTGGTGGCCGGACAGGTAGTTGCCGCCGGCGGACATCGCCCAGGGGCAGACCCGGGGCACCTGATGCTGGATGTAGATCAGGTCCCGGTAGAAGGGGTGGGCGTTGATCTTCCTGATGGTGTTGCTGGGCAGCCGTGAGGTGTAAGAGATCGCCCGTGGGTGACCGTCGGCGGTGGCCATCACCAGGGCCTTGGGGAAGAACGGCGCCCCGTTGACCGGGATCCCGCCCCTCATGCCGAACGGGATGTCGACCACGATCGAGCGCGTGTGGTCGGCCGCGATCCCCCAGTCCACGCCCGGGTAGCTGGTCGGCATCGGGGCGACCTTCGAGCTGCCGGAGTAGCCGAGCTCCAGGATCGCCAGTCCCAGCACCACGATCAGCAGCCACTTGGCGTGGTACCGGATCCAGTTGACCGCCGCGCCAGCGAGCAGGGCCGCGGGCACCAGCCCGAGGATGGCGAGCCGGTCCGCCTCCCGGAAGCTGGACAGGCCCGGCAGCCGCACGAACCAGGTGTAGGGCATGAGCGCGGACACCCGTGTTCCCTGCCAGGACAGGCCCACCGGCAGGTACTGGTGCTTGCCGATCCACAGCGAGGAGCCCAGCGCGAGGACCGCGCAGCCCGCCCACAGTGCCGCGAGCAGCCAGGCGCTGCGGCGGCGCCAGACAGCGGCGAGGCCGAGCAGGGCGAGGACGGTGAGGACGGTGCCGAACATCGGCATCCCCTCGTTGTCCCGCCCGTGCAGGAACGGCGCGGCCAGGACGCCCATCCCGAAGTCGGCCACCCGCGGCGTCGGCGTGAACATCCCGGGCAGCCCGATCCCGTACTGCTTGTACGACACCGCCAGGAGGTTCGTCTTGATCGCCAGGCCGCCGCGGGACTTCACGACCTCATCCACCATGGCAATGATCTGGAGGCTGGCCAGCGCGGTCCCGAGGATGACCGCCAGCGCGGCTGGCCGCACTTTCGCCCACGACGGGCGGCGCAGCAGCCAGGGCAGCAGGGTGAGCCCGGTCACGATCGCGGCCAGCACCGCCGACTCCTGGTCGGTGAGCACCGCCGCGCCCATCACCAGGCCCAGGATGATGGCCTGGCGGCGGCCGGGGGTGCGGCGCAGCCGGACCGACGCCTCCAGCGCCAGCGGCAGGAACATCGCCCCCAGCGCGATGTTCAGGTGGTACCAGTCCTGCTGGGTGAGCATGGCGGACAGGCCGAAGAAGACCCCGGCGGCGACCGCGCCGGTGGCCGACGGCAGCCACAGCCGGGCGGCCCGGTACATGGCGTAGCAGAGCAGCCCCGGGGTGATGATCACCATCAGGTTGTAGGAGGCGCTGGGGCCGAACAGCAGGGTGACCGGCGTCATCAGCAAGCCGGGCAGCGGCATCAGGGTGTGGAACCCGAGCTGGACCCCGGCCGGCGCCGCCATGTGCCGGGTGAACCATGGGTCGGCCAGGCGGGTCACCTGCCGGGCCATCCACCAGAAGCCCCAGACGTAGCTGGCGGAGTCACGCGAGGACGGCAGCCACCCGGCCAGGTACGCGACGAGCGGCCGCTGGCCCGGGCGCCAGGTGACCGCTATCCCGGCGGCGATGAACACCAGGACCAGCGCGACGTGGCGGGTGACCGGCCACGAGAAGAACGCGCGGAGCCAGGGCCGGCCGAACCTCCGCCACAGGCGGCCGAGCCAGGACCGGCCCAGCCACCGCCACAGCCAGCCCAGCCAGGACCGGCTCAGCCAGGACCCGGTCAGCCGGAACGGGCTCGCCGCGGTCCGGATCGGCCAGGACCGGCCCAGCCAGGAGCGGAGCCGCCGGGGCCGGCTGGCCCGGGGCTCGCGGCCTGGCCCATCCGGCCCGGCCGCCACCGGAGGATCCTTCCTGGCCGCGGCCTTGCCGGGCGCATGGGCGCGGACGTCCAGCGTGCCCGCCGTGGCGGGAGCCGCCTGGGCAGACCGGTCGTGGTCGGCCCCTTCCAATTAGGTCACCTCGTCCAGCACGTCTACGGTGGGCGTCCGCCCGGGATGGCCGTGGGCATCCGCCCCGGATAGCAGCGGCAACAGCGTGGAGCAGCAGTGCGGTAGCTGCGGAGGCACCTCATGCTACCGGGGTCACCGGCGTCCGCTCCGCGGGATGACCTTTTCGGTCACTATGCGGATCAGATCGATATCAGACAGTGCCCGCGGTCAGTGGCTGGCCTGCGGATGCCCCACGGGACAAGAGCTCCCAGCGTTCTCAACGGGACGGACGGTACCTCAAGGGCTGATAGCGGTTTCCGGGGTGGACTGGCGGGGCATTTCCGGCGTATCAGGTCTGGTCATCGGCGGTCCGGCTTGCGCGGGAGGTGAGTGCGTCGAGCGTGGTGCTGCTCCCGCACACTGCCGCCAGCGTGGCCGCGGCGCGCTGGCAGATCAGCAGCGATTTGCGCCAGGCCGGCATCGTCACCCTGGCCATCGGCGACGCTGCCCTGGTGATGAGCGAGCTGCTGAGCAATGCGATCCTGCACGCCAGGCCGCTGCCCGGCGCGCGGATCCAGGTGGCCTGGGCGGTGCGGGAAGGATCGGTGGAACTGGCAGTGAGCGATGGCGGCAGCCCCACCCGCCCGCAGCCAGCGCCGCACTCGCTGTCTGCCATCGGTGGCCGGGGGCTCTCCATCGTGGATCATCTGTCCTGCCGCTGGGGGGTGCACACCACCGAACTCGGCACCACGGTGTGGGCGATCCTGCCCGCACCCGGCAGTGGCCGGGCCGGCGGGGCGCACGCCAACGGCCACCGGGGCAGCCGCCCCGCTGGCGCTGTCCATCGTCAGGCGTAATCAGCCCGGGAAGCGGTGATACTCCCTGCGGAGGGGCCAGCCGGGGAAACGCGGCGGACAGCGCAGGGGGGGTCGTGAGCCACACGCACGGCGTGGACAGTGAGGTCGGCCGGCTGCGCACCGTCCTGGCTCACCGCCCGGGCGCGGAGCTGAAGCGGATCACCCCCCGGGCACGCGATCAGCTGCTCTTCGCCGGCCTGCCCTGGGTGGGCCGGGCACAGCAGGAGCACGACACGCTCACCCAGGTACTGCGTGACCACGGCGTCGAGGTGCTCTACGTCACCGAGATGCTCCAGGACACCCTCGAATACCCGCGGGCCAGGGACGAGGCTGTCACCTCCGCGCTCGGCGACCCCAGGCTCGGCGATCAGCTCCGGGCCGACCTGCGCGGCCATCTGGAGGGGCTGGACCCCGAGGCACTGGCGCAGGTCCTGGTCGCGGGCCTGGCCGTGGGCGAGTTCCGGGCCGGGCGGGGGCTGGTGTACGGGCTGCTCGACCGGCACGACTTCGTCCTCGACCCGCTGCCCAACCTGGTGTTCACCAGGGACTCCAGCGTGTGGATCGGCCCGGAGCCGGCGGTGGCCGGCCTGGCCGGCCCGGCCCGGCGGCGTGAACCCGCGCTGATCGCGATCCTGTACCGGCACCACCCCCGGTTCGCCAGCACCAGCAGCGCCTACGAGGCCGGTCCCGGGCAGCTCGACGGCGGGGACGTGCTCCAGCTCGCACCGGGCGTGCTGGCCGTGGGCATCAGCGGGCGGACCACCGCGGCGGGCGCGGAACGGCTCGCCCGCCACCTGTTCGACGCCGGGCGTGCCAGCGCGGTGCTGGCGGTCCCGATGGCGGGGCACGGCAACGCGCACCTGGACACGGTCTGCACGGTGCTCGACGTGGGCACCGTGCTCATGTTCCCGGCCCTGGCCTACCTGCTGCGTGCCCACACCATCACACCTGCCGCCGGCGGCCTGCGCGTGTCACGGCCGCAGCCGTTCCTGGCCGCCGCCGCGGAAGCGATAGGTGTCGCTGAGCTGAAAGTGATCAGCACCGGGCTGGACCCGGCCGCCGCTGCCCGGCAGCAGTGGGACGACGGCGGCAACGCGCTGGTGATCGCGCCCAAGCTGATGGTGAGCCATGAGCGCCACACCGACACCCATGCCCGGCTGGCAGCGGCCGGGATCGAAGTGATCACGGTGCCTGGCAGCGAGCTCGGCAGCGCCAGGGGCGGGCCACGGTGCATGTCGTGCGCGGTCAGCCGGGATCCGGTGGCCCGTCAGGAGCAGGCTGACCGCCCAGCCCCGGCAGCGGAAGTGGCGGCACTCCCGGCCCCCGAACGCACCCAGGTGGGAACCCACACCCTGGTCCCGGCCGCCACGTCGGCGCTGGGGTGAATCCGCCGCACACGAGTCACTGGCGCGGGCATCCCGGCACGCGGCCGGCGGCCGCGTCCTGCCGGAGGCTATGGTCGGCGGCGCCCCGGACCGGTAAGGTGCGGCACGTGGAGCTACGTGTATCGAGCCGGTCCCAGGGAGAGCACACCATCGTGACCCTTGCTGGGGAGATCGATCTTTACACCGCGCCACGGCTGCAAAGTGAGCTGGTCGCCGCGATCGGGGCCGGCCATCCCGCCCAGATCGTGGTGGACATGTCCGGCGTCGAGTTCTGCGACTCCACCGGCATGAACGTGCTGCTCGCCGCTCATCGCCAGGCCCATGAGCGGGGCGGTGATCTCGCCCTGGCGGCGCCGCGCACCGCCGTCCGCAAGATCCTGGAAGTGACCGGGCTGGCCTCGGTGTTCACCGTCCACGACGATCCCGCCACGCTGACCGGCCAGTAGGGCCGACCCGCAGCATCTAGTATTCGGCCCGTGCCGACGATCGGTGACGTGGCGGTGGTCATTCCCGCACGCGACGAGTCCGACCGCATCGCGCAGACCGTGGCCGGGGCGGCCGGCCTGCCGGGGACAGATCTGGTCGTCGTGGTGGACGACGGGTCGCGGGACGGGACAGCGGCGGCCGCCGAGGCGGCCGGCGCGCTGGTGGTGCGCCACGCCCGCAGCCGCGGCAAGGCGGCCGCGATGGAGAGCGGGGCGGAGGCGGTCCGCCTGCTGGAGGCCCGCGACCACCGCGAGCACCCCCGTCACCTGCTGTTCCTCGACGGAGATCTCGGCCAGACCGCGGCCGACGCGGGCCCGCTCACCGAGCCGGTGCGGGCCGGCGAAGCCGACATGACGATAGCCGTCTTCGCCGAACGGGTCCGCCAGGGCGGCCACGGGTTCGTCGTCGCTCTCTCCGGCTCGGGCATCGAACGGGCCACCGGGTGGCGCCCCGCCCAGCCGCTCAACGGGCAGCGCTGCCTGACCAGGGCCGCCTTCGAAGCCGCCCGGCCGCTGGCACCTGGCTTCGGGGTGGAGACCGGGCTCACCATCGACCTGCTCCGCCAGGGCCTGCGGGTGACAGAGGTGGAAGTCCCGCTGGCGCACCGGGCCACCGGGACCGGCTGGCGCGCCCAGGTCCACCGCGCGCGGCAGTTCGCCGACGTCGCGCGCGCACTGGCGGTCCGCCAGGCCGGGGCGCGTGGGCCGCGATCCCGGCGCGGATGACGAGCGCCGCCACCGGGCGGGCCGGCCTGGCCGCCACCGCGGCCAGCATCGCACTCACCCTCGCCGTCGGGCTGGCAGGCCCGTCAGCGATGGAGCCGGCACTGCCAGCCGGGCCGGGCCAGCCGGGCCAGCATGGCCAGCCGCCGTGGGCGTTCGGCCTGCACCTGTCGCCTTATCTGGCGATCGGCCTGGCCGCCGCCGCACTGGTAGCGGGCACCGCCGGGCTGGGCCTGTGCCTGTCCGCACTTCGCCGAGGCTGGACGGTGTCCCCCCGCGCCGTGCTGGCAGCGGGGCTGATGACCGCGACGGCGATGGCGCTGATACCTCCGTTCGGCTCCTCTGATCATGTGAGCTACGCCGCCTACGGACGGATGGTGGTCACCGGGCATAACCCCTACCTGACCACCCCGGCCATGCTGGCCGCGTCCGGCGATCCGGTGGCGCGGGCGGTCCAGGACTGGCGGGCCAGCCCGTCGGTCTACGGCAGCCTGGCCACCGGCGGCCAGGCCCTGGCGTCGTGGATCGGCGGGGATTCCGCCCGGCTCACCGTCTTCGTGCTGTCCCTGCTCGGCCTCGCCGCGTTCGCCGGCACCGGCCTGCTGCTGCACCTGCTCACCCGCGGCAGCCGGGCGCGGCAGCTGCGGGCCGGGCTGGTCTGGACCCTGAACCCGCTGCTGCTGCAGGTACTGGTGGCCGGTGCGCATGTGGACAGCCAGGCCATCGTCTTCGCCGTCGCCGCGATCGCCATCTTCGCCCTGGGCATGCCATCCGCCGGGGCCGCTTCGCTGCGGGGGCTCGGCGTGGCAGCGGCGGCTGGCGCGGTGGCCGGGCTGGCGTTCGCGGTGAAGCTGTCCTACGTCCTGGTCGCGGCGGGCCTGGTGGTGGCTGCCCTGCTCACCTGGTGGCCGCGGGCAGGAACCGGGCCGCGCGCGCGCCGGTGGCGCCCGCTGGCACTCGCGGTAGGCGGCGTGACCGCCGGGTTCCTGGTGACGGCGGCGGCGTCCGCCGCGCCCTGGGGGCTGGGTTCGGTGGACCCCGCGCTGCGGGCTGGCAGCTTCGTCTCCATCGGCTCGCCCTGGCGCGCGGTCCGATCCGGCCTGCGTCTGCTCACCGGCGAGAGCGCCGCGAACGACCTCGTCAAGGCCGGGGCGATCGTGCTCGCGGTGCTGCTGCTGGCGCTGTTCACCCGGCCGCTGCTCGCCCTGGCGGCCGGCCCGGCAACCCTGATCACGCTCGCCGCCGCATGCTCGTTCGCGCTGGTCTTCGCCTGGCTGGCTGCGTGGCCGTACGTGCTGCCCTGGTACGACGGGCTCGCCTGGGCGCTGCTGGCCCTGCTGCCCTGGGCGCCCCTGCCCTGGGCGGCGCTTCCGTGGGCGGCGCTCGACTGGCTGGTGCTGGCGCGGACGGCGGCACTGGCGTTCGGCTATCTGCCGGCCAGGGGCATCGCGCTGCCCGCCGGGCTGGGGTGGCTGCAGTCGGTGGTCAGGACCGGGGTGACCCCGGTGATCCTGCTGGCCGTCACGGTCGCCCTGATCGTCGTGCTGCGCCGGGGTCGCGGCTCTGTCCCGACTACCCGCAGCTAGCTGGCAAGATGAAGGCCATGCCGGTCCGATACGCCTACCTGGGGCCCGAAGGCACCTTCACCGAGGCGGCGCTCGCGGAGCTCGAGCCCGCCGCGCTGCCAGAAGCCCTGCCCTGCAGCAGCATCCCGGCCACGCTGGACGCCGTGCGGGGTGGCACGGCGGAACGGGCGATGGTGCCGATCGAGAACTCGGTGGAAGGGGCGGTCAC